>Ga0137359_10003491_pt1 | contig 12742 bp, 11 predicted proteins | sample Mad1_40_16metaG_FD_108281 | JGI IMG/M metagenome (GOLD analysis project Ga0137359, IMG submission 108281) | Vadose zone soil microbial communities from Angelo Coast Range Reserve, California, USA - Mad1_40_16 metaG | ecosystem: Environmental > Terrestrial > Soil > Vadose zone | place: USA... | reverse complement strand
GATGTGCGCGATGATCGAGAAGTTGCGGATCTTGCCCTGGTCCACTCCTAGCGCTCGCCGTCCCAGTAGTCGAGGTGCGCGGAGCGGCGCAGCATGTAGTGCTTGTCGCCCGCCCACACGCCGACCTTGTCGCTGTCCGGGTACTCGGCGATCCCGACGTCGTTCTTCGTCGAAAGAATCGCGACTCGCGCCGGATCGTCGGCGGCGCGGACGAAATGGGTTCCGTCCGGCCCGGCCGGGAAGCACACGACGTCGCCGCGCGCGAGGCGCCGCTCGCCCTCCGGTGTCCGCAGCATCGGTGTCCCATCGAGGACGATCAGCCGCTCCTCGTCGGTCCACTCGAAGTGGTACGGGCAGATCGCCTGCCCGACCGGGAGCTCGTACACGCCCATTCCCAAGCGCGACGCGCCGATCTTCTTGCCGACTCTGACGGCGCGGCAGAGGTAGCCGTCGGGCTCGTTTCCGTCCGGGCCCTCGTCCGTCTCGCCCGTGAAGAGGTTTAAGATCTCCATGCCGACAGGCTAACTGCGGTCGAGCCGCATGAGCCGGTGCGGCAGCCCGTCCTCCTCGACGTCGCGCACGTGGCGGAATCCGGCCTTCTCGAATGCACGCCACGACCGCCGGTTCTCCTCCTCGACCGTGGCGACGACGGCCGCCGTCTCGGTGCGGGCGAAGACCACCTCGCGTGCGAATTGGGAGATGACTTGCGGGCCGAGCCCTCGACCGACCGCGTTCTCCTCGCCGATGAAGAGGTCGACGCCGGCGAGGTCCGGCTCCATCCCGACGACCGCTTTCCACTCGGGGTAGTTGTCGACGAGGTACGTCTGGATCATCCCCACCGGCTCGCCTTCGAGCTCGATGATGTAGTGCTCGGTCGGATCGAGATGATGCTCCGCGTGCTCGTCGCGCCACCACAGCGACACGTGCTCGCGCTCGAGCCACGCTTGCAGTTGCGGCACGTCGGACTCAGCAATCGGTCGGAACTCGATCACGTGCGGCCGCGCTGTGTCAACGACACGAGCGCGTCCAGCTCGCGCACTCGCAGCGCGCGGCACGCGACGAAGTACGTGAAGACGGCCGCGCCGAGCGCCAGCCCGAGCGAAACGACCTGCGCGCCGAAGGAGTGGCCGAGCGCGGAGTCGAGCGGCTTCCACACGATCCATGAGACGGCAGCGACCGCGGTCGCTGCAAGCGACACGCGCCCGACGGTCTGCGCGATCTCGCCGCCCTCGATTCGCCCGAGCCGCCGCCGCAGAAGAACGAGCAGCGCCCAGGTGCCGGCGAGGTTGCACACCGCCGTCGCGAGCGGGATCCCCCACACCCCCACGCGGTAGAACGCGTAGTCGAGGATTGCGTTCAGGAAGAGGTTGCCGAGCGCGATCGCCGTGGGGATCCAGTTCGACTGCAGGCTGAAGAACGCGCGGTTGAGCATGAGCATCGCGCCGTTGAACACGAGGCCCGCGCTGAACGCGGCGAGCGAGTGGGCGACACCGGGCGTCTGCGCCGCAGTGAAATGCCCGCGCTGAAAGAGGATGCGGACGATCGGCTCGGCGAGCACGGCGCTGATGACTGCAGCCGGAATGAGCAGGAACGCGATCTGCCGCAGCCCGGTGCTCGCCGTGGTGCGGAACCCATCCATGTCGCCGCGCGCGGCGAAGCGCGAGAGCGACGGGAACAGAACGGTCGCGATCGCGACCGAGAACATCCCCTGCGGGAGCATGTAGAGCAGGAACGCCTTCTGGATCGCCGTCGGTGCGTAGTTCGCGTCGATGAATCGCGACGCAAAGAACGTGTCGATGACCGCGTTCACGTTGATGAGCCCGAGGCCGAGTGTCACGGGGATCATCAGCGCGAGGACGCGCTTGACCGCGGGGTCGCGCCAGTCGAGCACGAGCTGAAGGCGACCGTCGCGGCCGCGCAGCCAGGGGATCGGCAGGAAGACCTGGATGAAGGTCGCGACGAGGATCGAAACGGCATAGACGTACAGCTTCGTGTTCATCGTGTGCGCCTGCGGGACGCCGATCGCGAGACCCGCGATGATGGCCAGGTTCCAGAACACCGGTGAGAGCGCGGGGACGGTGAAGTGCTCGTACGTGTTGAGGATCCCGACGACGATGCCGGAGACGCCGAGGAGCGTCACGATCGGGAACAGCACGCGGGAAAGGCCGACGGCGAGCGCCTTGTCGTGACCCGGGTTGCCGAACAACCCGATCACGGACGGCGCGATCAGGATGAAGATCACGGTCACGCCGGTGAGGCCGAGCAACATCAGCCAGAAGAGCGTCGAGGCGACGCGCCACGCCCGCTTGCGCTCGCCTTTCTCGAGCAGCTCGCTGAACACCGGGACGAACGCGGACGAGAGCGCGGCGTCGGCGACGAGCGCCCGGACGAGGTTCGGCAGCTGGAACGCAACCGTGAAGGCGTTCACCTTTCCCGACGCGCCGAAGTAGTACGACGAGATGACCTCGCGCACGAGGCCGAGGACGCGCGAGAGCCCGGTCGCCGCCGCGAAGATCGCGGTCGAGACGGCGAGGCGCGGCCGGTGCGGATCAAGGCCCAGGGGCTCCGCCACCTCCTGCGGCGGCGGCGGAACCGGGAGCGCCATCGTCGGCTGCTCCGACATGTCGGCGACCAGCGGCCACCGGTCGAGCGACTGCGGCCGGTCGAAGTACGGCTGACGACCCTGCTCGCGTCGGCGGCGGTCTCGCTCCAGCCGGCGGAGATCCCGATCGCGGTCGGCGTCGTTCACAAAATCAGCATAGGGAGCGCCCCCGTCAGGACTTGCGGCGGTCCCTCCCCGAACGCCGGTCCTTGCCCGTGCGGCGATCCGCGCCACCGGGCGGGCCTTCTTCGCGCGTCCGCCGGTCTTTGCCCGTGCGGCGGTCGCCCCCTTTGCGGCGGTCCTTGTCCATGGGCCGGGTGTTCCCGGGCGGGCCGGCCTCTCCTGCCGGCTGCTACCTTTCGCCGCCGATGCCGAACATCAAGCAACAGGAGAAGCGCGTCCGCCAGGCCTCTCGTCAGCGGCTCGAGAACCTCCGCTGGAAGTCGACGGCGAAGACGCTCATGCGCCGGCTGAAGGAAGCCTCCGACGGCGGCGACTCGAAGGTGACGACCGAGCGTCATCGCGAGCTGGTCAGCTGGCTGGACAAGGCCGCATCCCGCGGCGCGCTCCACCGCAACACCGCCGCCCGCCGCAAGGCGCAGGCTGCGAAGCTCCTCCAGAAGTAAGGAGCGGCCGGCCGGCGAAGCCGGCTCGGCCTCTTATGGTCGGCGTCGCAAGCGAACGCCTTAGCTCGCCCGGCGGGTTATCTCGACGAGCGTGCGGTCGAGCTCGAGCTCTGCCGGCATGCGCGAGCCGCCCTTCGCCGCCGCGTCGAGCTCGGCGAGCCTGACGATCGCAAGCGAGAGCTCGTCGGCGGAGAAGTTCGCCGCCTGACCGAACGCCTTCTCGGCTGCGAACGGGTGCATTTTCAGCTTCCCCGCGGCGTCCCGAGCGCGCACGCCTTCATCTGCCAGCTTCTGCACGCGGCGCACGCGCCCGACGTGACCGACGAGCGACGCCACGATGCGCAGCAGCTCGCCTGAGCGCGTGCGGTGCGTGCGCTCGAGCAGCGACTCGGTGTCGGTGAGGACGGCGGCGACGTCCCGCCTTCCCCACGCGTCGGTGAGGGAGAAGATCGGCGTCTCGGCCCGCCCGACCGCAAGCTCCTCGACGACGGCGACGGTGATCGTGTCGCCGCCAGCCCACGTGGCGAGCTTGTCGATCTCGCTCGAGAGGTCGTCCAGGTCGTCGCCGACCACCTCGACGAGCGCCCGGCACGCGTCGCGGTCTGCCTTCGCGCCGAGGCGGGCGAACTGCTCGCCGACCCATTCGGGCATGCGCCGCTTCTGGACGTCATACGTCAGCAGCTCGCCTCCCTTCTTCACCGCCTTTGCAAGCGCGGAGTCGGCCTTCAACTCGCCGGCGACGAGCGCGAGCACGGTCGCGGGTGCCGGCGCGGCGAGATATGAGGCGATCGCCTTCACGTCGTCCGCTTTCCAGCGCTCGACCTCGTCGACGATCACGAGCCGCCCGTTGCCGACGAAGAGGCCCATCGCGTTGCAAACGGCGACCGCGTCGTCGCCGCTTGCCTCGCGCGCGCTCACGTGCTCGGTCGCGTCCTCGCCGACGCGGTCACGGAGCCGGCGGAGCGCCCTCGCGATCTTCGGCCGGTCGCTGCCGGAGAGGAGATAGGCGGGCTTGAGCTCCGTCGCGGCCATGCGCCCAACAATACGCGGCGACGAGGAGCGTGCCCGCGGCCGCCCCCGCGACCGCGGGTGTCGACGTCGCCTGAGCGCCGGGGAGCCCCCCGAAGAAGCGCGCGCACTCGATCACCAGCCACGCGCCCCAGCCGTCGACCTGCGCGAGTGCAGCCGCGAGCGGCGGCGCGACGGGCGCGAGCGCGGCGGTCGCGAGCGCGAGGACGAGCACCTCAGCCACGATCGGGACGCCGACGACGTTCGCGGGGATGGTGATGAGCGAAACCTGATGGAACTGGAACCAGGTGACCGGAGCGGTGGCGAGCCCGCATGCCGTCGACACGCCGATGAGCTGGGCGAGAGTCCGCGGCACCGGGTAGCCCTCGAGCCGGCGGACGACGCGCGGCGTGACGACGAAGATGGCCGCGACGGCGGCGAACGAGAGCTGGAATCCGGCATCGAGGACGAACATCGGGTTCCAGCCGAGCAGGACGAGCGCGCCGATGAGTAGCGCATGCCAGCGGTCCCGTTCGCGCGCGGCGAGCCACGCGAGCGAGCCGAGTGCGGCGGCGACGACGGCGCGCACGACCGACGGGTGAAAGCCGACCGCGAGCGCGTACGCCCCGACGGCGGCGAGGCCGGCCAGCTCGGCGGCGATGCGGCGAATCCCGAGAAGGCGTGCGAGCCCGATCGCACCCGCGGCCACGGTTGCGACCTTGAGGCCGTCGACGGCCAAGCAGTGGTAGAGGCCCGAGGCTCGGAACCGCGCGAGGAGCGTGTCGTCGAGGCCTTGGGCACGCCCGAGGACGATCGCCTCGATCACCGCCCTCCGTTCGCCGCTGAGGCGGAAGGCGGAGTCGTGTGCGAGCCACCGTTGCAGCACGTCGGCGGTGCTCCCGATCCCGCCCCGGCGCCCGACGGCGCGCGACTCCTTCGCACGCAGCACGACATGCACTCCCTGCCGCCGGAGCCAGGTCGCCTCGTCGAAGCCGTGCCTCGGACCGTGCGGAAGCTTGAGGATCCCGATCACGCCGAGCCGCGTTCCCTGCGGCGGTGCGCGACCCGACGGGAGCTCGAGCAGCACGGGCTCGTGCGGACGAAGCACTCCCCAGCGGAGCACGAGCGCACGAACGCGGACGTTGAACCGCCCGACGCGCGGCGGCTCCTGCGTCTCGACGAGCGCCCGCTCGGCCTCGCCGACGTGCGGGAGAAGAACGCTGCGATCGAGCGCGTGCAGGCGCCGGCTCCCCCACCACCATCCGGCAGCCGCGAGGACGCAGGGTGCCCGCGCGCAGGCAAGGACGGCGACGGCCGGCACCGGCGAGAAGCGGACGACGTTTGCGGCAGCGAGACCGGCGCACAGCGCGGCGGCATGGGCCGTCGGCCGGATCAGGGGATCACGAGCCCCTTCAGCTGCGCGAGCTTCGCCGGGCCGATCCCGGGCACGGCCTCGAGCTCATCGACGCTCCGGAACGGGCCGTGCGTCTGCCGATAGTCGATGATCTTCTGCGCGGTCGCCGGCCCGACGCCTGGGAGTGCGTCGAGCTGCTCCATGCTCGCGGTGTTGAGGTCGAGCGGCGCGGTCGGCGACGGTGTCCCGCTCGCAGCCGCGGCGGCCGCGCCGCGGGCCGGGACGAGCACCTGCTCCCCGTCGGCGAGCGGCGCGGCGAGGTTGACGAGCGTGATGTCGGCCTTCGCGGTTGCGCCGCCGGCGGCCGCGACCGCGTCGGCGATCCTCGTTCCCACGGCGAGGTGGTAGAGGCCGGGCCGCCGGACGGCGCCGGCGACGTCGACGACCAGCTGCGCCGCGACACTGGCGTGGGCGTGTGAGGTGCGAAGTGGAGGGATGGGCCGCATGGGCGTACCCCCGTGCTGGAGCAGACGCATGAGCAGAACGACCGCGACCGCCGCGGCCACTCCGACGATGAGCAGGCGTCGGTGCTCCATGTCGCGATCCTCGCGGCGCAACCGTTACGAGAGCGTGTCGGTCAGCCGACGACGATGTTCACGAGCTTGCCCGGAACGACGATCGTCTTCCGGACCGTCGCGCCGTCCACATGCGCCTGCACGCGCTCCGACGCGAGCGCCCGCCGGACGATCTCGTCCTCGGGTAGGCCGGCCGCGACCTCGAAGCGGTCGCGGACCTTGCCGTTCACCTGTACCACCAGCTCGAACGTCTCCTGCTCGAGCGCGGCCGGATCTGCCACCGGCCACGTGTGCTCCCACAGGCGTTCGTGCCCGAGCACGGTCCACAGCTCCTCAGCGAGGTGTGGTGCATACGGCTGGACGAGGGAGACCGCAGTCTCGGCGGCAAAGCGCGCGTCCTCCGCGCCCGGCTCCTCGGACAGTTGGTTGACGAGCTCCATCACCGCCGAGATCGGCGTGTGGAACTGGACGCGGCGCAGCACGTCGTCGGTCACCTTCGCGATCGTGCGGTGCGCGGCGCGTGCGAGCTCGCTTGTTCCCGCGCCCTCCGTCGGCGGACGCTCGGCGACCTCGTGCACGACGCGCCACAGGCGTCGCAGGAAGCGGACGATGCCCTCGATCCCGGTTTCCGTCCACTCCATGTCCTGGTCCGCAGGACCCATGAACAGGATGTACGTGCGCACCGCGTCGGCGCCGTACTCGGCGACGAAATCCTCGGGGCCGACGAGGTTCCCCTTCGTCTTCGACATCTTCGTGCCGCCCAGTTGCACCCAGCCCTGGTGGAACAGACGAGCGAAGGGCTCGCGAAAGCCGAGCATCCCCATGTCGTTCATCGCCTTCACGAAGAAGCGCGAATACAGCAGGTGGCCGTTCAGATGGTCGATGCCGCCGATGTACATGTCGACGGGCAGCCAGTAGTCGACGACGTGCCGGTCGAACGGGGCGCGATCGTTGTGCGGATCGACGTAGCGCAGGAAGTACCACGACGAATCGACGAACGTGTCCATCGTGTCGGGCTCGCGCCGCCCAGGCCCGCCGCACTTCGGACATGCGACATTCATCCACTCCTCGTTAGAAGCGAGCGGCGCCTTTCCCTTCGGCTGGTAGTCCTCGACGTCGGGGAGGATGACCGGCAGCTCGTCGTCGGGGACGGGGACGATGCCGCAGTCATCGCAGTAGATGATCGGGATCGGGGAGCCCCAGTAGCGCTGCCGCGAGAAGCTCCAGTCGCGTAGGCGGTACGACACCGCCGGGGCGCCGCGCCCGTTCGCATGCAGCCACTCGACGATCGCGGGCTTCGCCTCTTCCACCGGCAGGCCGTCGAACTGCTCGGAGTTGACCAGCCGGTCGTACTCGTCGATCACGGGGACGATCGGCAGGTCGAACGTCTCCGCGAACTCGCGGTCGCGGTCGTCGTGCCCGGGGACTGCCATGATCGCGCCGGTGCCGTAGTCCATGAGCACGTAGTCGGCGACCCAGATCGGCAGCCGCTCGCCGTTCACAGGGTTCGTCGCGTAGTGCCCGGTGAAGACGCCCGTCTTCTCCGTTTCGGCCGCGCGCTCTTCCGTGCGCTTCGCGCCCGCATGCTTCGCGTATTCGTTCGCCTCATCGCTCGCGTGCGCCTCGACGAACGGATGCTCAGGCGCGATGACGAAGAACGTCGCGCCGAACAGCGTGTCGGGTCGCGTCGTGAAGACGGGGACGTCGATGTCGAGCTCGTCGACGCGGAAGAGGATCTCGGCTCCCTCGGAGCGCCCGATCCAGTTCCGCTGGCCGGTGATCGAGCGCTCGGGCCACGAGCCCCCGGGCGGAAGGTCGTACTCGAGCAGCTCGTCCGCGTACGCGGTCGTCTTGAAGAACCACTGCGTCAAGTTGCGCAGCTCGATCAGCGAGCCACAACGCTCGCAGCGGCCGTCGACGATGTACTCGTTCGCGATCACCGTCTGGTCGACCGGGCACCAGTTGACCGGCGCTTCGCGGCGATACGCGAGTCCGCGCTCGTAGAAGCGGAGGAACAGCCACTGCGTCCACTTGTAGAAGGCGGGATCGTGCGACGAGACCTCCCGGTCCCAGTCGATCGCCCAGCCGAGCCGCTTCATCTGCTCGCGGATCGTCTTGATGTTGCGCTCGGTGATCTCGCGCGGATGGCCGCCTTCGCGGATGGCCGCGTTCTCCGCCGGCAGGCCGAAGGCGTCCCAGCCCATCGGGCGCACGACCGTCCACCCACTGCGGCGCCGGATGTGCGTGACGACGTCTCCCATCGTGTAGTTGAGGACGTGGCCCATGTGCATGCCGTTGGCGGAGGGGTACGGCAGCATCTCGAGCTGATACCAGTGCTGCTCGGGGCCCTGCTGGCCCGGCTCGGGGTTCGGGACGTTGAACGCCCTCGCGTCTTCCCAGACGCGCTGCCACTTCGCCTCGACCTGTTCCGGTTCGTACCTGTCCAAATCGCCTCCAGAGACGAAAAAGCCTCTCGCGAGAGAGGCCGGGGGAACTCGACGCGGCCTCGCCGCGGTCCGTCCCTGCGCTATCGAAGGAGCTGCCTGTTCACCGCGCTGATCGTAGCAACCAAGCCGGATTCGCGCACTTCCTGGTACACGCGCGTGTAATTCGGGTCCCGACTCCCTCCCCCCAACCGACCTGCGCGCCATCCTATTTCGGCGACGCGCCGCGATGGTGACGAGCGCGCGCCGGTTTCCCGGCAGTTCGTCCACAGGCAGACTGCGGCGATGCTCGACCTCCTCCCACTCAGCGCCGAGATCGCCGACGGGCGGCTCGCCATCGGCGGCATCGCCGCCGCCGACCTGGCCGACGAGCACGGGACACCACTCGTCGTCTACTGCGAGGAGACGATCCGCGCACAGGCGCGCGCGTATCGCGCCGCCGCGCCGGGTGCCCAGCTCGTCTACGGGACGAAGGCGTTCGCCAACGTCGCGATCCTCCGCATCCTCACCGAGGAGAGCGTCGGCGCCGACGTCTCCACGCTGGGCGAGCTCGCGTTCGCGCGCGAGGCGGGGCTGACGGGCGACCGCATCCTCTTCCACGGCAACAACAAGTCGGACGAGGAGCTGCGCGCCGCCGCCGCCGCGGGCGCGACGGTCGTGCTCGACGCGCCGGACGAGCCGGCACGCGCAGCCGATGCCGGTGTCCAACGAGCCTTCGTCCGGCTGACGCCTGGCGTGGAGGCGGTCACGCACCAGTCGATCCAGACGGCGCACGACGAGTCGAAGTTCGGGCTTGCGCCCGACGCCGCGCTCGCCGCGATCACAGAAGCGCGCGAGCTTGGCATCGACGTCGCCGGCGTCCACTTCCACGTCGGCTCGCAGCTCGCGCGCGTGGAGGAGAGCCTCGTCGCGGTCGACCGCCTCGTCGCGTTCTGCGAGCGCGCGGAGCGGGAGCTCGGATGGCAGCCCTCGGTGCTCGACATCGGCGGCGGTCTCGGCATCAGGTACACGCGCGAGGAGCAGGTTCCGGAGATCGCGGACTTCGTGCCGCCGCTCGTGGCACGCCTCCCCGACGTCCAGGTGGTACTCGAACCTGGGCGATCGCTCGTCGGCCGCGCGGGGGTGACGCTCTATCGCGTTGGCGTCGTCAAGGAGTCGGGCGGAGTCTCCTACGTCGCCGTCGACGGCGGCATGTCCGACAATCCGCGGCCGCAGTTGTACGGGGCGCGCTACGAAGCGTTGCTCGCGAACCGCGCGGAGGAGCTGCCGGACGGCGTCTTTCGCATCGCCGGCAAGCACTGCGAGTCTGGCGACGTTCTCATCGACGCGATCGCGCTCCCCCGTCCGCGACGGGGCGACCTGCTCGCGGTGCCGGCGACGGGCGCGTACACGCTCGCGATGGCGTCGACGTACAACGGCGTTCCGAATCCGGCCGCGGTGCTCATTGCGAACGGCGAGGCGCGCATCATCCGCGCTCGGCAGCCCGTGTCCGATCTCCTACGCTTCGAGCGATGACCGCGCGTCTCACCAAAGTTCCCGGCATCGTCCTCATCAGCATCGCCGCGACGCTGTGGGGCCTCGACGGGCTCATCCGCAAGCCGCTTTCGCACACGACCACGGCGGGGACGATCGTCTTCGGTGAGCACGTTGTGCTCGTCGCCTGCACGCTCCCCCTGCTCGTGCCCGCGCTCGTCGCTCTCTGGCGCGCCGGAACGCGCTATGTCCTCGCCGGCGTCCTCGTCGGCGCGGGCGCATCCGCGATCGCGACCATCCTCTTCACGCAGGCGCTCTTCCACGGCGACTTCATCACGGTGATCGTGCTCCAGAAATCGCAACCGCTGATCGCCGTCGCGGGCGCGTGGCTCGTTCTGGGCGAGCAGCCGCGACGCGGCTTCGCGTGGTTCCTCCTCCCTGCGCTCGCCGGCATCTGGCTGATTGCGTTACCCCATCCGCTGGCCCCGCATGCGAGCGGCCTGACGCCGATCGCCGAGACGTTGGGCGCGGCCGCACTATGGGGGCTCGGCACGGTCTTCGGCCGCTACCTCGGCCGCAAGCTGGACTTCGAGCACGTGGCGACGGTGCGGTTCGCCTTCGGTCTCGTCGCGAGCGCGTGTGCGCTCCCCATCCTCGGCGCCGCGGCGTGGTCGAGCGTGCACGACAGCTTCTATATCGCCATCCTCGCGCTCGTCACCGGCGTCGCTGCCCTCGGCCTCTACTACTACGGCTTGCAGAGAACGCCCGCTCTCCTCGCTTCGCTCGGCGAGCTTGCGTTCCCCGTGACGGCGAGCCTCGTCGGCATCTACGTCTTCAACAGCTCGCTCCGTTGGACGCAATGGCTCGGCGTCGCCGTCACCGTCGCCGTCGTCAGCCTCCTCCCGGCACGCCGCCGCCAGATCGTCCGCGCGCCGGAGTTGGTGCCCGCTCACGCGGCGAGCTAGGCTCGCCGAATATGGATCTCCGCGACAACCCGGAAGAAGCGGCCTTCCGGGCCGAGCTGCGCGCGTGGCTCGACGCGAACCTTCCCGAGGAGCGTCGGGGCTCGCGCGGCGGGGAGCAGCGCTTTGGCGATGAGTTCGGCCGCGAGTGGAGCCGCAAGCTGTACAAGGCCGGCTACGCCGGCCTGACCTGGCCGAAGGAGTACGGTGGCGCCGGCGCGCCCTACAGCTTCCAGGCGATCTTCTACGAGGAAATGGCGCGCGCACAGGCGCCCGCCCACGTCGGGGTGATCGGGCTCGGGATGGCGGGGCCGACGATCATGGCGCACGGCACCGCCGAGCAGAAGCAGGCCCACCTCTCGAAGATCCTCTCCGCCGAGGAGATCTGGTGCCAGGGCTTCTCCGAGCCGGACGCGGGCTCCGACCTCGCAGCTGCGCGCACACGCGCCGAGCGGCGCGGAGACGTCTACGTCGTCAACGGTCAGAAGGTCTGGTCGTCGTTCGCGCACATCGCCGACTTCTGCATCCTCGTCACGCTCAGCGACCCGAACGCGCCGCGCTACCACGGTCTCACGTATCTGATGGTCGACATGCACTCGCCCGGCGTCGAGGTGAGGCCGCTCCGGCAGATCACCGGCGAGGCGGAGTTCAACGAGATCTTCTTCACCGACGCCGAGGTACCCGCGTCGAACCGCCTCGGCGACGAGGGCGAGGGCTGGCAGGTGGCGATGACGACGCTCCTGCACGAGCGCGGCACGCTCGGGTTCGCACTCACCGCCGCCCTCGATGTCGGCGTCGGCCGACTGCTCGAGACCGCGCGCGAGCACGTGAACGGTGATGCAGACGTCCGCGAGCGCATCGCGGCCGAGTGGATCGAGCTGCAGGCGCTGCGCTACACGAACTACCGCTCGCTCGGCACGTATCAGCGCACCGGCATTCCCGGCCCCGAGGGCTCGGCGATCAAGCTCCGCTGGTCGGAGCAGAACCAGCGCTTGACGAAGCTCGGCCGCGAGCTCCTCGGACCGGAGGGAATCCTCGACGACGGGTGGTGGCACTACCAGCAGCTGCGCAGCCGCGGCAACACGATCGAGGCGGGCAGCTCCGAGGTGCTGCGCAACATCGTCGCCGAGCGCGTGCTCGGCCTTCCGAGGTCGCGCTGATGGACTTCGCGTTCACCGACGAGCAACGCCAGCTGCAGCGGGAGGTGCGCGGCTTCCTCGCTGCGAACTATCCGCTCGACCGCGACTGGGACGCGCCGGAGGACGACCGCTGGCAGGCGCTGGCCGAGCTCGGCTGGCTCGGCGGCGCCGACCTGAGCTTCGTCGAGGAGGCAATCCTCTTCGAGGAGACGGGCTATGCGCTCTACCCGGGGCCGTTCCTCGTCGCCGTCGGGTTCGTGCTCCCGTGGCTCGGGCCGGAGGATCGCGAGGCGCTCGCCGCAGGGACGACGAAGTGGTCGGCGGAGGATCGCGGTCTCGTGCCGTGGCTCGGCTCCGTCGACATGGTCGTGGACATGGACGGCAACGCGCAGCCTGCGCGCGGCGACGAGCTCCCAACTGTCGATCCGACGCGGCCGCTCGGCCGGCTGGAGCGGTCCAACGGGACGCCGCTCCCGGGCGCACGCGACGTGCCACGCGCACGCACTGCAATCGCGGCCGAGGCGGTCGGCGTCGCGCAGCGCGCCCTCGAGCTGGGTGT
>Ga0137359_10003489_pt1 | contig 12746 bp, 10 predicted proteins | sample Mad1_40_16metaG_FD_108281 | JGI IMG/M metagenome (GOLD analysis project Ga0137359, IMG submission 108281) | Vadose zone soil microbial communities from Angelo Coast Range Reserve, California, USA - Mad1_40_16 metaG | ecosystem: Environmental > Terrestrial > Soil > Vadose zone | place: USA... | reverse complement strand
GGTTCGAGTATGTGACCAATCTTTATCAGGCGCGCGGCATGAGCTTCATCGCGCTGGTGAGTCAGGACATTCCCAGTTGGGTGTCTTACCCCAAGTCGCGGGAATCGCAAGAAGACATCACGTTTGCAAAAGCGGCTTTTGATGTCGGCGACCTGATTGAGCGAAACAACGATCCGTATACCGGGTTGCAGACCATCAGCAAGTACCTGTTCACCGACGGCATGTGCGTGCAGTACTGGCGCTACGTGCTGGACGGCGAACGTTTCGGCTTCAAAACTATGCCGGTGCAAGGCACCCGCGAGATAGTGGTCGACGGCCAGCGCATGACTGTGCCGAGCGAAGACGGCGAAGAACAGATTCCGAACGGGCAGGAAGTGGTTAGTTACGGCGGAGTACTGGAATGGATGGTTCCAGTATTTGCCGATGACTTCTATGAATGTCCTTACGTTCAGTGGGCGCGGGAGCCGCATCGGGCAAAGCTAAAGGCTGCTTTCCCGCACGCAGCGAAAGAGATTGAAGCGAACGCGGGGCTGACCTCCGACCAGGTTTATGAACGCATCTCACGCTTGGGCGTGAAGATGAACATTTCGTTTCTCACGCCGGGCGACGCGCTGGAAATGCTGCCGACGTTTACGTCGACGTGGTTCAGGAAGTGGGCATTCAAACGGTTTGACGACAAGAAACTGGTAGCCGAACTGGAAGAACTCTTTCCCAAAGGCTGCTATGTGGACTTCGCGGGATTGGAATATTGCCAGAGCCGCAGCGAAAGCATGAACGATCACATCCGCGTGATGCACGCGATGCCGGGCGACGGGCAGAATCGGCCAGCGGTTGGCGATTGCTTGATCGACGTGCAGGAGCGGTACAACACGCTGTCGAATCTGCAGGCAGAGACTTACGAGTATGGTATTCCGCCGATCTATGCGGATTCTCAAGTCTTAGATTTTGACTCGTTGGCGAATCAGACTGCCGAGCCTGCGGTACATTTTCCTGCGCGCGCGCGGCCGGGCATGGCTTTGGCTGATGGGTTTTACGCTCCTGACCCGGCAAAAGAGCCGGTGACGCTTTTGCAGACGATGCAAGAGTTAATTGGTCCGGTTTCGGACTTCTTGACCGGGCTGTTCAACGCCGCCACCGGCGGGCCGATGGAGGGTGTAGCAGGAAAGACGATGGGCGGGTACGAGATTGCCCGCGACCAGTCGCTAGGCCGGATTGGGATGATCTACCGGCGAATCAAAGATTTCTACGTCGATGGAATCAGTTTGGGAGTGGAGATTTTCCGGAACAGCCGTCCGGAAGACGTGGAAGTATCGTTCCCAGGCGAGCATCAAGAAGAAAAAGCCAAGTGGATCAGGTTGGGTGAGCTCAAGGGCAACATCATGATTGAGCCGGAAGCGGATGAGAGCTTCCCGCGGCTCAAGAGCCAGCAGCGGTCCGTGCTGGAAACGATGCTGGCCAACGCGGCGACTATGCCGCCTGAATTCCTGAAGCTGTTCGACAGTCCCGAGAATCAGGCGTATGTAAAAAACATCTTGGGGCTTTCGGAGTTGAAGTTGACAGGCGAGGATGCCGCGCTGCTGGCCATGCGGCTGATTCAACGGTTGCTGAAAGACGGTCCGTTTCAAGGTCCGCCGCTTCCGCAAATGGGCCCGGATGGGCAAGTGGCAGTGGTTCAGCCGCCACCGATGGCGACGATTCAGGTTGACCCGATTCTGGCGCTGAACGCTGAATTTATTGGCGCCATGCTGGACAAGATCGTCGAGTGGGCCGGGGAAGATTCCGGGCGTACTGAAGCGGACACCAATCCCAAGGGATACCAGAACGTATTCCTGTACGCGAAACAGTTGAGCGCGATCGTGCAGCAGGCGCAGCAAGCGGCACAGCCCAAGATTCCGGTGAAGCCGCCGAGCATGAGCGTAGCGATCAAGGATGTTCCGCCGAATGCGGCAGCGCAGATGCTGGCGCAGGACAATATCCAGATGGACCCGGCAGAGTTGCAGGCCCATCAAGATCAACAGCGGGCTGACAAGGCCGCAGAGTTGCAAGCGAAGTTAAGCGCTAAGTCGAACGGCGGCGGAGAAGGTCCCGTAGGTCTTTAAGACCAGACTGACGCAAGAAATTCTGATAGTCAGGATCGTGGTCTAGGACTTTTGAAACTGCTTCGTCAATTTGTTTTTCGGTGAGTGGCGGTTTTGTTAATTTCTTTTTCATTGCGCCAGGAAGTCTATCACAAGGAAGTGTGTAAATGAATCGTTTCAAATTCTTTGGCTCACGTCCCATTTTCTACTTTGCGGAACCTGTAGCGGCCGCCGATGGCGGAGGTGATGCGGGTGGCGGTGGAGCAGCGGCTGGTGGTGGGAGCCCTGCAGGAGGTTCAGGAGGCGGTGCGGCCAGTGCGCCACAGAGTGACGTTGACTTCCTTTCGGCGCCGGACGCTGCAGCGCAGCCCGACAAGGGCGCGGAAACAGCCGCGGCGGAAAAGGTTGCCGCAAAAGAAGGCGATGCGGCCGCGGAAGAGATAAACCTTTCCGCGCTTGAAGAAGCGCAGCCGGAATGGCTGGCGAAAATAACGGACGAAGGTGCCAAGAGTGAAGTGCAAAAGCTCTTGGAACTGCAAAAGTCCTTCGCCGACAAATTCAAAGACGCTCCTGAAGAACTGTTCAAGGATCTGCCCGGCGGGCGCGAGCAGTTGACCGCGCTGCAGACGCTTTCGAAAGAAGTGGGCGAACTGGATGAACACATCGCGGCGAATACGCCGGAAAGCAACGCGATTGTGGTGGGCAGGTACCTGGGTGAAGCCCCGGACAAGGGCATGGGACTGTTTCGCGCTGGCGCGCAGCATTTGGCCAAGAGCAATCCGGAAGGTTGGCAGCAGCTCGGGAATGAGTTACTGACTTCGACGTTGAAAGCCGCTGGTATCGGAGTGGATGCCGCAGGCTTGCTGAGTGCGATCTCCGAAATGAGGGAAGCATTAAACGCCAATGATGAAGGTCAAGCATTTGGCGCGGCCGCCGGCAAACTTCTGGGCGCTCCGAAAGCGGAAGCGAAGCCGGATGCGAATCTGGAACGCGCGCGGACTGAAACCGCGCAAGCAAAAGAGACGCTGACCAAGGCGCAGACTGAATCATGGCGATTCCGGAATGACCGCAGCAGCCAAAAAGTCGATACGCACATCGTGACCGAGGCTGGGAAGTTGCTGGCCAAGGTTCTCCCGGCGGGAATTTCGGAAAAGGATCGCGCTTCGCTGCGCAGTGACATTCAGGCGGAGGTGATGTCCCAGTTGGTGTCCAATAAGTTCGAAGCGGCCAAGGTGTTGCAGTTGATTGGCTACTCCACGCCAGACGGCAAAGGCGGATTCGATTATTCGAAGGTGAATCTGGGAGCAACGCAAGAGAACTGGGATCAAGCTGAAAAGATGATTCTGGCGAACCTGACGCCCAAGATGATTTCGCAGGCAACCGCGAAAATCGTTTCACAGTGGTCCAAAGACCGCGCAGCCAGCAATAAAGAAGCGCGGGAAAAAGCGCGAAGTGCGACGGACAAGAAGGACGTTGGCGCTGGTAAGCCCGCGGCTGGTGGAAAAGGCAAGCCGCCGTTGAGCAAAGAGCAGTTCCTGAAGATGACTGACGAAGAATTTTTGGCTTATTGAGCCTTCAATTTGAACAGGATAGGAGTAACAATCAATGGCACCTCAAAGTAATGCGCAGTTGGTGGCCGCACAGATCGAACGCATCGAGCCGAAAGTGGAATTGCTGTACGAACGTGGCGACGACCTTCTGGTGATGATCGGCAAAACCGATTCCACCAAAGTCTCTTCACGCGCGATGCGCATCGTGCTGCAGATTACCGCAGGCGGCAAGGGCGGATCGTACAATGCCGATGGCGGAGACATGGGGCGCGGTTCCGGCGAAAGCTACGACGTGGCGACCGTGTCGCCAGTCTTCAAGAAAATGTCCTTCGAGCAGACCAGTTTGGCGGAATGGGCAACTGCCAGCGATGAACAGTCCATCATCAATGCGGCTTCGAAGATCGTTTCGAACTCGATGGACCAGTTCCGCGCTTACGAAGACAAGCTGCTGAATGGCACGGCATCATTCTCACTGGGCAGTATCGGATCGATCGCTGGGACCGTCCTGACCATGACGGTGCCCACCGGCGCGCAACTGGTTTACGAAAATCAGGAAGTGCAAGTTTACGACAGCACCCAGACGATTAACCGCTCGGCGAACGCCGGGATGGTGACAACCGTGCTGGCCACCGACCCGCAAACCACGCAAGCTGTGGTCGTCGACCAGTTGCCTCCAGGAACGGTTGCTGGTGATGTACTGATGAGCGCAGGGCTGATCGGTGCCAATCCGGTGGATCTGTTCACCGTAAAGTATCACCAGAGCGCAGCGACCACTGGCGTTTGGCAGAACCTGAATCGTGCGACCTACCCCTACAAACTGGCCAGTTCCCGCGTCAACGGAAACAACGGAGCCTTGGTACCCATGCAGCCGGAACTGTGCATCAACAAAATCCGCAAGGGTATCGGCATCAAGAAAGTAAAGAAACTGATTGCCTACATGGCGCTGGAGCAGAAACACGCTTGGGATCAGTTGGCGACCACGGTGCAGATCATCGATCGCGCCAAGCATGAAACCGGCGAAAGCGTGGACATGAATCCGACCAGCTACCAGAATTACAACGCTGGGAACATGCATGGCGTTCCAATCAAACTGGGACAGAACGCCGATCAGACCCGCGTGGATTTTCTGGACTTGGCGGTTTGGTGCCGCGCGACCATGAATGAACCGGGCTTCCTGAAAGGCCGCGACGGCAAAATGTGGTTCCGGATTTATGGCGCTTCCGGCGGTATCGCGACGGCGGAGCAGTTTCACATCATTCACAATTTCCAAGTTTGCAACCGCAACCCGCGCGCTGGCGGATTCATTGACCAACTGGCTCGTCCAGCAGGTTATTAAAAAATCGTTAGGGTGGTGGCTGTTATGGCTTCCGGCGCCGTGCTGCAACCTGAATACATTCCCCGCCCCGGCGGGATTTCGAATCAATGCCGGGGCGAAGCCATTGCCAGTCCCTGGAAGGGAATTGGCGTGCTCTACGTACGCGAGGATTCCGGAGGACTTATCGAATTCCGGGTGCTCTATGAGAGCCAGGTCTCCGATGCGGTAAAAACCGAAATGGCTGCGCGTTTCGGAGTGGGCGCAATCGAGTGGAAAGTGTGCAGTTGAACAATCATCGTGAGTAAGCGCCGAATACAGGTACTGTGGGAGATTTATGATACCCCCGCATGGGCGGAAGCCGAAATGCTTCGCATGGGCGGGAATAACCGCTTTGGCGGGCCCAACCTGCGAGTGATGTGGAGCAATTCCCGGCTCGGGTGGATCGGCGGGAAGCATGAAGACCGCGACGAAAGCGGGAACCTGATTCGTGAGGTTCTCACTATCCGCAGAATGCCGAAATATCCAGTTAAGAATCGCTGGATAGTCGAGCAATGGAAGCCTCCAGAGTTCTACGGTAGTCCAGAAAGCTGGTTTCGGAAAACCACGGAGTTCGATGAGGGGAATATCCCTCAACTTGGTCCGTATCCATATCGTGGCGATTATCAGTTGGTTTCAACGCTGGAAACAGCAGCGGGAGAGTTCGAACAGTTAAGCATCGACCTCCTGGAAGATATTGCGACCGCTTTCCGGATAAAAGAAGAACTGCGATTGAAGCGCGAAGCAAGTGAACTGGTTGATCAGCAGGCGTTTAGAGACGAGAAGTCTGCGATCGAGAAGCAGAAGCAGAAGCAAATTGCTGACGACGAAGAGTGGGCCAAGAACGAGATGCGTTCTCCGCTATTCATTCAGCCGGCGGTCACGGTTTTGTAAATAAGGAGATGTCGAATGAAGTTGGGAACGCAGATTCCGATTTACGCTCCAGTTCTGCCAATCGAACTACCGGAAGAGTCCGCCACGCTGGTGAACATCACCGACGCCGCATTTCGCGGCGAACGAACTTATGGCGTCTACACGATTTGCGGAGTTGGCCGCTGCAAATGCGACCCGACCGACTCCAATCGCTGCCTTTCAGGCGATGGCTATATCTTGAAAGTCATTCACCCGCGCCGCGGCATGATCGACATGGGCGACAACAACTGGACCGCCAAAAAGCCCGGGCAGACCAGCCCTGATCTGAAAAACGTGCAGCAGTTTGTGATTCATGCCGAAGATATTGCGAGCGACCTGGTACGTGAGTGGCGCTCGGAGCTCACCGGGATTGGCGGAGCCGTCAGCAGTCAGGTGGATGGCCAATCGATCAGCGGTTTTACTGGCGTGTTTCTGGCGGATGGCGCGCGGCCTACCGAAGATGAATTGCAGCTCGCGCGCCGGCTGTTGTCGGAATGCGATCAGCAGTTGGTCACCGCAGCTCACAGCGATTGGGATCAATTCCATGAGCCCAAGAGCATTCACGATAGCTGGAAGCGCGCAGCGCGCCGGCTAGGTGTCGATGCTCCTTGGTTGTACAGCGTAGTGGACAAAGCATCGCTTCCGGACTGCCCATTCTGCGGATCGAAGCTGTTGACCCGCACGGCGACCGTTTGCGCGACCTGCCACCGCGACGTTGTGCCACAGGACGCTTCAGAACGTTCGGATAACGGCGCACCAAAAAAGCAGATGGGAAGACCCAAAAAGGTACAAACGGCGGCGGCGTGAGAACCTGTGACCAAATGGCTCAAACTTTCCTTTCTGGCGCTGTGCTTCCTTTTCTTCGCTAACCATGCCTCCGCGCAAGGCGCGCTATACCACAATATTGCTTGGCGTTACACGCCAGCCGGAGCGTTTCCTGCCGGCGGTGCTACGGTAACGATCTGCACTTCAAACGCCACTGGCGCTCCCTGCACTCCCAAAATTACCCTCTATCAAGATTCCGCACTGACCATTCCTGTCGCTAATCCCCTCGCGCAATGCACTTCATCTCCGCAAGTAGGCTGTCTTGACAACATCGGGAATTTCTCGTTTTACATGTCGCAAGGGCCGTTCACTTATACGATCTCGGGCGCCGGGCTGAATCCATACGGACCAATCCCGGACGTTTCGATTGCGACCGGCGGAACACCTCCATTGGGCAACAATGGAGACCTTCAGAAAAAAAATGGCGCAGCGCTGGCGGCCAGCGGGCTGAACGACAACGGCACTGTACTCAGTACGGCAGAAACTTTAAGCGACACCAACGGCATCAACATCAATGCATCACCGTTGCTTGAGACGTATACGAATGATCCTACTGGCACGGTTTCCGGGAAGCTCGTCAGGTTCACACCTAGCGCTACCATTGCAACGGCCCTGACTAATACGGTAAAAATCATCGGCCCGTGCTTTGCCGGTTGCGGCGCAAGCGGCACGGCTCAGGTGGCTGCCTTCGGGCAAGCTCCATGCGTGTTCGACAATGCCACGACCGCTGGCGATCTGGTGGGCATCTCCGGCAGCGTGGCCGGTGATTGCACCGATATTGGGACGACCTATCCGACAAACGGCAACCCGGTTATCGGGGTTGTACGCTCGACGAACGGCGGCGGCGGCACTTACAGCGTTGACCTACTGGCTCAAGACTCGTCGGCTGCTGCCAGCACTGCGAGCGGGACAGTTAACAATGCCTCGCAATTCAGCCTGACATATTATTGTGCGCCTGGTTTGAGCAACGTACTTTGCGGAGGGGGAACGACGGCACCAACGCTGAACGGTAACTGGGGATTAACTTATGTCGTCACCGCCAACGCCGCCGTTTCACCAGTGATTACGCTCCCTGGTATCCCGATCAACGCGCAAGTCGGAACGACGTACACTTATCTCTACAGCGACCGAATCAAACTCGTCACGTTCAACAATAGCAGTCCGGTTGCGGTCACGCTTCCGCAAGCCAGTTCGGTTGGCTTCACTTCCAACTTTGCGAATGCGAATTGCAATCTTGGAACTGGTCTGGTCACAATAACCCCGACAACGTCGACAATCAACGGGGCAGCGTCTGCAACCATCCCGCAAAACTGGTGTGGGTTTCTTTATAGCGACAACACGAATTATCGACTGGCGACCTTTTCAAACAGCGGCACGATTGCCAGCGGCACTTCAGTACTGGGGACCAGCCTGATTGCCTCGGGCGCTTGCGCCTCTGTTGTCACTACGTCAGCCCCCGGAACCCTCACTACCGACGTTATCACACCGGCGTTCAACGGCGACCCGACAGCAGTGACCGGCTATGGAGCCAGCGCGACGGGAGCAGTACTTACAATCTACCCGTACCCGACAGCGAACAATGTGAATTTCAAGGTGTGCAATTCGACAGGATCGTCCATTACGCCGGGAGCACTTACGCTCAATTGGAGGGTATCGCGATGACGCGCGTCGTAGCTTTACTATTGTCCCTTATCCTCAACTTTGCACAAGGCCCGTCGTTACCGTATCCGGGTCATGGTGGCGGAACAACTCCACCAGTCACTTTCACTTTTCAGCAGAAGGTCACATGCAATCAGGCCGTAGCGGCACAATGCAACTTCACCATCACTACGACGGCTGGCCGCGCTGGTATTATTTTGACAATCGGGTCTAGCAACCATGCGTCGATTGTCTCGATCACCACCAATGCTGGAACTTGGAATCTCAGCCCAGGGACTTGCCAAGTAGTAAGCGGAGTTGGTGCGTGGACTCCTGATTGTGCATGGATAGCAAGCGAGACGGCCTGTGTGGCCTGCACAATTGGCGTTACAATGACGTGCGCAAGCTGCAACTATCAAGGCGTTTATGCCGAGTACAGCTACACAGGCGGCACTCCAACACTGGACGCGGCGGTTGGAACCAGCGTCAATACTAGCTGCACTTCCTGCGTTGGTCCAGCGCTTACCCTGGCCGGAACAAGCGACGTAATCGTGCAGGCAGTGAGTGCGTGTACCGGCTCCGGCGCTGTCAGCGGCAACGCGTTCACTACTCCGGCTTGGACGCAAAGCGTTGCTGGTATCTTTTTTAGTGCAGGCTCAGCGGTGAACACCTCAAACGGTGGCTCGCCAACTTGGGCGTGCAGTGTTGACACAGTTGCAATGGAAGGGTTGGCGTTGAAATGACGAAAAGATTGTTAATCCCTTTGCTGCTCTTGCTCTGCGCAACTCCGGCATTTGCTAATTGCACAGCGTTCTATTATGACCCTGTGACCGATTCGATTCTCTCGCGCACCAACACCGGAACGGCATATTATTTTGATTTCGTCGGTGGAGCTGATGCTAATGCGGGAACTTCAACGGGAGCGCCGTGGAAGCATCATCCTTTCTTTCAAGGTTGGACAGGGACTTACAATCACGCTGTCGGCGACTGCTTTTATTTCAAAGGGGGAGTGACTTGGGATAGCTCGAACTGGCGGTTGAATATCACGTCCGGTGGTGGCACAAGCAATCAGGACTATTACGGCCCAGACCCAACGCACACTTGGTTCACTGGGGGTAGTTGGTCGCGGCCGATTTGGGATTATGGTGCGGCGGTACTCCCGTCCGGCACTGGCGGGAATATGGTGAACTACAACGTTGACCATGTAATTATAGACAACATCGAAGTGATTCGAATGTTTTGCGATTCCACTCATGCATCCACGCTATTTTCAACCAACGCAAAAAACGATCTGCACATGAACAGAAATTATGTGCACAATTTCCGTCCTATCTCGTCGGCGGGGTGTGGGACATCGGCTGACGGCCCACACATCAAAATCGCTGCGGCCGGATGTTGTGCGACCAACACCGGGTTCTTTACATTCAACGTAGTAGATGGCTCGGACGGCACCACCGGCATTGGTGGCTACATCACGGAAGTGCTGCGCGACAATCTGTATGGATTGGTCGTTTGGCACAACGTCATCCACGATGTGTGCTCCGCCGTGAACATCTCTCAAGCCCATTCGGTAAGCTACAACCTGATTTACAAAGTTGGTCCGTGGTCCGGAGCACCATTTAATTGTAGTTCGGGTTCATCGGTCTCTGCTCACCCGGATGGAATCCAACTCGACCAGTGGGCCGATATTCACGACAACGTGCTCTTCGATGTCACTGGCGAAGTAATTAATTTCGTTCCGAACGTAGGCAACGATTCCCATATCTACAACAACGTGTGTTACCTCGGTACGCCAGCCTGCATTCTAGTCGGGAACGTAAGCGGCACAAACCCAGGGAATACGTATCTCTGGAATAATACTCTAAGCTGCGGCGACGTGGTAAACAACGTCTGTATCCGGGTTGGCAGCGCTACGACTACCTTAGTCGAAATTCACAATGAGCACCACATCACCGTTGGTGGCGGCACCGGAATCTGCATCAACGCCGCGCCGATCAACGATGCCAGTTGCGCATCCGTTACGACATTCAACTACACCGCTGCGGATAACACGTTTCAGACTTATGCTGCCGCGAACGCGCAGGGCTACAATGGCTCACAAGGTTTCGTATATTCCCCAACTCTGTCCACTAATTCCACGGTTACGGCGATCGGGACGAACCTGACAAGCAGTTGTACTTCATCGATCTTACTTTGCGTGGATACCGAATACGGCACGAAGCAAGTAATTCCCGGAAATACGGCGGGCGCCGCGAGAGGGCAGTTCGCACGCCCAGCCGGTGGCAATTGGCAATCGGGAGCCTATTCGTTTGACGCCGTTACTTTGCTTACCCCAACGTTTAGCCCGGTGGCCGGCACCTACATCGGCACGCAAGCGGTATCCATACTTATTGCTGGTGGTACGACGGGGTGTTACACAATCGATGGCTCAACTCCGACTGGTGACAATGCCGGTAACTGCACTCACGGCACGACATATTCAACCCCTATTTCGGTGGCCTCCAGCCTAACGATCCAAGCAATCTTTACGAAATCTGGCTTCCACGACAGTAATGTCGGCTCTTCTGCGTACGTCATCAACGCATCGCCGCCGGTCGGCAACGGCACGAATATCCTAGTGTCGTACCCTGCGCTTGGAAAGATTCAGATAACGATTCAGAATGATCCGGCTTGCAGCGTCCAATGCACTGTTACGTTGACCTGCGCTGCACCGGGCTGCGGGCCAACGTATACGGCGACAACGCCATGAAACGGATATTTGTGACTATTATCATGGCCTCGCTGTTCTGCGGCAGTGTCTGTGCCGAACCGCGTAAGCACTGGTACAAAGATCCAAAGTGGTGGTTGGGAGAAGCGATCATCGCCGCGGCCCTTACAGCCGATGCCCACTCAACCGCGTATACCAGAGGACCGGGAGTCGTGGAAACCAGCGCTCTTCTCGGGCCGTACCCCAGCAATCGCCGCATCGTTTTGTACAGCCTGAGTGGACTGGCGCTGCAAACCACGCTGCACGCTTCGGCGTGGCACGTGATCCATCACGAGCCGATTAAAAGTTCCTGCCAGGAATGGTACGGAACGGGACATAAAGTCACGCGCTGCACTGAATATGGGCAGGATAATTGGTTCTGGCGGGATCTGGCTTATGTGGGAGTTCCAACGGCAGTAGCGTTAACCAGCGGCCGCGCGGCCGCGCACAATTACCGCTTACAGTGAAATGAGGATTCAACATGCCAGCCTATAACAACAGCTTTCCGCCTTCCGCGGTAACCCGCGGGATCGACGTGGTGATCGTGAACGCCGAACAGTTGGGAGCGGGCAAGCAATCGCAACGCGCGGCGGTCGCGCAGCCTACCAGTCAGAATCCGGGACCGATCACGCTGACCTTTAGCTATGCCACGGTCCCTGCAGCGGTACAGTACGACATTTACGTTGCATGGGACGACTCGCTAGGCTTCGCTGGATACACCAAAGTAGGAACCACGAATAACGTGGCCGGCGATCAGGTAACCATTCAGCGCGGAGCGGCCGGCGGACAGAATTTCCGGCTGATTTTAGTGAGTGAGGTTATTTCTCCGGGCGTGAACGCCATAGTGACGGTGCGCGAATGAGAATCTTGAAGACAATTGCGCTGTTTCTACTGCTTTCGCTGCCGCTGCGAGCGCAGCAAGGGAATCAGGTAATCCCCACTGCCAGCAGTAGCAGCAGCGCCGCTACAACTGCCCAATTTGGCGTTGTTTTTGCTTCCGACTACGGCGTCAAGCCAATAAAGTACATCACCGACGCGACGCTCTCAACTGCTAACGCAATCATCGACTGCACCTTCAGCAACGATTGCTTCTTTGTCGCCGGCACCGACAATGGGAGCGTCTGCTGGGCCACCAACGCGCAAACCGACCTGTCACAGACTGCGCTAGTAGTCCTTCCTGAAGGGACGCTGACGGTCACTGACGCTCAACATGCAACCTGCTCAGGCGGGAACGCTACTGCGAATCAAGCCCACAACGCCATTTTTCTATGGGGGCCATTGTCCAGCGCCACTTCAGTGCAGACGCAGAGCATTGCAAATGACCCGCTATTTGCGGCATGGACGGCGGCTTCTAACTCCTGCTCGAAACTAGTGCTTCCCGGTTACGCGATGTTTGTTGAGCAACCAGAATTCATCACTTGGCCGACTAACCCACGCTGCGGACAGCAAGTCTCTATTGAATACGTGCGCGTAGGTTTCTCGTTGGCCGGGCAAGGGAGAACCAGCACGATACTCATCCCGACACCCAGCTTTCCTCCAGCAAATTGCACTGGCCCCAACGGAGCAGGGACCGCCTGCTTCATGTCGTTCCCCAATCCAGTTATATCCGATTTACAAATCTGGGGAGCAGGGAACAATTTTTGCGG
>Ga0137359_10003487_pt1 | contig 12748 bp, 11 predicted proteins | sample Mad1_40_16metaG_FD_108281 | JGI IMG/M metagenome (GOLD analysis project Ga0137359, IMG submission 108281) | Vadose zone soil microbial communities from Angelo Coast Range Reserve, California, USA - Mad1_40_16 metaG | ecosystem: Environmental > Terrestrial > Soil > Vadose zone | place: USA... | reverse complement strand
AGCATCAGGATGCCATTGCCGGCGCCGAAGTAACCGCCATACATCGACGAGAAAAACTGAAACACGATGGCGCCCAACCACCATGACATTTTTGGTTGCGCCACTATCGGCTGCAATCGCAGCCATCGATTAATGGAGCCACCGGCCATAAAAAGAATAGTGGCAAACAGAATCAGAAACGGAACCAACCGGGCAAAGGTTGGTGACGGCGTCCAAATAAGCAGCCAGGCGCCCACGGCGCCGCCGATCACGCTCGTGATTCCCAGACGAACTAGAATCGCCGAACTGTTTTCCAGCTCTCGCCGGTAACCAAACAGTCCGCCAAACAATCCTGGCCAAAGTGCAACCGTGCTGGTGGCGTTGGCCACTTTTGGATCAAGTCCGAGCCAAAGCAAAACCGGAAAAGTGATCAGCGTGCCGCCGCCGGCGATGGCATTGATCAGACCGGCGGCAAAGGCCGCCACGACCAGCATTAAGAGATGGACCAGTTGAGAGTTCAAGCTTTAACTTGCCGCTACCCTGGAACGACAGTCTAAAGGCTGGACTCTGAACAACGGATGGACATGTTAAGATGCGAGACGCAATTCAACAACACAACACTCGGAGGTGAATATGGCTGACGTAACCATTCGTCCGTCGAAGAACGGACCGTACATCGTGGAGGGCAACGTAGATCTTTATGATCCCAACGGGAACCAGATAACGTTGGATAAGCCGCGGATCGCGCTTTGTCGCTGTGGCGCTTCTTCAAACAAACCTTTTTGCGATGGTACTCACAGCAAGATCGGATTCCAGGCGGCAGAGTCAATCAATCCGCAAAGCGCAGAGTGAGGTGAAAGGAAAACGCGCCATGTTCACAGGCTCTTAATTGGAACCCGGCGCGCGATTTTTGATTGTTCCGCGAATATTCAAAAAAGCAAGACACAACTGCAAAAAGATTAGCGCATAGGCACGATCGTGGGCGCCCCACATTATCCAGAGCACATTGCTTAACAGAAAAAGCCAGAACGCCCAGTTACGCTTAAACTTCCTTTGCGAGGCAATCAACCATGCGGCCACGACCGTCACAGCCATTGCCGGCCATTGAATTGCATCGATCCAATCCATTTCGAGTCAGCCTGGATTAGAGCGTCGTGTCAGCCAGGTTGGATTTGTACTTGGTATTCGTCTGACGATCATTCATCTCGATATAAACATAGCTGGGCGGGACCACCCCATCTTCCAGGGCAAACCAGATACCGTTAAGGTCCGCCGACTTACCAAGCGCGCAAAATCCATACAGCCGTTTTCCCCTCGAGTCGAAAAAGTCGACCCAGGTTCGAGACGACTTCGTGTTCCGGCCACAAGGCGGAAGTTCTGGCGCGGCGGCGAACATCGCGGCTGGATACTCGTCCTTGTTAAGCACGTCGTAGGTGTAACGAACCCAGTTTTTCCCATTGGCCGTATAGTACTCCTGGCTCGTTAAGTAAAGGACCGGGTTCGGGAAGACAGGTTGGGGAACGGCGCGCGAGACGCTACTGCTCGCCGCCGTAATAAGCAACATAGTACTAAGTAGCATCACAACTCGTTTGGTTACTCTCATGGTTGTTTCCTTTAATTTGGGGCTAGAAGAAAAAGGTCTGTCAGGCGCGCTTCGGTTCTTGCTGTGGTGACCAATCAAGCCCGGGAATTGAGCAAGAAAAGTTTGCGGTCTCTTATTATTGAAATCCCGCACCGATGTCAATACTTACTTTCTTCGCGGGAACGACTGCGTGAAGCTCGGGTCAGGGCACTCGCAGACTGTCCTGGCATTTAAGCGGCAATCACATTAACAAAGTATCCACGCGATGAGCGTGCACCATCTCCTCACAAGGCGACCAGGCAAAGACTGTGAAGCGGCCGTCCTGCGATGCTACTAGCGCGAGCGCGTCACGTTGATCATGCACAAATTGCGCCGCCGACAAGTGTCGCGTGCCGCCGTGCTGCACTGGCGGAACAACTACTGCCTGATTTCCAATCGTAGGTTCAGTCAACACCATCTGCTCGACGGGCACGCTACCGGTAGGCCGTCTAATCTTGGCGCCAAACGCGAGCACTTCATACCGATCATTGATCACTGTAGCACCGTCAACTGCCGTTAGCCCTGCGACCGTATCGACAGCTTTGCGCACCGAGGATTCCCACGCAGTTCCATCGCGTTCCTGCTCATCGCGACCGACAAGTTCTGCCAGCGCTGAGAAAGCAGGCATAACCGAATACAGGATGGGCTGAACGATCGAGTCGCGCCAGCTCTCTTTTCCGGCGGGCACTACAAGCAATGAACCGCCGTGCGCGTGTGCACGCATCGATGCCGCCAATTGCACCAGCACATTGACCGAATCGCGCCGGTCGTTTGGATCGGCAGCGGAATTGAAGGCGAGCAGGGCCTTCAGCAGCTCTGGACAATCAGGCAAGCTGGTTCCTTGCTCGTCGATCACTTTTACTTGTTCGCCCATCAGCACGGCGACGTTGGCGTACTTGCCAAAGCCGTTAACCCGGCGATGTTTGATAACCAGGAGTCCCGGCTCTACATCCTCAAGCACAAACCCGAAACTTGGAACCACGCGCGTCGCTCCCCAGACGCGTAACTGAGCAGCGCTGGAATCGCCGGCTGTCCGTGCATTGCCTTCGTACCAGACGCCGAGATGAATTCCGGGGCGCTCGACTGCGGGCGCGAGTTTGGTAAGAACTGCCGGATTGAGCGGCAGGGGATGTTCGAACATCAGTGCTTGTCCCGCTTGTGCGGGCGGCAGAAAGGCCAATGAGATTTTTGGGAAGCGGCCCTCCTCCGGGCGCAGACTGGCCCAAAAGGTAGCATCGATCATTGCTTGAATAGCGCCCGCCTGCGGCGCGGGTGCAAGATCGTGCTCGCCGCGCGCGTGTGCCTTCGCCAAATGGCGCGCGAAGTGAGCCTCAATCGCGGCGGCGACTGTTCGACCTGCCTGGTAGGTTGCTGTTCGAGACATGAATCAGTGCAACTTTCTTGCTCAGTGTTTTTGTGTGCCGCTGCTATTTGCCGGTGAATAGAGTTTTGTCATCAACAAAACAAAGTCCGTTACCCCACGGGTCTTCAACGTAAAAGGAAAGCTCGCCCCAGGGACGTTTCACGATCCGGCCGGCCGGCTCACCATGAACATCTTCGTCTGACAAGCAATTCAATCCGCTTGCACGATCGTACATAGCTGGCAGATCGGCGACCGCGAAATATATGTAGTCCGCAATCGGCTTTGCCTTATCACCGCCTGCGGTGACATCGACCAGCGCTAGTATTACCGGTCCACAATCAAAATAGTGACGCGAGCCGCGCGGAATTCTGCGTCCTTCATCGTCCAGCAGTTTTGAGTAAAACTCAGCTGCCTTATCGAGATCAGAAACCTGGAGAATCACACGAAAGAGTTTGGAAGCATTAGCCATGCTCTACGACCTCGACGAATTTTGTGCAAGTTCCTTTAAGATTACCTATTCCGGGTTGTATGCGCCAACGCCGCAGACGTCTTCGCCGGCTTTATTGACAAAGGCGATCTTATGTTCCATCTGGTGCGTAATAGGATTAATCCAATGATACTCAACCGAACCCCCACCACTCTTGCCGACTTCGAGAATTCTCGGTTCCAGTGGCTTGCCCTCGGCATCCTTCAAGCCGATCGCAGGAGTGCCAACATATTGCGGAAAACCACCGTTCGCTGTTCTGATGCCGTTTAGACCGATACAAAACACGTAAAGATCGCGATCAGAAAAAGGCGCTTTCTTTGCAGTAAAGTCAGCGAGTGCTTGTTTTCGTCCGACGGAGTTGTAATGCTCGATCGCCTTTTCCAGCATTGCCTTAGCTTCGGCGGGTGTACCGCGTTCCGATTTCGCGACAGGCGCTGTCGACGATTTCTCGGCAGCCGGCTCGGTGCCGAGATGTGAGTCGCGTGCCTGCTGAAGATGCGTACAACCAGTCGTAAGCCCAATCAATAAAACAGGAATAAGATGATAAGCTCTTCGCACGGTATTACTCCTTTTCAAGTTTTTTGTTGCGATGACCGCGCAATTTGGCGTCAGCGCGGTAGCCGCCCGGAATCGCCAGGTGGCAAGTTCGCCTTTTTGAAGTTTGGCGCGATTGTGATGTTGTTTTGTTCGTCCGTCAACAAGTCGTTGGCGACTTTTCGTGAGGCTATCAGTGCCGCGGGAGACGACCAGCGGCTTATCAAAGACTGGGATTGGGTAAGAAAAGAACTACAGAGAGTAAAAAGGAGTTGAGGTTTGAAAGTAGCGCCGCGGGTAAAAAGACGATGGGCGCCGACCTCCCCCAAGACCGGCGCCCTTGCCTTTATCTCAGTTCTCCCATGGAGAATTAACGATGCAGGATGGTAGCCCGACGGGTTTCAAGGATGGTTGCAGTAACCTTGCAAAGTTTTCACGACGCCGTAACAAAAACTTTCCAAAGATTTTTCTGCGCGGTACTCAGGACGGTTGGTCCAAATGAGATTTAGTGAATGAAATTAGCCATTCTAAGGAGAAACTGGAAATGAGCGAGCGGCGCGTCGTGCCTTATGGTTCATGGGAATCGCCAATAACTTCCGACTTGATTGTTGCTGGCAGTATCGCCGTGGGCCAGCCGTTAGTAGATGGCGACGATCTTTACTGGGTCGAGATGCGACCCAGTGAAGGCGGCCGCAGCGTCATCGTCAAACGCGACAGTGAAGGTCGCATTTCAGATGTGACACCCCATGGCTTCAACGCGCGGACACGTGTTCACGAATATGGCGGCGGCGACTATGTCGCGAGCGACGGCACAGTTTACTTTTCCAATTTTTCCGACCAGCAGATGTATGTACAACGAAGCGGCGGACCTCCTGAAACTCTTACGACGATTCCAAATATGCGTTATGCGGACTCGATCGTGGATGACCAGCGGCGGCGATTGCTTTGCGTCCGGGAGGATCACACGGTCGCGGGGCGTGAAGCCGTCAACAGCTTAGTCAGTATAAATTGTGCCGATGGAACCGGCGACGTTCTGGTTTCCGGCAATGACTTTTATTCTTCGGCGCGACTCGGCCCCAATGGTAATCGGCTGGCATGGTTAACCTGGAATCATCCAAACATGCCTTGGGACGAAACCGAGCTTTGGGTCGCAAACATTAAGGATGACGGATCTTTGGACCGTCCCGACCGAATCGCAGGTGGCAATCAGGAATCAATCTTTCATCCGCAATGGTCGCCGCGCGGCGAGTTGTATTTTGTTTCTGACCGTAATGGGTGGTGGAACCTTTATCGACTTAACGAAGCGAACGTCGTCGAACCAGTGGTCGAGATGGAAGCCGAATTTGGCATGCCCCAGTGGGGCTTTGGCATGTCGACCTACGCTTTCGAATCCGCTGAACGAATTGTTTGCAGCTACGTGGAAAAAGGCATTGGGGGAGTTGGCATTATCGACACCCGAACGCGCACACTTGAGCGGGTTGAGTGTCCCTACACTGACATTACTTATGTGCGAGCTGCGCCTGGCTACGCCGTGATGCGCGCGGGCTCGCCAAGCGAACCGCTTTCGATTGTCAGGCTCGAGCTGAAGACGCGCCGCTTCGAAGTACTGCGACGTTCCAATAATATCGAGATCGCAGAGGGATACCTTTCACAGCCGGAAACTGTTGAGTTCCCAACGGAAGTTGGTCTGACGGCTTATGGTTTTTTCTATCGCCCGACTAATGCGAATTATCAAGCACCAGACAGCGAATACCCGCCGCTATTAGTGCTAAGTCATGGTGGCCCAACGGCCGCCAGCACGACAGCCAAGAGCCTCGGTATTCAATACTGGACCAGCCGCGGCATCGGCGTCCTGGACGTTAATTACGGCGGCAGCACCGGCTTTGGTCGTGCCTATCGCGACAGACTGAAAGCCCAATGGGGAATTGTTGACGTTGATGATTGTGTAAATGGCGCGCGTTACCTGATTGCGCGTGGTGACGCCGATCCAGATCGACTGATGATTAGCGGGGGCAGCGCCGGCGGTTATACGACGCTATGCGCGTTGACTTTTCGCGATGCTTTCAAGGCCGGCGCTAGTCACTATGGAGTCAGCGATGCGGAGGCATTGGCGAAAGACACGCATAAATTTGAGTCGCGCTATTTGGATCGTCTTTTTGGACCATACCCCGAAGCGCGTGAAATCTATTACGCGCGCTCGCCGATTAACTTTACCGATCGCTTGTCTTGTCCGGTGATTTTCTTTCAGGGCTTGGAAGATAAAGTTGTACCCCCCAGTCAGGCCGAGACGATGGTGGCCGCGTTACAAGCAAAAGGAATTCCAGTCGCTTATATTGAGTTTGCAGGTGAGCAGCACGGATTCCGGCAGGCGCAAAACATCAAGCGCGCGCTCGACGGTGAGTTCTATTTTTATTCGAGGATATTTGGGTTTGAGCCGGCAGGGACGATCGAGCCGGTGGAAATTCAGAATCTGGCAGCCGCAAGCGCGCCGGGAAATGCATGACAACATATTACTCAATGGGCGAGTCGGAAATCGTGGCCCGGCCGCCGCCATGATCGCCGCCGCGTAACACCGCGCTTTCATCCACAAAGTAAGAAAAGCTGCCGCTCTTGCCATATTCAATCGGTACTGCCGTAGCCTCAAACTTATTCGCTGACACTGTCAACTCGATCTCGTAACCATACCTCTCAATGGGTTCCTTGCTGATCAATCCAGCCTTAATGAGTTCATCAAGCGTTCCATAGCCGCCGGCCGTGACTCGATAGGTTTCTTCGGCGCTTACCAAGGTTCGCAACTCGCTCTTCGTAGCCGCTTCGTTGGCCTTCAACGGCGCCGCGCCGGCTTCGCTTGAAATGCTTGCCACCATCAGCAATAGTAGGTTTTTTGGGACGTGCAACTCGTGCAGCGGACCGGATCCTTCATTTGAAAGCGAATAAGTTAGTGGTTCGATCGTCGGATTCAATCGCGAAAGCAACTCCACAATCTTTTCGTTGCCGGGGCCTGCCAGATTCCCCGTGAGGCCATAGCGCTGGACCAGCGCGGGCGCCACGTAAACCTGGGCCAGCACTTGTCGCGACTGCCAACGACTCGCATTCCGGAAATGACTGCTTGCGGAAAGTGTCTCGCCACTTAAGTAGGACGCGACGGCGCGTTTTGTCGCGTCTGGGTTTGGCGACAGAATCAAAAAATCTCCGACAAAAGCATAAGACAACACGTTTGCGTAGGTCGTGATTTCGGTGTCGTCCTTCCGTTCGGTTTGGACGAGAAGGCCAGCGCCCTTGAACCCCAACGATTCGATCAGCTTTGGTAGCAAGCGGCGCGCGGCTTCCTTATCTTTTACTGCGATTGCAATTAGTGGATCAGGATCAAACGTCTTGATTTTTTGTTGACTGTCAGCCGCAGGTGATGCGGACGGAGTTGCTGCATTCTGGTCGGTGCTCCGGGGTACAAGCGCCACCGCTAATTCATTTCCCAACAACGGCAGAATGTCGTCCTTGATTTTAAGTCCCAATTTTTTCTCGTAATCAGCGAAGGGAGAAGCGGGCTGAATGGCGTTTACCGTTTGCATCGAATACTCGCGCGAGCGTTCGTTCATAGTTGCAATCGTCTTCAACAATCCGTCGTAGATCTGAGGATAGTCGAGCGAGGCTGAAACAAAGAGATCGGCGTCAGCCGGAAGAACGCTGGGCGATCCGGGAGTCACGGCTGGGCCGGAAATGAACTGCGGGAAAAAAGGTACGGCTACGTTTTTGTTGTCGGCGCTGCTGAGAATCAAAGCGCGCACAACATAGGCATCTCCTTCAAAGGCGACAGCTGCGGCGACAGCTTCCGGCCATTTCGGTTGGCCACTAAAAATGCCGCCGTAAAGCGAAAACATTAGCGTCCCCATCAATGCGGAGTCCTGACTTCTTTCCTTGCCGCTGAGTGTGCCGGTTGTGTTTGTCTGAACCGGGTCCGACGCGCCTGGAGTTGCCGCGTGGTTGGCGATGGGCGGTGGCGGCCCTTCAGGTGTAGGCATTTCCGTCGCATCTACAGTCACAGTTTCCTCAACTTCAGGCATCTGTTCCGGCCTTGGGCGATTTGCTTCCTCTTCAACCCGTCGCTGCTCTTCCTCCGCAATTTTCTTGCGGCGCTCCTGGTCTTCCTTTTCAATCGCCTTCACGTCGACGTAGAGGAAAAGAGGCTCGGAAGCAAAGCGATTCCTCGCGGTCACGAAATTCTGATCTTCTGCGAGCAGTCTTGCATGGCGCGGTTTCAGATCGCGAAAAGCAAAAGCTTTATCGCTGACCAGCACTAGCGATCCAACTTGCATGATGCGATAGGGAAGCGAGGCGTTGGCGGCAGCTTGCGGCTGCACCGACTGGGCTGTGGCTGAATTCGGCTGAGCACGTGATGGCGTTGGAGTTGGCTCAGGCGTCGGCGCAAAAATTGGGATGAACCGGCGCAACTGAGGCTCAAATTTCTTAGCTTCTTCGGGCGAAGCGAATTCGATCGCCACCAATACTGCGGGTAAGTTTGGTTGCGTGGGCCAACTGGCCACGAACAGGCGCGAACCGGCGAGACTCTCAGCGTGAGCATCCAGCCATTTCAAAGCCGTCCGAAACTCTTTTGGCGGCCCGCCGACTTTCATTACCGGTTCGAGCAAGTCATTGACAGCGGAAGAACGAATCAACTGACCCACTCCGCGAACTTCAAAGTAGACCTTATAACTGTCGTTTGCGAGCAGCGCGTCAAAAGTTGGGATAGTCTCCGTGGGTTGCGCGACAGTCCGTGCCGGCGCCGGTTTGGGCGGAGCCGTGCCGCGTTTTTGCTGCGCTGCCAAGGGCGAAGCCAAAAGCGCAACTGCGAGGAGGATTTGCGCGAGTCGAGCAGCTATTGATAATTTTTTCATGGATAGCAATTAAGCGAACGCATCGTTTAACCGTCGCGGAGGAGAGACGTAAGCATCGTCGACTAAGCAGCCGGCAAAATCAAGATTTTTCCTGCTCCTGAACCCCAGCCAGCCCAAGTAGGCCACGCGACGCCAAACTCTGGCCTCGCCTTCTTTTTGAATCAGGCGTTTTACTTCCAAATACGCGGCGGCGTAAGCAACTCGCATCTCTTGCGACGACCTGGCGCCGGCGAGTTTCTGTTCGATCTCTTCAGTCGTCATTTGTGAACGAGGCCCGTAGCGCTCAACGAATTTGCCTTCACCGGCCAGGTATATTGCCAATCCCTCCGCCAACCAGCGCGGCGCGCGACCGCGACCAAGAACATCTATAGCCGCATGGGCCAGCTCGTGCCGCAGAGTGGTCTCAAGGATTCCTTTTCGTTTGAGTGTCGCCAGGGGTTGCAACTCGATTCGCTTGTCGCGCGTGGCTGCGGCTGCCCAGGGCGGTTGTCCCGTTCGTCCGACAAAGTTGCCAGTAGTGTCGTTAACAAAAACTTCGAGGGCGGGGAACTGGAGACTTAGGCCGCCCGCGGTGATCCGATCAATCAACGACCGGCGCGCCGCCTGCAACAAGTCCAGCAAGTCTTCAGCTTCGCTTTGCTTGACTGTGCTGGGATAGTTAATGCGAAAACTCTCGCTGGAAATTACCAGACGAGTGATGCTTCGCCCGCGTGTCGAGGCGATGCTGATTTCATGCAAGCCCCAAAGCAAATCGGCTTCTGACCTGTGTTCAGTCGCAACGTGTGTCGAGGGAAAATATTTGTTGAGGATCTGCCGGTAGCTTGCGCCGCGAGCGGCCATGACGTGGGCGCCTTCCTGGCAGAGACCCAGACCATGGCCAAACCCGCTACCACGAAATATGTAGTTTGAACCTGAACGAGAAATTTCAAAGCGTGAACTCTTTAGAAGGTTCCAGCCCAGCGCCCTGCCGACAATAATCTTAAAATCCCAACCACTCACCGTTAACTGCCGTTCGCCTTGAATGCTTATTAATTGCGCCCGTCCCGTTTCATCATGCCGGGAAACCAGAACATTCACCAGGCGCGTTCCGACATTAGTACGCGGATCACTTTGCAATGCCTGTAAAAGTTTTGCTTCCGGAATTTTATCGGTCCAACTGTGATGTGGTTGACTCTCACAGTATTCATCGTTCACGCCTTGCAGGTAAGGTGGCGCGCTCTTGCCCCAAAGCGTTGCCAGGTTTGCCGTCGCGCCGCCGCATGAAGCGCTAAAGTAGGAATCAACCACGCGATTGTCTCCATCACGCAAAATCTCGCCGCTCGTTTCGGCGACTGCTTCTTTGATTCGCTCCGGCACATCCGAACCATCAGCAATCCCCGGCGAATATCTTTGGCAATGTGTTGTCGTGCAAAAGTCATAACCATCCGCTGCGTGCCGGCCAAGATTCTTATAAATGAAAGTACGGCTGGCAATAGCGAGCGCTTTCAAAGCTTCCGGCTCAGTTTCAGTGCTGCCTTCGGCCGCGACCACACCGCGAACGTAATCCTCAACCGACATGGTGCGCACTGCGTTTTCGCGCGCGACAAACACTCGAACTGAAGCTGGTGATTGCGAATCGCCTGCTGCATTTCGCGACAAAGCGACGGGCGTTTGCGCATTGGTCGCTGCCACTTGTACCGGATCCGTGCGGGCAAACTCCGCGAAAATTGGCCGCGCGACTGCCGCCGCCTCGACGCCGTGTGCTCTTACCAGGAAAACCAACACTGCGAGTCCAACTTTGTCAGGAGCAGGCACGCCCGCATCGTTACCGTCATTGCGCGGGCGTGATGCAAAACCTACGAACCAGCCATGCGTGCGATAGCCGTTGATTTCTGTTGCCGTGCCGGTCTTGCCAAAAATGTAAAGTGGCAGCGAATAGAGATTCGCAGACTCGGCAGTGCCATAACGAACCGCGCCCCGCATTCCCTTAACGATCAACTCGCGTTGTTCGTCTTTAATTGTGACGTTGTTTTGAATTTCTGGTGCCGCGTTTGATCTTGCAGAAAGATGAGGCACAAAAACACGTCCGCCATTCACCAGAGCCGTGTACGCATTGATTAGTTGCAGTGGAGTAGTTTCAAGATACTCGCCTTCGCCCATGGCCGATTGCGGTTGCCAAACCGAGCGTTGCATTTTCCCCGGCGACTCGTTAGCTGTGTTAACGGCGGTCTTTCTACCAAAACCAAAATCGTTCACCGTTCTCGAGAAGTCTACTTCCGAAAGCCGCTCGCCGAGTGTTCCAAAATAGTAATTGCATGAATAGGCAATTGCTTCAGTCGGATTCAGGGGCGGCAGGTCGAGCGGGTGCGAACAAGTTGTATGAAACTTGCCGTGAAAATATTTTTCGTGGCATAACGTGCGCGCGTCTTCGTCGATCAATCCGGCACGCAAGGCTGCCAGGGCGGTGAACGGTTTGATTGTTGAGCCTGGCGGAAAACTTTCCTGAAAGGCGAGTTCCGAATTAATCACGGCACGAAGCCGCCCTGTTTGCGGGTCCATGACGATAATCGCTCCCCGTCGATCACCGAGCGCCACCGTTGCGGCCTGTTGCAGACGCTGGTCCAACTGGTTGTCATCAGCCGTAACCGCGGAGGCATGCGGTGAGTTGCCAACACGAACAATGGACCATGCTGAAACAGCCAAAGCGAGAAACACTACAGCGGCGACCAAACCGCGGCGAAGCTGTCCGCCAGGCTCCCGCTCCGTAGCGCCGTCCGCAAATGCGCGCCATGCAAACATCAGGCTGCCCCGTTCGCAACCGGCTCGGACGATTTGGGCGATTGGATATTGAGTAGGGCAATGGCTTTAACTGTTACGACCCAGCCCAGCAGTGTAAGCGCGAAAACAGCGGCGAGGCGGATGGTAAGCAGAATAATCTCGAGCCATGCATGTTTGTTGTGCGTAGTGCGGAACAACAGAAAATAAGGAACGATCGCGAAAATCAAAAAGCCGGCGACATATATCAATACCGACTGCGGCGCAAAAGCTCGCGCAAAGAGTTGTCCAATTCTCTTGAGGGCGGCGATCAATCCTTCACGCGCGGTGGCCAGCCACAAATGAATAGCGGCGAGTGGCAACACCAGACCGAGTGTCAAATACCTTACGGTGGAAAGTGCAGCGCCCTTCCAGTTGATAGGGGCAGGCGCCGCCTCATGCATTCGTGATGACACTGCCATGGGATGAAGTTGCGTGGCGCCATCGGGTGCGGCCGCCAGATGTGACTGGTATTTCGCCAACAGGTAAATCACCAGGACTGCCAGCGCAATAAGCGGCAGCGTGATCACTATGAATTTCCAAAACCCTGTCAGCGATCTTTTTGCCAGCATGCCAGTGCTTAGCGGTTGGCCGGAGTCTGAAAACCCACCCGCGATCATCGCCTGAAGCACGAAGAAAAGAATGGGCGTCACCAGGGCAAGCGCAAAGGTCAATGTCACTTGCGCAATGCTCGCTTCTCTGACCGCGACGAAAAAGTAGAGTGTGACCAGCAGCGCAATGTAAACAATCGCCACCAGCAACAGCGCGGGCCAGTTTGCGAAGACTTTTCGCACGGCAGTAACCATCGATGAAAATGTTTCTATTAGCATGTTGTCCTCAGGTGCAGAACCGCGACGTGTCGGGGTTCTGCATTGCATCTTTAGTAAGCCCGGCTCTTTCTCATTTTCGTTCCAGAAAATTCATTCGTCCCGATGCTGTGTTTGATTGCACGGCCGGTCGATACATCAGTTCCGCGCGCGCCGGCGCGATGCGAAATTGTCCCGGTACCTGCACGCGGATGGCATACTGGAAGGTCGTGCTGCCGCCAAAGTAATCCAGGAAAAACACCGTGCGATTGT
>Ga0137359_10003486_pt1 | contig 12749 bp, 9 predicted proteins | sample Mad1_40_16metaG_FD_108281 | JGI IMG/M metagenome (GOLD analysis project Ga0137359, IMG submission 108281) | Vadose zone soil microbial communities from Angelo Coast Range Reserve, California, USA - Mad1_40_16 metaG | ecosystem: Environmental > Terrestrial > Soil > Vadose zone | place: USA... | reverse complement strand
GTCCCTGGCGTCCTCAGCGGTTTGAATTTCCTATTTCTTCCCCAGAAACCGTATCCGCCCATTGAACGTGCGATGCCGCAGGCCGGCAAATGTCCGGAACTGTGACGACGAGATGTTGTTGTTCACCAGCGTGGGATTGCGGCTGCCGGTGGCGTTTTCAATGCCGGCGCGCACGGCCCACTCGTAGCCGGCGAAGAAGAAGCGGTGCTCGAGCGCCGGATTCACGGACAAGTAATAAGGAAAACGTTCGCGGTCGGGCAGGCCGACGAGCTGCTGGCGGTCGTTCACCACGCTGAAGGCGAATCCGGTGCGCCATTCCAGCGAGTAGGCGAAGTCGGTCTTCTTGAGCAGCGGAAACGGCAGCCATCCCCACGAAATGATGCGGTCAGGCACGTCCCACGGCAGCGGCCCGCTCGCCTGCTGGCCGAAGATGGGATTATCGAGCGTGAACTCGAGCGCGCGATTGGTACGGGCGGATGAGCGGGTATAGGAAAACAGAATGGCGTGGTTATCGCGGAAGTCGCGGCGCGCGCTGAGCTGCACGGCGTCGTAATGGTCCTGGCGCGCGTTGGTGAGCAGGAACGAGCCACCGGGGACGCCGGTATCGGCCGCCTGATTGGCGTAGGCAAAGCTGTGCTGGCCGCGGCGTTCGAGGAATTCGATCTTGCCGTAGACGCGCGCGGGCAACATGCGCTCCGCGCCGAGGCTCCAGTTCACAAAACGCGGCGCGTGCAGCGCGGCTTCGTTGACCTGAAACGTGGTGAGGGCGGGCGGCAGCACGAGCGTGCGGCCGTCGGGGCCGAAGAAGAAGTCGGTGCGCGTGCCGGAGAGCGGCAGCGTGAGGAACGACAGCCGCGTCGCGTCGTAGAACAGGCCGACGCCGGCGGAGATCTTGGTGCCGCTCTCGGGCGTGCCGATCAGGAACGACGTGGCGAGCCGCGGCGAGAACAGGATGTCGCGCACGATCTGGTCGCGATCGAGCCGCGCGCCGAACTCCACCAGCAGGCGCTGTCCGTGCGACCAGCGGTCCTGCGCGTAGAGCCCGGTCTCGACGTTGTCTTTGCGGAAGCGCGGAACGTCGGTGAACTCGATGCGGCGCGAGACTGAGCCATCCTCGCGGAAGACCAGCGTGGGGCCACGATGCACGCGCTCCCGCTGGTCCACGCCGTCCACGTCGAGCCCCACACGCAGCTCGTGCCGCCCGTACCACTCCTGCGGCGGCAAATAGAGGTTCGCGATGCCCTGCACGCGTCCGCTGTGCGCGACGGCGGTGCGGTAGTAGTTGCCGCCCACAGTATCGGGATGGACCTCATAGAGCGCCGAGCCTTGAGGCCGCTCCGCGTCGCGGAAGTCGCTGACGGCGGCGCCCAGTTCCAGGAGCGTGGAGCGCGAAAGATATGCCTGGTCGCGCACCGTGAACATCCAGGCGGTGCGGTCGGTGTTCACCGTGGCCGTCTTCGGGGTGAAGCGCGAGAGGAAGCCGAAGGGCGCGTCGAGCAAGTTGTAGACGAAGCTGCCGGAGAGGCTGTTGGCCGGCGTGAGGTTGACCTGCGCCTTGCCCAGGCTGCCGGTGCGCCACATGGTGCCGCGATCGGCGCCCGCGGGCAGCTCCTTAATAATGACGTTGTCGTACTCGCCGTCTTGCGCCAGGTAGAACCATGCGCGCTTGCGGCGCAGCGGGCCGCCCAGGGTGGCGCGCGGCGTCCAGTTATTGAAGTGCAGGCCCTTGACGGTTTGCAGTGTGGGCACAAAATTCACGATGGAGAAGCGGAAATTGTCGTCGCCGGTGCGCGTTTCCAGCCCGAGCACGCCGCTGGAAGCACGCCCGTACTGCGCCGAGTAGCGGCTCGATTCCACCGCGATGGTACGGACGGCTTCCGGACTCAACCGCAGGTCGAGCAAACCGTTGGCGGGTTGATTGATGCGAAAGCCATCGAGGACGTACGCGCTCTGGTAGCTGGCGCCACCGGCAATGTGCACCTGCGTGCTCGCGTCCTGTACCACGCCGGGAATGTAGGCGAGCACGTTGCGGACGTCGCGCGTAGTGGGATACGGAATGTTGACGATGTCGCGGCTGAGCAGCGTTTCGCGTTTCGCTGTCTGCTGCGGATCGACGCTCGGCGCCACGTCGGTCACGTTGACCACTTCGCCCACCGGCTGGTGGTGCTGAATTGAGATCTCGACGGCCTGGCCGGGCGCGATGCTGAGCTCGGAGTCAAACGGATAGAAGCCGGCGCGCTCCACGCGCACACGGTAACGGCCGGGTTCGATGCCGACGACGCGCAACCGGCCGGCGGTGTCGGTTTCATCGCGGAGTTCGCGCAACGTCGTGTTTTCGACGAGCGTGACTTGCGCGTTGGCGACGGGCACGCTGTTCTCATCTACCACCGTGACGAAGGCGCGCGACGGACGCGGCGGCGCCGGCGCGGTTTGCGCACGAGCGCCGAACGGCGTCATGAGCGCGAAAGTCGCGAGGATTAGAGGCAGCCGCACACGAGAGCTCCGGTGCCGAGCATCTTAAATGGTTTGGCGGGAGCCGAGGATCTGCTTTGTCATCCCGAGCGCAGCGAGGGACCTGCTTTTCGATGGCTCGATAGCGCTCGTTCCGGTGAAACGAACAGCAGGTCCCTCGTTGCGCTCGGGATGACAAATCAAATTACAAGTCGGCAAAGCAAGGGCGAGTCAAAAGCGAAATCAAAAGCGAAATTAAAGGCACATCACGGGCGACAAATCGAAAGAAACTGCACTCTGGTAACCTTCCCGGGTAACGCATGAGCACCTCCGGCTGACGTTCTTTCTTTGTCCCAGGTTGCTTTCGAAGTAGGCTTGGGACAACAGAATCGGAATGCAGCGCGGGGCCGAGTGCCCTGAAATTTGTGACGTAGAGGATTGCGGCTGCATCCAATGGAACAGGATACGATTCTGCGAGTCGAAGCGCTGAAGAAGGTGTACCGCTCCGGCTCGGCAGTCTTAACGGTCTTTGAGAATTTGTCGTTCTCGGTGGCGAAGGGAGAGATGGTCGCCATTGTGGGCGAGTCGGGGTCGGGCAAAAGTACCTTATTGCACATCCTCGGATTGCTTGATAGCGCTTCCGCGGGTGACGTATACTGCGCCGCAACCAGGCTCCGCTCGCTCTCCGACGACGCGGCGGCCGGCTTTCGGAATCGCGAGATTGGGTACGTTTGGCAGTTTCACTATCTACTGCCGGAATTTACGGCCCAGGAAAATGTGGCCATGCCCTTGTTTTTGAGGGGCGAGGCACACGAGGAAGCGGAACGAAAAGCGCGCGCATGGATCGGCGAAGTGGGGCTCGCAGAGCGGGCCCATCATCGTTCCGGCGAGCTTTCCGGCGGCGAACAGCAACGCATCGCCGTCGCGCGAGCGCTGGTAACGGGGCCGCGGCTGCTGTTGGCCGACGAACCCACCGGCGATCTCGATGGCCGCACGGCCGAGGCAGTGTTTGAGTTGATAGCCAGGATCCATCGCGACCACGGTCTTACCTCCCTCATCGCCACCCATAATTATGCGTTCGCCCGCCGCTGCTCGCGCGTTTTGCGGCTGGCCCAGGGTCGCATGGAGGAGGTTTCACCGGCGTCGCTTCCTGTTGCCTGATCGGGGAGCGCGGGTCGCACGGTGCGGGATTGCAAGATCAGGATGCAAGGCCGGCTCGGGTCCGGATGAATGCGTGCAGGTGACACACGTTGATGGCCGGCTGATTGTTGTACTTGTTCGAGCGGTGGGGTTGAGGTGAACGATCCGCTCGAAATGCGAACCGCGTTGTAGAGACGTTGCATTGCAATGTTTCCGCGCGCGGGGGAACAGACAGAGGGAGAAGTCGCGGGAGCAGTAAGGCCCGGCGGGACCGGGCCGCTCGCAGGCTTCCGGAGAGCACACATGTTCGAACGGTATACGGAAAAAGCCCGGCGCGTGATTTTCTTCGCGCGCTATGAGGCCAGCCAGTTCGGTTCCCCGTACATCGAGACGGAGCACCTGCTCCTCGGCCTGCTGCGCGAAGACAAGGCGCTCACCAACCGGTTCCTGCGCTCCCACGCTTCCGTGGAGTCTATCCGCAAGCAGATCGAAGGCCACACCACGATTCGGGAAAAAGTTTCCACGTCGGTGGACCTGCCGCTTTCCAACGAATGCAAGCGCGTGCTTGCCTACGCGGCGGAAGAAGCCGAGCGGCTCTCGCACAAGCACATCGGCACCGAGCATTTACTGCTCGGACTGCTGCGCGAAGAAAAATGCTTTGCCGCGGAGATCCTGCACGAGCGCGGCTTGCGGCTCTCCACCATTCGTGAAGAGCTGGCGCGCAGCACGCAGGAAAAGGCGGCGCCGCAGCGCTCGCGCGAGTCTTCCCTGCTCTCCGAATTTTCGCGCGACCTGACGCAATCGGCGATGGACAACCAGCTCGATCCGCTCGTGGGACGCGAGCAGGAGCTGGAGCGCGCGGTCCAGATCCTGTGCCGCCGCACCAAGAACAATCCCGTGCTCATCGGCGAGCCGGGCGTGGGCAAAACGGCGATCGTCGAAGGCCTGGCGCAGCGCATCGCCGATGGCGAAGTGCCGTCGTTCCTCGCCGACAAGCGTATTCTCGCGCTCGACCTTTCGCTCATCGTTGCCGGCACGAAATATCGCGGCCAGTTTGAAGAGCGGCTCAAGACGATCATGAAGGAGCTGATGGAGAACCAGAACGCCATCATCTTCATTGACGAGCTGCACACGCTGGTGGGCGCGGGCTCGGCCGAAGGCTCGCTCGACGCGGCCAACATCCTGAAGCCGGCGCTCTCGCGCGGCGAAATCCAGTGCATCGGCGCGACCACGCCGGGCGAGTATCGCAAGTCCATTGAGAAGGACCGCTCGCTCGAACGCCGCTTCCAGAGCGTGAAAGTGCCGCCGCCAAACGAGACCGACGCGGTCAAAATCCTGCAAGGCATCAAGGACCGCTACGAAAAGTTCCACGCCGTCACCTACACGGAGGACGCGGTGGACTACGCCGTGGCGCACTCGAACCGCTACATCCCGGACCGCTTCCTGCCGGACAAGGCCATTGACCTGATTGATGAAGCCGGCGCTCGCGTGAAGCTGCGCCAGACGTCGCTGCCCGAGGAGATCACCGAGGTCCAGAAGCGGATCAAGTTCATCGTGCACCGCATGGAGAACGCCATCGCGAACCACGAGTTCGAGAAGGCGCGCTTCTACTCCGACGAAGAGCGCAAGGAGCGTGAGAACCTGCGCGCGCTGCGCGAGAAGTATCACCTCGACGAATCTTCCACCGGCGTGGTGGGACGCGAAGACATTGAAGACGTGGTGTCGCGCTGGACGGGCGTTCCCATCGCCTCCATCAAGGAAGAGGAGTCCAAGAAGCTGCTGCGCATCGAAGAAGAGCTGCACCGCCGCGTGATCTCGCAAGACAAGGCGATCACGGCGCTGGCGCGTGCCATCCGGCGCTCGCGCGCGGGCTTGAAGTCGCCCAACCGTCCGATCGGTTCGTTCCTGTTCCTTGGCCCGACGGGCGTCGGCAAGACCGAAGTCGCGCGCACGCTCGCGCAATTCCTCTTCGGCAGCGAGAAATCGCTCATCCGGTTCGATATGTCCGAGTTCATGGAGAAGCACTCGGTCAGCAAGCTGATCGGCTCGCCTCCGGGATACGTGGGCTACGAAGAGGGCGGCCAGCTTACCGAGCGCGTGAAGCGCGCGCCGTATTCGGTGGTGCTGCTCGACGAAATCGAGAAAGCGCATCCGGACGTGTTCAACATCCTGCTGCAAGTGTTTGAAGACGGCCAGCTCTCCGACGGCCTGGGGAACACGGTGGACTTCAAGAACGCGATCATCGTGATGACCAGCAACATCGGCGCGCGGCACCTCCAAAAGCGCACTGGGCTTGGCTTCCAGTCGCTGGAGAAAGAAGACCAGGTCGGGCAGAAGGTTGAAGACATGGTGCGCGGCGAGGTGAAGCGCACCTTTAATCCCGAATTCTTGAACCGCCTGGACGAAGTGATCATCTTCAACGCGCTGACGGAGCAGGACCTGATCCAGATCGTCGAGCTGATGATCGGGCAGCTCAACCAGAACCTGGCGCAGAAGTCCATCACGATCACGGTGAACGAAGACGCGAAGAAATGGATCCTCGAGAAGACGCTCGGCGACCGCAGCTACGGCGCCCGCCCGCTGCGCCGCGCACTGCAGAAATATATCGAGGACCCGCTGAGCGAGGCGCTCATCCAGGGCACGTTCAACACGCGCCCGGCGTTCATCGAGGTCTACATGGAAAACGACCGCCTCTTCTGGCGCCCCGTGGGCGAGGAGAAGCAGGAAGGCGTGTTGCTGTACTCGAATTGACCATCAACGATGGAGCCCGGTCGCCCTCGACCGGGACAAAGCCGCCGACGCAGCCGGCGGCTTTTGCTTTGGTTTATCGCCCTTCGAGCGTGTCGGCAAGCCGAAGCTTGATGAATGCTTGCCGCGTGACACCGATCCGCTTCGCTTCCTGGTCGATCGCTTTCAGCAGATCGAGCGGAAAATCCACGTTGACGCGCTGCACTTCGCGCCCCGGCCGGCGCGCGCGCGACCAGTCGAGGTGCAGGCTCAGGTCCTTGCCGGCATCATGCAGGGCGTCGAGCTGCGCCGCCGGCAACGGCTTAGCCAGCGACGTAGAGCGCTTCTTCTTGCGCACGCGTTCTGCGGACCGAGATGATGCGAATCGTTTCATCGCAACGCCATTCTACTTCTCTCGCGCTACAAAGAGACGTAGCATGCTACGTCTCTACAGGAGCAGCATCGAATCCCGTGATGGAGCTGATTGTCTATTGCGCGCCCTGGTGCAGCGATTGGTGCAGCGAGTTTATTCCCAAGGGGCGCCAAAGATGCCCTTGGACATGCCCGGATCATCCGACCCTGGCATTTGTTACTCCCCAGCTTTGTTCACCACCATCTTGAGCTGGCAACGATCGGTCACGCATCTTGCCTGCTTTACGTCGTCTTCCGTGAATGTGGCCATTAGAATTTCACGCTCTGTGCTTCGCCCATGGTCATAAATCACATAAATCTTTCCGCTGGGCGCTTCGACGCCGTCGGGATACGACACTCCCTGGTCACTGGAACCGGTTCCGCTCCGCTCGTCGAGCAGTAGGCCACCAAACCATGTCTTGCCATCGTCATCTGAAAGATAAGCCGTCAGATGCGACCGCGTCCGTATGTCAGGAGGATTGTGCCTCACAATCAGCAGCCTGCCCGATTTCAGCCGCCGAATGAAGAACCGGCTCATGGCGTTTCGAATCCCGGTAGGTCCGTTTTCGCTCCACGTCTTGCCCCCATCTCGAGAAACGCTTTGGCCGATGCCATAAAACGTACGAACCAGCATCCACACACTCCGATCCCGGCGCTCAACCAGCATGGGCTCGCCGACGTTCATGTCTTGAACTCGGGTCTGGCCCGACAAGTTCCACGTCTCGCCGTTGTTCGCAGAGGCGTAGACCCGCAACGAGCCTTCTGGGTCGCCGACGTCGTGGCAAAGTATCTTGACGACGGCAGGCGTAAGACCAAGCCGATGTCGCGTATTCAGTTCGGCAAGGTCGCAGCCGTAATTCCATATCGCAATCGGAAGCAGCCACGCCCCGGTACTCAGAATGGTCGGCTTATTCATGGCGACCCCGTCCGCCAGCCGCCTTGGCTCAGACCATTCCGGAGTTTCCGAATCCGGATTATTGCTGACGATCGCCCACACGCCCCCGCGCCCGTCCCACGCGCCATATGCTCCTGCCCAAAACAACCAGAGTCTGGCTTGAGGGTCGAGCCACAGCACGGGTTGCCAGGCAACGACGTTACCGGGCGGGTCGATCACGAGCCTTGGTTCAGACCAATTCTTTCCATCGTCCGCACTGGTGACGAGGACAACGTAATTCCAAGGGCCTTCACCGGCTCCCCCCGCAGTCCACGCCGCCCATAACCGCCCGTTTGGTGCGCGTTCGATGCCCGGGATGCCCTGAAACATCCTGGTCCACGACGCGTATTCCACGCCGGGAGAAGTATTAATCGGCGGCGGCTGCAGAGCGACATCCGGGTAGGTTCGAGCGGGGGACGCTGCTGTAATATTTGAGGTTTGGCCTCCAGGCACGGCGGAGCGCGGACGATCGAGCGCTGAGGGCTTGCTGCTCGGCTGGGCCTCTAGAGATAAGGGAAGGCACCCGAGCATCAGGGCAAGTGCGATCGTGAAATTCTTCACCATGGCGGGCGTACCCAAGTAACTCGGCGCAATTCTATTCCTTCGCTCGAACTCGTGTGCCGCGACGACTTTGCCGCGCAGGCTCTGCAGGCGCCAATTGACGGACATCGAAGGTCACGAGCGCGGCGCTTACGAGTGCGCCGCCGGAGTAGAGGACGAGCATCGAATCCTGCGATGGAGCTGATTGTCTATTGCGCGCCGTGGTGCAGCGATTGCCGCGAGGCCAAACGCTTTCTTGTGCGCTATCGCATTCCCTACACGGAGATCAATATCGAAGAGACGCCTGCCGCCGCAGCCGAAGTGATTCGCCATACCGGCAGGCGCGCCATTCCGCAGTTCGTCGTCGATGGTAAATGGATCCAGCCGTACCGTCCGGGCGAAGGGTTTCTCTACGACGAAATGCGCGAGTTGTTTGGGATCGAGGAGTAAAACCTGACAGGGAGGGCACGGAGGATGCAGAGGAATCCTAATCTCAAAAAACCTCTGCGTCCTCGCCGTCCTCCCTGTGGGTTTCAGGCTCTACTTCGTGATCTTCCTTCTTCAACTCCGGCCAGAATGGTTGCTTGCGCGCCTGTAAATCCGAAGACATCCCTACGCCTTCCAGCAGAAACAAACCTGAACGTGGCTTTTTTTGGCGCCACCAATCTTCCCTGTTGACGCGAACCAGCGCGGCCACTTTGCAGCCGCGACAGAATCGCGGACAGTGGCCCCACGGGCGTGGTTGTGCAAAGTTTGTTGAACGGCGTGCGCGGCTCGGTGCTGGCATTCTTGGTAATGGCCGGCGTAGGTGGAATCATGGCCTGGCGACAGGCTCCGGCGGCGCTGGGTGCGGCGGCGCATGGCTTCAGTCCTGAATCGCGAAGCGATCAGCGCGATTTGCGTGCGGAAGTGGCGCGGCTCTCCGCACAACTGCAGGAGCTGCGCGAGGAGCGCGCGATGCCGGCGCGCGTGATGGACCGCGACAGCGCTTCGATCTGCTACCTCTACGGCGAATACAGCTATCAGCACCCCGCCGCCTGGACACGGCCGATGCACATCCACGTCTCGGGCAGCGGCTTCGTGGTCGCGAACGGCTGGATCGCTACCAACCGCCACGTCGCCGATCCCGGATACGCCGACGTGCACGCCGCCTCCATGCGCGAGGCTGGCGCCGCGTACCGGGCGCAGCGCCTGCTCGCGTTCTGTCCCGGACATAGCGCGCCCATGGAGCTTTCCCACATGGTCGTCTCGGGCGACAGCGATCTCGCCGTGATGCGCTTCACGCCCCAGGAGGGCGACGCGTCGCCGGCGCCGTTGCCGCTTGCTCCGGTGGCGGCGCGCGCGGGCGATTCCGTGCTCGTGCTCGGCTATCCGATGGGGATCGAAGGCATGCTGGCGAAGTCGCCGCGGCTGGTGGCGCGGCGGCTGGCGATGGAAGAAAACGATTACGCCGCCGCGCGCCGGCTCGCCGCGCTCGCCTTGATTCGGCCGTCGGCCACGCAGGGACACATTGGCGACGTGGTCGGTGACAAGCTGCTCTACGACGCCGGCACGGCGCAAGGCGCCAGCGGCGCGCCCATCTTCAATGCACACGGCGAGGTCATTGGGGTCAATAGCGCGTATCTCGACGGCTTTTCCGGGGGAACGCTCGGCGTTTCGGTAGAAAAGCTCAAGCCGCTGCTGGCCAAGGCGGGAGCGCGGTAGGTTACTCCATTGATCTTGTCATTCCGAGCGAGCGAGGAATCTGCAGTTTTCGTTGATGCGCACGAGACTTCCAGTGCAGGCGAACTGCAGATTCCTCGCTCCGCTCGGAATGACAAAGTCAGGAGCTGACCTCACGCTCGCGCAGTTCCGGCTCATTCGACTGCCGGAGGCGCCGCCAGCAGCGTCTCCAGCGCTTTCACCAGCGCCGGACCGGCTTCGCTCAGCGCCGCGCGATGATGCACCGTCAGTTCGCGCAGCATGCGCTCGCCGCGCGGAGTCAGTTCGACCTCCACCTGGCGGCGGTCCTCGCTGCGCCGCTGCCGCTTCACCAGTCCTCGCCGCTCGGTACGATCGATCAATTCGACCGCGCTGTGGTGCTGGATCTGCAGCCGCTCCGCGACGGCCCGCACCGTGGTGGGCCAGCCGCGGCTGTTCAGGTTCTTGACCGAGAGCAGCAACTGGTGTTGCTGCGGCTCAATGCGCGCTGCTCGTGCCGCTTGCTCGCTGAAGCGCAGAAACACGCGGATCTGGTAGCGAAACTCCGCCAGCGCCTGGTACTCGGCGGTCGAAATCGCCGGACGGCCGCTCGCAGGTTTTTTATATCGTTCCACGATATTACGCCTCTCGAATACCTTGGAGGCAATGGGGTGCGAATAGCTCGTGCTGCGAGCCATCGTATCCCGAGCCCGCGCTGCGGGCTATCCCACCTACGTGCTGGTCGTGCAGCCGCCGACGCCGGTACAATTGTGCGTTCCCTTTTGGCACGCGAAGGAAAAAGGTAAGAGGAAAGAGGCAGAAGCTTCGGTCACCCGCCGTTGACCTTTTTTCCTTTTTACTTTTTCCTTTTTCCTTTGTTTGAAGGAGGCCGGTTGATCCCGCGATACACGCGCGTCGAGATGGGCCGCGTCTGGAGTGAGGAGCATAAGTTCCGCACTTGGCTGCGGGTAGAAATCGCCGCCAGCGACACGCTCGCCGAAGCAGGACTGGTGCCGCACGCCGCCGCGCGCGCCCTGCGCGAGAAGGGCGACTTCGACCTGCAACGCATTCACGAGGTCGAGGCCGAGGTGCGGCATGACGTGATCGCGTTCACCACCGCAGTCGCGGAGAAAGTTGGCCCGCAGGCGCGCTGGCTGCACTACGGATTGACCTCGAGCGACGTGGTGGATACGGCGCTGGCGCTGCAGCTTGCAGAGGCTTCCGGATACATCCTGCAAGGGCTGATGCGTTTGGCGGAAGTGCTGAAGCGGCGGGCGTTTGAATTCAAAGACACGCCGATGATCGGGCGCACCCACGGCGTCCACGCCGAGCCGATTACCTTCGGGCTGAAGCTGGCGAACTGGTACGCGGAGGTGGTGCGCAACATTGGACGCTTCGGCGCGGCGGCGGCGGAGATGCGCGTGGGGAAATTTTCCGGCGCTGTCGGCACCTTCGCGCACCTCGATCCTGAACTGGAAGAGAAAGTCTGCGCGCGCCTCGGGCTGCTGCCGGCGCCCATCTCATCGCAGATCATCCAGCGTGACCGACACGCACACTACGTGGCCATACTGGCGCTGATCTGCGCCACGCTGGAAAAGATCGCGACCGAGGTCCGCCACCTACAGCGCACGGAAGTACGCGAGGCGGAAGAGTACTTCAGCGAAAAGCAGAAGGGCTCATCGGCCATGCCGCACAAGCGCAACCCGGTGACGAGCGAGCAGATTTGCGGGCTGGCGCGCGTGGTGCGCGGCAACGCGCAGGCCGCGCTGGAAGACGTGGCGCTGTGGCACGAGCGCGACATCTCGCACTCGTCGGTGGAGCGCATCATCCTGCCGGATTCCACCACGCTCACCGATTACCTGCTCGCCAAAACGGCCGGAGTGATCGAGCGGCTCGTGGTGTATCCCGAACGCATGCTGGCCAACCTGAACAGCACGGGTGGGCTCGTCTTTAGCGGCCAATTGCTGCTCGACCTGGTGGAAGCGGGCGTCTCGCGAGAGGATGCTTACCTCATCGTGCAGCGCAACGCGATGCGCGCGTGGAATGAGGGGCTGAACTTCCGCGAGCTGGTGTTTCGCGATCGCGACGTGGCGTCGCGCGTGCCGGAGGAGAAGATTGAAGGCGCGTTCGATCTGGAACGGCAGTTGCGGAATGTTTCCGTTATTTTTCGGCGCGTGTTTGGCAGTGAAGGACAGGATTCACCGCGGAGGCGCGGAAGCGCGGAGGGGAGCGAGAAGAAAAAAGGAAAGCGAATTGCGCGCAAGGCTGCACCGCGACGATCGTGACCTTGCGCTGACCGGGAGTCCTGAATGGCAACGAGAGCCTGCTCCTGCCATGTTTTGGCGGGGCAGGCTCTTCGTCGCTGCGCTCCTCAGAGCGTCCACGTCTACTGTTGATCTGCCGCGCTTGTGCTCGCGGTGCGCACTGGCGTCGCCGGCTTCTTCAGGTGGCTGTCGTACCACGCCAGGTAGCGCTGCAGGCGGTCCTTGATGTAGCTCGGCCGGCGGATGCCGTGGAATTCGTTGGGATAGATCACGAGCTGCGTTTCGACGCCGCGGCTGCGCAACGCCTGGTACATCTGCTGGCCGCCCTGCACGGGCACGTTGAAGTCGCGTTCGCCGCCGAGGAAGAGCGTCGGAGTCTTGATGCGGTCGGCGTGCAGGAACGGATACGAAATTTTCACGTATGTCTCCCACGCCTTCGGCTCCCAGGGCGGGCCGATTTCGAAATCGTATTGCGTGATGTATTGGTCGGTGCCGTAGAACGCGACGGTGAACGCCGTGCCGGCGCCGCTGGTGGCGGCCCGGAAGCGCGGATCGCTCGCGATCATGTAGTCGGTGAGGATGCCGCCGTAGCTCCAGCCGCC
>Ga0137359_10003477_pt1 | contig 12759 bp, 10 predicted proteins | sample Mad1_40_16metaG_FD_108281 | JGI IMG/M metagenome (GOLD analysis project Ga0137359, IMG submission 108281) | Vadose zone soil microbial communities from Angelo Coast Range Reserve, California, USA - Mad1_40_16 metaG | ecosystem: Environmental > Terrestrial > Soil > Vadose zone | place: USA... | reverse complement strand
GTCGAGGTCATACAGACCCGGAATATCCGCCGGCAGATATTGATAGCTGACGGACGTGCGATACGGATCGTAGTACGACGGGTCGGCCAAGTAAGCGTCGTAGTTCCGATAGCGCCCGTTGTAAACCTTCGGGTAACGGTAGCGGTAATAATCGTCAACGATGTCGCCCGCCGTACTCGGCGCAAGGGTAGATGCTAGAGCTTCAGCCGCCCTGGCACCTTCGAGTGTAAACACCTGACCCTTGCTTATGTATCCGGACCCTTCCTGTCCGACCACTTGAGCGAGTCCGTTCAGCACGGAGATGATCGCGTTGCCGCCGTCCAGGCCGATTTGATAGAGCCCCGGCTCTTTGAGATCGATCGCGCCGCATGGCGTTGCAACCTCATACAACTCCTCTTGAGCAAGTGCGCCAACATCGAATAGCGCCGACCCGCTTCGAAGCGCGACTTGCGTTCTGCGATCTTCGAGCGCGAGCACGTCGAGTGAAGTGGCCGGGTTCAACCGAACATAGTTATGACCGGTCAGCGCAATTGACGCGTGCGCGTAGTCGCGCGCATAGATACGGTCACCGACCGTGACCGGGGTGTTAACCGTAGCTTCAGCCCAATCGGGTTGCTTGTCGCCGTCCTCCGCGCGAGCGATGCCCACGCTCCCATCGACTCGGTCGAGGCGTGCCGCGTGAGGCTGCATCGCGGGATTGGCTTTGGCTTCCGACCCTCCGCGCGTGAGCAGCAGCGCTATGCCTGATACCGCGACGACTACGATCAAAGCGGTTACTATTGCGGTCCGCCGCGAAATGCTCGATAGATGTTGAGTAAATTGTTTAAGCATGTTCTCACCCTCCGCGCAGGCTTAGTTCGTCGGCTACTGTTATTGCAACAACGATGCCTGAACCTCGCCGCCTAATAGCGATGCGAAGTTACGAGGATGGGTTTGCCGCAGCGCCGGCGAACGTTTGTTGATGGGTATTTACAGGCTCCGTTCGCAGGCGCGTCCGAGTGATGTGTCCGCACGATATGGTGCGTGCTGACCGGCAACAATACACAATCGCATGCGTGGGTGCCTCAATAGGAACGGAACGCAAATTGGGAAGAATCGGGAGAATCTCTGCTGCTATCCTCGATGCGGCGACAGATCGAATCCGCGGCCCGAGGTTCTTAGTTGGCGTCGGGGATAACGGGAGGCTCGAGTATTGCCGTGTTCCGCGCGCGCCAGATGAAGTAAGCCGGGAGACCCAGCGCAATACTGCCTAGCGCAAGCCCGGTCTTACCAGGCTGGTCTCTCAGATTGTTGAACAGAGTGTTGGCCACCAAAACAAACGCGGCAACGATGAACAACAACGGCGTCCAAGGATAACCGGGAACTCTGTAGGGCCGCTCTGCGTCCGGTATGCGTTTGCGATAGACAAAGATGGTCGCTGCGCACAGACCATAAAAAATCCATCCGCAAAAGATGACGTAGGTCAACAGCTCGGTGAAACTTCCCGCCAGGGCGAGAACCGCAGCCCACGACGAGCCGGCTATGATCGCGAACGCCGGAGTGCCGAAGCGAGGGTGAACTTCGGCGAGCTTGTGAAAGAACAGACCGTCGTTAGCCATCGCGTAATATACTCGCGGGCAAGTGAGGACGTTACTGTTGGCGGCGCTAAAGACGGACACCAGAATCGTAAGAGCGATCAGCTTCGCCGCGGTTGGATTGACTACGGCAGTAAGAGACTCGGCAGCTACGCTTGTGGAGCCGGCCACACCCGCCGGACCCAACGCCGCAAGGTATGCCAGGTTCGCGAGCAGGTAGATGGCGATCAGCGCCGCAGTTCCAACGAACAATGCACGCGGGTAGTTTCGTTGTGGGTTGACGACTTCTCCCGCGCTGAAGGTTACGTACTGCCATCCTTCATAGGCCCAGAGCACGCCGATCATCGCGAGCCCGAAACCAGAAGCCAGCGACCCACTGAAAGCGCTCGGCCATATCGCCGCAGTCGAAGTCGAGAAGCCGTGCCCGAATGCGAACAGAGCAACGGCCATCAGCAGGATGGCGCCAACCTTTATCCCGGTTGTCCAGTTCTGCAAGTCGGCGCTTTCCCTGGTTCCTTTAATGTTCACCAGAGTCAAGACAGCGATCATCGTGATTGACACGATCTTGGTCATCGCACCCGACAGCGGAATGATCTGGGATAACATTGTGCTGAACGCAACCGCGAGAGTCGCGACCGTGCCGCCGTTCATTGCGAAGAACAACGTCCACCCGAACAGAAAAGCTGGGAGCGGACCAAAACAGTCGCGAAGGTGGACGTAGATCCCGCCCGCCTTCGGATTAACCGCGCTCAGTTCGCCGTAGGTCAGCGCGCCCAGCAGCGACAGCACACCGCCTACGAGCCAGACCAGCATAGCCGGACCGATCTGCCCGCCTGCGTGTTTGAGTACTTCTCCCGGCACCAGAAAAATCCCAGAGCCGATCACCGACCCGATTGTGAGCAGCGTCAGATCGCGAAGCCCGAGCACTCGCGCGAGTTTGGTCATTGCAGGTGTCTCTCCAATCTAGTGACTCGTAACGGCGTTTCGTATCGATCAAAGCGACTAGAAATCCGTGCGAACCCGTCGAATCAGTGTCATCCGTGGTCGATGCGTTCGAATGAATCACTTTGCCGGTTACGGATAGACCACGGATGACACTGATTCGACGGATTTTGCGCGGATACAACATCATCCTTCACGGCGAGATATCTCTTACAAGACGATGGAGTCTACTTTCCGTGCACCACGCGACCGCCGACGATCGTGTAAACCACACTTGTCTTCCAAATCTCGTTGGCGCTTATCCGAAAGATATCCTGAGATAACACAACCACGTCAGCCAGCTTGCCGGCCTCGAGCGTGCCCTTGTTCTTCTCGGCGAACTCGGCGTAGGCAGACATCGAGGTGTAAGCTCGCACCGCCTCCTCAACCGTCACCTTTTGCTCGGGAATCCATCCACTCGGATTCTTGCCGTCGATTGTCTGGCGCGTCACCGCCGCGTGAATCCCAAGAATCGACGACAACGGCGCCACAAACCAGTCTGACCCGAACACCAGCGTCGCGCCTGAGTCGAGCAGCGATCGAAACGCATAAGAGGTCTTTATTCGAACAGGACCGATTCGCTTCTCGGCCCACCGGCCATCATCGATCGCGTGATAAGGCTGCATCGACGCAATCACCCCGAGCTTTGCGAATCGTGGAATGTCGCCGGGCAAAAGGTGCTGCGCGTGCTCGATTCGGAAGCGGCGGTCGCGGGGGCCGTTCTCCTTCGCGACTTCTTCATAATAGTTCAGCAGAATGTTGTTAGCTTTGTCACCGATGGCGTGAATCGAGCACTGCAACCCGGCTTTGTCGGCGTCTTTGATGTTCTGTTTCAGATTGCCTTCAGGGATGTTGTCATCGACCATCAAACCCGAGGTGTTAGGCGCATCGCTGAACGGTTCGAAGAACAAAGCGGTCGTCGAACCGAGCGAGCCGTCCATGAACGCCTTCAGCCCGCCGAGCTTCAGCCAATCATCGCCCGCTCCCTGGCGTGCTACGACGTCGGCTTGCCGTTTCCACTGGCTCATAGGAGTCCGAGCATAAACCCGAACAGTCAGCCGGCCCGAGTCGCGAAACTTTTGGTAGGCGTCGTAGTCTTGCCATGGAGTGATGTCCTGGATCGAGGTCACTCCAACGCGCGCGGCTTCCGCCAGTGAAGCTTTGAGAGCTTCGTCGCGCTCGCCTTCCGTCGCCTCCGGAATCACTCGATAAATCAGACCCTGCGCATCGTCCTTCAGAATCCCCGTCGGCTCGCCGGTCTTCCCGTCGCGTACGATTGTTCCGCCCGGCGGGTCTTTCGTCTCTTTAGTGACGCCGGCCATCCGAAGCGCCGCACTGTTCGCCAAACCCATATGCCCGTCGAGCCTCGTGACGAACACGGGATCGTTCGGCGTTAAGCGATCGATCAGTTCTTTAGTCGGCAGCGGGCCGCCGGGCCAGCGCTCGTGATCCCAATCGCCGCCGGTGATCCATCGGCCGGCGCGGAGCTTCGCGGCGTGATCCTTGATACGTCGTGCGAACTCTTCAGGGGTCGCCGCGTCGCGCAGATCGACCGAGAGCAGATGGAAGCCGCTCTCGATGAAGTGGGTGTGGTCGTCGATAAAGCCCGGCATTGCGAGCTTTCCCTGAAGATCTATGACGCGGGTCTTCGCATCGGTCAGTTTTTTGATGTCGTCGTTGGAACCGACTGCGATGATGCGTTCGCCGCGCGAGGCGAGCGCCTCAGCCCAGAGCTGAGACTTGTTGCCGGTCCAAATGCGGCCATTGATCAGAGCAAGGTCGGCGGCGGGTTGGGTGCGTGAGAAATCCTCGGCGATCAGTCGAGACACGAACGGAATGATATCGGCTTGCTTGCTGTTGTCAACGGTGAAGACAACCAGGATGTACTCGGCGCCGTTCGGCAATCTGATGTAAGCCGAGTCGTGCCGAGTGGCCGAGGTCCATCCCGCCTTTGAGTAATACTGGGAGCCCGGCGGCAACGACTTTCCGGAGAACTTCGTCGCTTGATCGTCCGCATCGTCGCTTTGCGATTGAGGGTCGCGATGCATCAAGCCCATCATCGCGCGGCTGCGTAAAGGCGAAATTGAGTGGCCGGTGACGATCTCGTAGACCAGCCGCGCGACGGCCTCGGTGGTGAGCTTGTTGCGATATTCGAAGTTTGGCCCGAGCCCCTGGCGCTCGCGTCCGTAAGGTCCTTCGCACCAGGTCTTCTGATTGACGTTTATCTTTTCGTAGCCGAGGCCCGCGAAGTAGCGATTCATCGCGTTGCGCTTGTGCATCCATTCACCGAGAGCGGCCGGGTCGAGCTCGGGCCCGTCGGTTGTGCCTGTCAGAGCATCGACAACATAGTGAGTAGCGTCGTTTGATGAGTCAACGATCATATCGTGCAGCGCGCGCTCAAGCTCGGGCGTTTGCTTCAGCGCGCCGGTGTCCATCTGATGATGCGCGGCGACGAGGTAGAAGAGTTTCACGACGCTTGCGGGATAAACCGGCTCTTGACCGCGATGGCTGGCCGAGACAGGACGTTCGCGATCGCTGAGGTCGATAATAGTAAGCGCTATCTTGCCGGCAGTCAGGCCGTCCGGGCCGAACTTCTCGACCGCTGCCGCGGTCACATCCGTGGCGAGCTTTTCAAGCCGGGAAGATTGCGCGAACGACGGCGCGGGTGCGGCCGATCTCGTTTGAGACCTGATGATTGCTTGATTGGAGAAAAATGCCGCGGCCAGCAGACTGAGGTTGATGAGGCGAAGACACAAGGATCGTGCAGGAATCATCAAAGCACCTCTGAACACTCACGAGTTTTGTGATGAGATTTGTCCTATTCATCGAACCGCGGCGGTCACTTGCTCCTGCTAGCCACTTCCTTCTTGCTTTTCCACACCAGCTCCGACACTCGTGACAACTGCTCGCGCGTCTGCGCGCCTTCGATCATCACAACATCTTTGCCGCGGAGCTCGATTGAAGCAAGGCCCTCGTTCGTTTCATAGACGCGGGGCTGCGCATTCAAATCCATCGGCTTGCCGAGCTTGTATCGCTTCAAGGTTCGGTCCGAATAGGCGTCGAAGAATTCCTTCGCGTCGTTCTCGGTATCCCACGTCGTGTACTGCGCAAGCAGAAGGGCGCCGGTAGCCTTGTTCTCATAAAGCGCGTAGCGATCGCCTCCCCATCCATCAGCAGCGGTCCGCGCCGTCCGCTTTGATATGAACTCCGCAAGGGCTACCAGATATCCAAACTCGCCATTCACATCAGCGTCAGCCTTCTTCCAATTCGGCCCGAGCGATCCGCCAAGATCCGGCATTTCAATCTTCACCGGATTATCTCGGATGAGAAACCGCTCCGGGTGCATGATCTGCTCGCTGGACGCAGGCAGGCTCTCGTAGCTGGTATCTAATACTCGCCACGAACGGTTCTTCAACACTGCGCCGACGAAGCCTGCGCCGTAGATGTAAGGAAACTGGAGGTTCTCTTTTAGGACCTTAGGTGCGGCCGCCAACACTGGGTAGGCCTTGGCGTCGCTGTCGCTGTCCTGCTCAATCATGTTGTCCGTTAATGAGCCGATCTTGTTCATATCGAGCTTCAGGCCTTGCTGCTCGAAGTCGTATTCAATCATGACCAGCGTCGCTTCGCCCTCTACCAGTGCGTGGGCCGCGAGTTCGGCGTCCGAGTCGCCCTTGGGCCAGCTCTCGAAGCGCCGCAGGTTGAAATGCTGGTCTTGAAGCGCGTGCACCAATTCATGGGCGATCACTCGTTTCTGATCTGAGATGGGCAGCCACGCGGCGAGATAGAACTCTTTTGTCTTTGGCTCGTAGAATCCAGCCACCTGCTCGCGCAGGAGCTTCACCACGTAGTCGCGGAGGTGGAAGCTCGCATTGATCAGCCCGAGTTTCAGGAGGGTCTTTTGTGACGCTTCGAAGTCCTCAGGCGGAGTGTTCTCGTCCAGGTCGCGTATCACGGCCTGCTCGATTTCGTCTTTAGTCTTGAACGAGCTTTTGACGCTTTGCTTGATATCCAGCGCGCGGAGCCGGCTGACGATCTTGAGTATTTCCTCGGTCGAGTTAAGCGCGGCTGCGTCCGGCTTGGTTATCGAAGGCGCGCCCTGCCACGCTCCATTCACCGAAGCCGTAAACAACACCAGGGCCAGCAACAGTGCGACGCAGGCCGTGAACTTCTTGTGCATCTGAAACCTTTCGTTGGTCGATAGGGGCTTTGGGGATTGTCTACTTGCAGGATGGCTTTGTCAATTTTTGGCTCAGCAGCAGGGGCATGGGCAAGAGGATGTCATCTTATGTTTCTGACCGCTCCTGCTATTTTGAGGGTGCCCAAACAACTTTGCTGACTGATCAATGTACCCGAGCCTAGCGTTCGGTAGATCCAGGCTGTCATAAACCACAGCTAGACCATCACGAAAGTTTTCAGCCAAAGCAAAACTTGACTGAAGTACCAGCACTCCGTCTTTATCAATGAATCCGATTCCGCCGCCGCCTCCGATGATTACGAAAGCCAGCCCTTCGCAAAACCGCGGCTGCCCACCGAACTTTGGTTCGATGACCAGTTTGCCAGTCCTGTTGATGAAGCCCCGGTGGCCCGTTATCTCTACGGCTGCCAAGCCCTCCGAGAAAACCTCTGCGTTTTCAACTTGATCACCAAGGTCGATCACTGTCTTCCCTGACTTGTCGATGTAGGCGTACCTGCCACCCAGCGGACCAATCACCATTTCTGATGCCGGATTTGACGCCTTGCCGCCGATTCGGACGGATGCTAATCCTTCGGCAAAAGCCCCAGGGCTGGTGAATCGCGGAGTGATGACAATCTTACCTGTCTTATCTATGAATCCGAACCTACTTCGGAGCATCACACACGCCAGTCCGTCGGAAAAACTTGAAGCCCATTGGAATTGAGGTTTGATTGCCATACGACCTGCTTCATCAATATACCCCCACTTGCCCTCCAGGACTTGGACAGCGGCCAATCGTTCAGAGAACCTAGGGCGTGCGGATAAACTGGAGTCACTACATAACTGCCCTTTCTATCGATGTAACCCCACTTGTATGAAGGATGTGAGCTACCGCTTATGTAGGTGCTGTTTCCAACCCTTACTTCCTTTTTGGTTTGATCAAATCCGACAAGTGCGAGTCCTTCAGAAAACGGCGTGGCGGTGTCGAATTGCGGCTTAATAACCACTGCCCCGGTAGTGTCAATATAGCCTTCCGCGTATCCGTTCGCCCTTGTTGCTACGGCTGCTAGCCCCTCGGAGAAGCTACTCGCGCCATCGAATTGAGGTTGGATTACGATTCTTCCGTTACCATCGATATAGCCCCGCTTATCATTCACGATAACAACAAATAGCGCATCCGCCTTGTCTGCCTTTGTGTGAGGGATACACAGTGGAGCCAAAGAAATGATACAAATCAAGCTCGTTAGAGTGGCGTTCAATTCTTCGGTGCTCCCCTTGAGCGAGTCTCAGGATCTTGCGTCTCGTTCACCAAGCCGTTCTTCGATAACCTCTTTTAACGTTCCCATTTCTTCACAGGTCTGGATGAATCCTGCTACCGCGTCCCGGATGTTACGGCGAGCCTCTTGCAAATCGTGTCCACACGAAGATACGTCGAGTGGTACGCAGTGGGCGATTATGACCGAACCCTCTTCAAAGTAAACGATCGGGAATGCTTGGAACTTGACGCTCATAGCTTCATATTTTCTACATACTCACTTGGATGTACAACCCTCACACGCCAGCAGGTATCGCATTGGAGCGAGGTCTGCTGATCATTGTCGCTCGGTGGCTCACATCAGATTCATCGGATCAACCTCAACTGAGATCGAACGCGGATTGTGGCCGGCGGAAGTCACTCGGTCCATCGCCACGTCCAGCGCTTCGCGGGCGCGCGACCGGCTTTGCGCCTTGATCAGCACCTGGAACCGATATTCGTTCTTGATTCGTGAGATCGCCGCCGGAGCCGGCCCAAGCACTCGTATGCCGGAATCGCGGGCCGCGACGCGCAGCTCCCGTGCGAACTCCGAGGCGGTGCCGTTCGCGCGATCATAATCCTTGTCGTGGATGAGTACGTTTATCAGCGCGGTGAACGGCGGGTAATGCATTGTTCTTCGGAAGACGATTTCACGCCGGTAGAACTCTTCGTAGTCTTGCTCCTTTGCGCACACCAGCGAGTAATGCTCCGGGTGATATGTTTGAATGATCACTCGGCCGGGCCGATCACCTCTTCCCGCGCGGCCCGCTACCTGAGTCAGCAATTGAAACGTCCGCTCGGCAGCGCGAAAATCCGGTAACGCAAGCCCGACGTCCACCGAGACGACGCCTACGAGGGTCACGCTGTGAAAGTCGTGACCCTTGGCAATCATCTGCGTGCCCACCAGCAAGTCGATCCCCCCGCCCGCAAATTCCATCAGTATTTGTTCGAGGCTTCCGCGCTTTCGCGTCGTGTCGCGGTCGAGCCTTGCGATGTTCATCTCAGGGAATAGTTCTTTCAGATTCGCTTCGAGTTGTTCCGTTCCCAGACCGACGTAGTGAATGTACTCGCCTTCGCAAGCGTCGCAAACTCGAGGCACCGGGCGGATGTAGTTGCAATAGTGGCACTGCAAGCTCGAGTTGTAACGATGGTACGTGAGGGTCACGTCGCAGTTTGGGCAGTGAATGGCCAGCCCGCACGAGCGGCACAGCAAGAATGAAGAGAACCCGCGCCGGTTCAGCAGAATCATCGACTGCTCGCGCCGGGCGAATGTCTCTCCAATTGCCGCCTTCAACTCGTCGGACAGTGTTTGTGCCTTGCCGTGGCGTTTGAAGACCTCACGCATATCCACGGTTTGAACTTCGGCAAGGGCGCGATCACCGAAACGAGTCTGAAGCCGCAGATAGGCGTATTTGCCTGCGTGAGCGTTGTGGAACGATTCGAGCGAAGGCGTTGCAGATCCGAGCACCACCACGGCGCCGGCGCGCAGCGCCCGGACAATGGCGGTGTCGCGGCCGTGGTAGCGCGGAGTCTCGTCTTGCTTATAGGAGCCGTCGTGCTCTTCGTCGACGATGACGATGCCGAGACTTTCCAGCGGTGCGAACACCGCCGAACGAGTGCCGATGACGACTCGGGCATCACCTCTCCTGATGCGCCGCCATTCGTCGGTGCGCTCGCCTTCGGAAAGGCTCGAGTGAAGGATCGCGACCGACCCACCGAACTGCGCTCGAAGGCGGCGAGAGAAAATCGGAGTCAGCGAAATCTCCGGCACAAGCATCAGCGCGGTCAATCCCTGCTTGACGGCTTCGCGCATAGCCCTGATGTAGATCTCGGTCTTGCCGCTACTGGTTACGCCGTGCAGAAGAAAGGTCGCGTATTGCCGCTCGGCGAGCCTGGCTATGATTTGATCCAAAGCTAGCTGCTGTTCGCCGTTGAGCGTAACGGGAGCCGCGTCGTCGGGAGCGATGTGAGCGAGCGGATCGCGCCGAAGTTCCCGCGCGAAGACTTCAACTACGCCGCGCTTCTCGAGCGTGCGGACGACGGATGACGACACATCGGCGGCTTCGAGCAAATCGCTGAACGGCATCCCGTCGCCAAGTGATGCGAGCGTCTCGACGACCCGACGCTGTTTTTCGTTGAGCGGCTGTTCTTCGGCCTCCTTCCCTCGCCGTTTTTTCTTTGTAGGTTGCGAGTCTCGTGGCTGGTCGCTGTCAACTGACCGCTGACCACTGACCACTGACCACTGGCTCTTGATCCTGACGACATTTTGAAGCTTGGGCTTCATTCGGGTCTCGCCGATGCGCTGCGAGACAGTGATCAAACCGTCGCGCGTGAGCTGACGAATCAGGGCGCCAACACGCGGGCGAGACAGACTGCGCTCCAGCTGCCGCGCTTCGACGAAGTCCGCGCCGGCAAGCGCCTGCAACGCTTCAAGCTTCGACGGCGGGAGCCGGCCTTCGGCGAGCGCCTCGCGGCCTGAGGCGGTGAGTGACAGCACCTGCTCGCTGATCGAAGTGGCGCCTGCGGGCAACGCGGCGCGCAGGCATTCACCCCACGGCGCGAAGTAGTAATCAGAAACCCAGCGCGTCAGTTCGAGGATCTCGGGCGTGATGATGGGCGATTCGTCGAGGAGCTCTTCGATGTCTTTGATGTCGGATTCATCGACATCGCTTTGCAGGCCCTCGTGCACATCGACGATGAATGCAGTCAGGAATTTTTTCCCGAAGGGCACCAGCGCTCGGCTACCGGGCTGGGCGCGCGAGGCCATGTCACCGGGCAGCCGGTACGTGAATGTCTGCCTGACGTAGACTGGAACAGCGACTTCAGCGAACATCGACCCGATTATTGCATGAGCACGACGATATAGAACACGGATAGTAGTCCGAGTCCGTAGTTTGATGTCTTCACGAGCCACTAAACGACGGACTCCTGACTACGGACTACTATCCGTGTTCCATTTTCCCGCGGCCTCCTGTCGTTGGTATAGTTGGAGGCTGATGAAAAACGCACCTCTTATAGAAGCGGCTCGGAGAACCACAATCATCGAAGCACCGCGCTTAGCCAGGCATCTGGGCGTCGATCTCACTATCGCGACTGAAACTTTTCAGCACACTGGCAGCTTCAAGTTCAGGGCCGCTTACAACCTCGCTTCCAGAGTTCCTCAGCCTAAGATCATCACCGCGTCGTCTGGAAACTTCGGACAAGCGATGGCTTATGCGTGCTCGCTTCTCGGCAAGTCGAGCATCATTGTGATGCCTGACACTTCCGCACAGGTGAAGGTCGAGGCGGTTCGCGAGTACGGCGGTCTCGTCGATCTAATTGACGTAAAGGTAAAGGGCCGGGCAGAGCGGGTCGCTGAGCTTGCGAGGGAGAACCCCGATGCCTACGTCGCGAGCGCCTATGACGATCTCCTGGTGATCCAGGGCAATGCGAGCCTGGGCGCCGAGCTTGCAGCGCTCGATCGCGAGTTTGATTTTGTTGTCGCGCCAGTCGGAGGCGGAGGGCTCACTTCGGGAATCATCACCGGGCTTCGCGCGGGCGGCAGCAGCGCGAGCGTCGTAGGAGCGGAGCCGCTGATGGCTAATGACGCGGCGCGGTCGCTTCGAGCGGGCCACATAGTCGTGAACGAGACCGAGCCTCAAACGATCGCCGACGGCGCGCGCACAGTTAGTGTGGGCGGGCATAACTGGGCGGTTCTGAAAGACGGTTTGTTCAGGATCGTCGAAGTCCCGGAAGCGAACATCAAGGAAGGTGTGCGGCTGTTGTTTGGGCTTGCGAATCTGAAAGCGGAGCCCACGGGCGCGCTGGCGATTGGCGCCTTGCTGACTGAAGCGGAGCCTTTCCGCGGCCGCCGGGTGTGCTGCGTGATAAGCGGCGGCAATGTTGACCCGGCAGTGTACCGCGAAATCCTTTCTAGTTGACCGCGGCTATCTGGGCGCAAGCCTCTCGCAGTCCTCACGTTCCCTGCGCGCTTGTTCGATCCTTTCCTTTCGCTGGCGGGACTTAAGATACTTGGCTCCGCGAACGGCGTTTTTGTAGTTCTGCTTGCACACCTTGATTGCCGCGTGGTGCGCGCGGCTGTCGGCTAAGGCACCGGCGGGTGTGACCGCAACGGCGAGGAAGATACTCAGCACCGCGCGGCAAATAATTTGTTTCATCGTTGGTCTCCTTGAGCGCCGGGATAAACCGGCAGGTTGTAGTGAATGAAAGAGTCATACGTTAAAGGTCTAGCCAACCGTGACGGCCCCGAGTCATGCACCGGCGCTCGTAAGGGCGCAGGCGAAGCGTTGACAGGGGAACGTGCAGGCAGGGTATTGAGCCGCGAAATAAACTTAAATCGGGATGCCGACCCTGTAAGGAGATGGGGAAGGCCACAACCATCGAGCCGCAATGGCAAGGCGCGAAGGTATCCCGCGAGGTCAGAGACCCCAGGCATGCACGGAAGCAACTTGCGCGAGAACCGGGAGATCCTGCGGCCACCCACGAAGCAAGGTGTGGGTCGCATCGAGAAGTCCAAGGACGTACGACGATGATGAACGACCGCAGGAAGTCGGACAGACCCGTAGTAGTGACGAAGCCCTCGAACAAGGCCACTGAAGTGGCGGCGGAGAGGGTGGAGCGAAGGGGTCTGGCCAAAGGGAAGACGCCACGGCAAAACACGGACCGGACACTGGACCGGATCATCGTGCAAAGTGCGCTGGGGCGGATACGACAAGCAGCAGTGAAGGATAAGAGGC
>Ga0137359_10003475_pt1 | contig 12763 bp, 10 predicted proteins | sample Mad1_40_16metaG_FD_108281 | JGI IMG/M metagenome (GOLD analysis project Ga0137359, IMG submission 108281) | Vadose zone soil microbial communities from Angelo Coast Range Reserve, California, USA - Mad1_40_16 metaG | ecosystem: Environmental > Terrestrial > Soil > Vadose zone | place: USA... | reverse complement strand
CTAATGCGTATTCGACTGTGGCGGGTTCCCCAGGGCTTGGTCTAAGAAAACGAGGTAAGGCAAGAGCAGTTTGTAAGTCTGATAGTAGTCGTCGAGATGCATGGCGGAGAACTTGTCTTTCGATGTGTGAAGAATGTGGGCGTTCGATACGGAAGTAATCCAGATAGGCATCGTACGGATTAGTACCGGCAAGTCGGCTGGTGTTTACCGGAGATTCGGCAGAGGTGCCGCCAGATCAATCGCTTTCAGAGTTTTATTTCGAGCTTCCCAAGCTTCGGCGCGGTTGCTTAACGGAGATGGTGCCGTAGTGTGTCTCGATCGAGTTCGTTTTCCCAGCGCGCAATCACCAGAGTGGCAACGGCATTGCCAATCATGTTGACGACGGCGCGGCACATACTGAGGAAACGATCAATTCCAAGAATGAGCGCCATTCCCGCGACGGGAATTGTAGGAATTACCATCATGGTGGCAACGAGGGCGATGAAGGCAGCCCCCTGCACACCGCTTGCGCCTTTCGAAGTGAGTAAGGCGACACCGAGGATCGTAAATTGTTGAACGAGCGAGAGATGGGTGTTCGTCGCCTGGGCCACAAAGAGCGCGGCAAGGGTCATATAGAGGCTGGTGCCGTCCGCGTTGAAGGTATAACCGGTGGGGACCACCAAGCCGACCAAGGCCTTGGAGCAGCCGAGACGTTCCAGCTTGACCATCAGATTCGGCAGCGCAGGTTCGGAAGAACTGGTGGCGAGCACGAGGATAATCTCTTCTCGCAAAAACCACAGAAAACGCAGGATATTAAAATTCGCGAACCAGGCGATGCTGCCAAGCACGACTAGGACAAAAAACAGCGACGTGAGGTAAAGCGTGGCTATGAGTTTCATGAGCGGGCCCAGCGACGCGAGGCCGTATTTGCCAATCGTGAAGGCCATGGCGCCAAAAGCGCCTATGGGGGCGAACCTCATGAGGAGTGCAACCGCGCCGAAAATGGCTTGTGTAAAGGTCTCCAGGAGATCGACAACAGGCTTACAGCGCGGACCGGCAAGCGAGAGCGCAAATCCAAAAAGCAGCGAAACCAGCAGAACTTGCAGGATGTCTCCCTTGCTGAAGGCATCGACGATGGTGTTCGGAATAATGTGAGTGAGAAACTCAGTGACGCTCTGGGACTTTGCCTGCCCGGCGTAATCGGCAACGGCTCTGGCGTCCAGCGAGGAAGGGTCAACATTAAATGAGCTTCCCGGATGGACAAGATTACCCACCACTAGGCCGAGCAAGAGAGCAAGAGACGAGACGATTTCGAAATACAGAAGCGCCTTGCCGCCGACCCGGCCGACTTTTTTCATGTCTTCCATGCCGGCGATACCGGTGACTAGGGTGCAAGAAATCACCAGAGTGATGATCATGGTGATCAGGCGAATGAAGGCGTCTCCGAGCGGTTTCATGGCCACAGCAGAGGAAGGACTGACATAGCCGAGGAGAATCGCTATGGCCACACCGACCAGCACCTGAAACGAAAGCCCCAGGTAAAAGGGTTTTCTGGGACGAAGAGAGGACGCTTGCGATCCGGCGATGGCGGTGAACATGGATCGGGCTAGCTCTTTTGCAGGACCGGCCGAAGCTCCCGAATATCCCGCAGAGAATCCAGCGCAAAGACTTTTTCGATGAGCCTGGAGCAGGTGGCGGATCCAAGAACGGGGGAGATCAGATCGCGGGCCTTGTCCACGACTTCCTGGCGGGTCATGGGATTTTCCGTGGTGCCGCGGACATCGTGAACCCACTGATTAAGTTCCGTTCCGTCGTTGAGAGCGAGTTCGATGATAGCTTCGCGGCGAGGACGTCGAGCATCGATGCGGGGATCGGCGACGACTTCAACTTTAGCGCGCTGGCGGAGGACTGCGGGGTCCTTCATGCGCGGCTTGTCATGCACGGACTGAAAGGTAAGGGTTTTATCCAGGAGCATGACCGCAACCATGTGCTCCATGCAGATATCCGGAATATCACGATTGCTGACGGTGTTGGCTTCGTCGGTGGCCACGCGCACGACAACTTTTCTTACGTCGTCGGCGGAGAACTGGCGTTGCTGGAAGAAACCGGCAAGCGCGTCAAGCGGCGCTTGAATCGGCGACCCTACCGTCCATTTCTTGATGTTGGTGTGGACAATCTCGTAGCGTTCGCCGAGTTTGTCAACAAGGGTAGCAGGCTCGGCTGTCATTGCGCCGTTCTCCCGCGGCGCGTAAGCCTCGTAGAAATTGTCAGAACCGGAAAAAACGTCGTCGACGCCGCTCCAACCGGAGCGAACCAAAGAAGCGGCCAAAACGGCGATGGAGGCCGGCTTACCAGCGAAGAGAAAGGCCTTTTCCATATGTTCGGCGTCCCGCGACCACGCGCCGATGCCGGAGGTCTGTTGGGCAGTGTAATCCAGAAGCAAGCGCATCTGCATTGCGCTGAGACTCGCGGCGCAACCGGCGGCGGCGCCCGCGCAGAAACAAGCCGCCGTGCCGTGGGTGCTGCGATGGGTGGCGGCCTGATAGCCGGGGCCACCCAGACTCATGGAAACGCGTGTGCCGATGTCGTATCCGAGAGTGACGGTACGAACGAATTGCGCGCCACTGATTCTGTACTGTTCGCCGGCCGCAAGAGCGGCGGGGACGGTCGATACACCGGGATGCGAACGCGACGGACCATGAGAGTCATCCGTTTCGTCGGAATGAGCAAGCACGCCATTGGCAAAAGCCGCTTCGACGGGGCCGCAGACGATGTTGGAGGCGACCACCGTCGCCACCTCCCTACCCCCGTAACCACGCGCGAATTCCAGAGCCGCGCGCCCAGGAATCAGCCTGGAGCCGGAAATCATGGCCGCGAAGGTATCCAGGATGTGCTGCTTGGCTTTTTCCAGTACCTCTTCGGGCAGCGCGCGATTGGCAGCCGCGGCCATGTACGCACTGAGCTGCTGCATGACGGGGCTAACGGAATGCGCCGGATCATCGGGAAGGAAAATGGCTGCGGCTCTCGCAAGCTTGGGAGTTAACGCAGTAAGGAGAGTGGATTGGACCGCGAGCCGGAGCAGGCGGCGGCGCGTGAGATGGATTCGAGGCGGCTTAGAAGTTCTATGATCTTGTGGATAATCCATTCGTGTCCCCCGTCAATCACGGCAATCCGGCTGCATCGTGCTGGTCAATCTCCAAGCAACGCTTTCATAACGCGAAACAATTCGTTCTTGGCCTCGAAGCCAATGCCGGGAATGTCGGGAAGCGGCACAAAACCCTGCTCGACCGGAATGCCGTCCGCAAAACCACCGAATGGCTGGAAGATTCCGGGGTAGGATTCGTTTCCACCCAATCCAAGCCCGGCGGCAATGTTCAAAGACATCTGGTGGCCGCCATGCGGGATGCAGCGCGCGGCCGACCAGCCGTATTGCTTCAGCATTTCGAGAATGCGGAGAAATTCGACCAGGCCATAACTGAGCGCGCAATCGAATTGCAAAATATCCCTGTCGGAGCGGAGACCGGCGTAGCGGATCAGATTGCGGGCATCCTGGAGCGAAAAAAGATTTTCGCCGGTAGCCATCGCGCCCGGGTAATAGGGCGCGAGTTTGGCCTGGAGGTCGTAGTCTAGCGGGTCGCCCACCTCCTCGAACCAGCGCAGCCGGTAGGGTGCGAGCGCCTTGGCATAGGCGATGGCGGTGTCCAGGTTGAAGCGGCCGTTGGCGTCCACCGCGAGCTGATCAGGCGAGTCGAGAATCTTCAGGACCGCTTCGATGCGCTGGAGATCCTCGGAAAGTGGGGCACCGCCGATTTTCATCTTGACGACCGAGTAGCCGAGTTGCAAATAGCCCAGCATTTCGCTCTTGAGCGCGGCCAAATCCTTGCCCGGGTAGTAGTAGCCGCCCGCGGCGTAAACGAAAACTTTCGCGTCAACCATCCCGCCGCGGTAACGGTCGGCCAGAAGCTTGTAGAGAGGAAGGCCGGCGATTTTTGCCGTGGCGTCCCAAACGGCCATATCCAAAACACCAACGGCTACGGAGCGCTCGCCGTGGCCGCCAGGTTTTTCATTGCGCATGACGGTGTCCCAGATGCGGGCAGGGTCGAAGTTGTCGCCGTTTTCGCTCAGTAAAGTCTGCGGATCGGCGGTTTTGAGGCGGGGAATGAAGCGATCGCGCAGCAGGCCACTCGGCGCGTAGCGGCCATTGGAATTAAAGCCAAATCCAACCACCGGTTTGCCGTCGCGCATCACGTCGGTAACTAGCGCGAGAACGCTGACCGTCATCTGGCTAAAATCGATAAACGCATTGCGGATCGGCGAACTGATAGGTACGACAGTCTCGCGGATATCAACAATCTTCATAACGTTCACTCGGTGTCTCGGGCGGTTTCGCATCATGAAAGTTGCAGCAGCGGCCGAAGGTTGCGAACATCCGCAAGAGCTTCGATTCCAATTATCTTATCGAGCAGCACGGAACATTTCTGCGTTCCGAGAACCGGAGCGATCAGATCGCGTGCTTTCTCGAGGATTTCGCCGCGGGTCATCGGGTTTTCGGGTGTGCCGCGGACGTTGTCGACGCGGCGCTCAAGATGCGTGCCATCGAGCAACGTGACTTCCACAATCGCCACGCGCAGGGGCATGAGCCGCTCGAGTCCGGCGTCGGGGGTCAGGCTTATCTTGGCCCTCTCACGCAGCACGCTGGGGTCCTTCATCCGCGCCTGGTCATGGGCCGCTGCGAAGGTAATCGTTTTTTCAAGCAAAGCCAAAGCCAGGGTGTGTTGCAGGCAAATGTCGGATATCTCGCGGTTGTTGACGATGGCCGCTTCCGCGGTGGCCAGGCGAACGTTGATGTGCTCGACCTGCGACGCGTCAAAGGGATGTTCGCGGCGGAGAATTTGCAACGCATCCGCGGCCGCCTGGATGGGGGAACCGACCGGCCACTTCTTGATATTGGTGCGGGTGATTTCATAGCGCTCGCCGAGTTTGTCGATCAAACCAAGCGGATCGGCCTTCGCATTGTAGGCCTGAAAAAAATTATCTTTCCCGGTAAAGATGTCATCTACGCCGGTCCAGCCGGCGTGCACCAGCAGGGCCGAGGTCACGCCGCTTCGCGCCGTCATTCCACCGAAGAGGAAGGCCTTCTGGATATGCTCCGTGTCCCGACTCCAAGCGCCAATGCCGGAGGATTGCTGAGCGGTATAGCCCAGCATCCAGCGCATCTGCTGCGCATTCAGGCTGGCGGCGCAGGCGGCGGCGGCCGCAGCGCCGAAAAGTGGCGCGATGCTGTGGGTACTCCAGTGGCTTTCCGCCTCGAACGGCTGCCCTCCGAGGGTCATGGTGATGCGCGAACCGATGTCGTAGCCGAGTGCGACCGCGCGCAGAAAATGCGTGCCGTTAATCTGGAAATGTTCGCCCGCAGCCAAGGCGGCAGGAACAACCGCGCAACCTGGATGAGACTGGGATGGAGAGTGAGAATCGTCGGTTTCGTCCGCATGCGCCAACACTCCATTCGCGAGAGCCGCTTCAATCGCTCCACAAAGGGTCCTGGAAGTCACCACCGTGCAAGTTTCCTTGCCTCCATACGCCTGCGCAAATTGCAGGGCGCGCTGGCCAGGATGCAAATTCGAACCGGAAATCATCGCGGCGAGCGTGTCCAAAATATGGTGCTTGGTTTTCTCCGCGACCCCCTCGGGCAGCACGCGGTTGGCAGCTTCGCTCATGTAGGTGCTCAGCGGATTCATGACCGAGGCCGAAGAATCTGGGTTTGCCGCTTGTGCCCGCAGCCGCAACACAGATTCAGCGGCGTAAGGAACGGCGAAGGCCGCAGCTGCCAGCCCGGCCCGTTCCAGCAGATCGCGGCGGTTCAGGCGCTGTGACTTGCCCCGGCTCGATTCCCCACGTCCCGTTTTCATGTGCAATGACGCTCGCGTTTTGAATTCATTCCTATTGCTGTTCAATTCCGGAAAACCCAGTTCAGGCTGCGCTCACCTGGCTCTCGATGGCTTCGCCCAGATCTCGAGTCGTTGCAGTGCCGCCGATGTCAGGGGTGCGAACTCTGGCGGAAGCCAGGATTCCAGCGATGGCATTTTCAACCGCGTCACCCGCTTCTGGAAGTCCCAGATGGCGCAGCATCATTGCACCCGACCAGATCTGACCGATGGGATTGGCAATCCCCTTTCCGGCAATGTCCGGCGCAGAGCCGTGCACCGGCTCAAACATGGAAGGAAATTCCTTTTCCGGATTGAGATTTGCCGAGGGAGCGATGCCGATCGATCCGACCACGGCGGGACCAAGATCGGACAGAATATCTCCAAAAAGATTGGAACCTACCACTACATCGAACCAGTCGGGATGGCGGACAAAGTGAGCGGTGAGAATGTCGATATGGTATTGGTCGGTACGCACATTCGGATATTCGGGCACCAAAGAGTGGAAACACTCATCCCAAAACGGCATGGTGTGGATGATGCCGTTGGATTTTGTCGCCGAAGTAAGGTGCTTCTTGCGGCTGCGAGCCAGCTCAAAGGCAAAGCGGAGAACGCGATTGACGCCGCGACGCGTGAAGACGGTCTGCTGCACGGCGATCTCGTTTTCGGTTCCTTCGTACAGCCGGCCGCCGATGTTAGAGTATTCACCTTCGTTATTTTCACGAACGATGGTGAAATCGATCTCACCGGGCTTCCAGTTTTTGAGCGGCGACTCAATACCCTCGAAAAGCCGCACCGGACGCAGATTGACGTACTGGCAAAATACCCGGCGGATGGGAATCAAAAGTCCCCAGAGGGAGATGTAATCGGGAACGCTGGGGTGGCCCACGGCGCCGAGGAAAATGGCATCAAAGGCGCGCAATTGCTGAAGCCCGTCGTCGGGCATCATTTTTCCGGTGCGAATGTAGGTCTCGCAGCTCCAGTCAAATTCGCGCCAATGCAGAGCGAAACCAAAGCGTCTTCCGGCAGCCTCCAAGACACGGATTCCCTCTGGTACGACCTCTTTCCCGATGCCATCTCCGGCGATCACCGCGATATGGAAGGTTTTCATGGTTTTTCTCACCCCGTGGCTGCAGATAACAGCGGCGACAACGCGGCCACGTCCGGGGCCCTTTCCAGGTTCTGGACGAAGGAAACTATTTTTTCCGTTTTGGCCGCGGGCCATTCAGTGTACTCGGCGCAATCGCGGAATTTTGCAGCCGTTTCGTCGAAGCTCATGGGATTTGCAGGGCTCCCTTTGCCGAATTCAGCGCGGCCGCTGATCACCTTGCCATCTTTCATCGTGATTTTGAGGATGGAGGTCATTTTGTCGAAACCGGCGGCCTCCGCTTCCGGATCGACGTGGAAATTAATCTTCTGGATCATTTCGCGCACGTCCTGGCGCTGGACATTTCTGTCCGAAAATTGCGAGAGGCCCGCCTTGCGCTCGAGCAAAAGAATCGCCAGGCAATACTCCATGCTGAACTTCCCTTCCAGCCCGGTCTTGGGGTCATGGTGGAGAAGCGTGGTGGTCATATTGTGATTTGCGCCGACGTCGACCCTTTCGACCTGTGAAGCTTGGATGCGATTGGCTTTGATGAGCCGGGCAAGCTCGGTCATCGCCGGATGCGTGAGAGAACCAGAAGGATAGGGCTTTAGCGAAACCCCCGGGGAGGCGAAAGTCCAGGGCCTGCCAAGGCGCTCTGCAATGGCCGGCGGATCGTACGAGCCGCCGGCGGCGTGGAAGAATCCGCGGTCCGCCTCCAGAATTTGCTCTGCCGCGGTCCAGCCGAGCGCCACCAGTTCAGCCGAGGCAAGGCCGATCTCCGCAGCGTGGCCTGCCTGAAAAGGCTTGGTCATGGTGCCGAAGTTTTCGCGCAGGCCACTCGCCTGGCTGGCCGCCAGGCCAAAGGTCCTGAGCGTTTTGGTCAGATCGAATTGCAGGAGTCTGGCGCTGGCGGCTGCTGAACCAAACGGACCGCAGGTACCGGTGGTGTGAAAACCGTCCTGATAATGGCGCGGGGAAATCGCTTCGGCGATTTTGCATTCCACTTCCGCACCGATGTGATACGCGGTCAGCCAATCCTTGCCGTTCACGGTGCGTTGTTCCGCAAGCGCGAAGATCGCCGGCAGAACCGGCACGGTCGGATGCATCAGCAATCCGTAGACACGGTCCTTGGCTGCGGCGAGCTGGGTGTCGTCAAAATCGTCAGCGTGGATCGAGATACCGTTCACCAAGGCAGCAAAGCGCGGGGAGGTCTTTTGCGTGGTTCCGATAACCGTGGCCACGCCCGTCGAAGCCCCGGATTGTTCGATGAATTTTCTGGAAATGGGGCCGCTCTCGGCGCGCGACCCGGCCAATGCCAAGCCTAACCCGTCGAGGATGGACTTCTTGCCGAGTTCGATAACCTCGGGCGGGATGTCTTCGTATTGGGTCTGCTGCACGAAGGTCCCGACATACTTGGTAAGACCCGGGCTCTTGGGGAGATCTCGAGCAGCCACATTGGCTGCCGCAGGGGCCGAATTCACCAACACCGATGCGCCAATCACACCGAGAGAGTTTTTTGCGAAGTCACGCCGTCGCATAGGTCACCAGGAAGCAGCGCAGCCGGCTATGGCTGGACTTCATAGACGCGCACTTCCGCTTCTTTGCCTTCATGGTGCGGAACGGCCAGATAGTAACGGTTCCATTCAGAGACCAGGATTCCGGTCTTGGCGCGGAACGCTCCAGGAATTCTGCTGAGCAGCGCGTAGTGATCCGGATCCTTTTGCTCGAAGACGTCGAGATATTGGTCGCCGGCAAGATAAATGCGCTTGTGCTGCGCATCGTATACCGCGTCATCCACCAGGCCAACGGCGGGCAAATCTGCTATCACCTTGCCGTTATCGGAATTCATAACAATCAATTTTCCCGGGGTACGGGCGACGACAAACAAGCGATGGTTGGCTTCGTCGAAAGCCATCGCGACATTCGACTTGTCGCCAGTGGGCAAGGGCCAGGTCGCGGAAAGAGCCGTCTTGTTGCGGTCCATTACGCCAACGGCGTCTTTGCCAGTCAAATTGATGAACATGCGGGGGCCGGCCTTTTCCAGAACGATAGCCTCGACATGATTCGTCAGGATCTTGATGTCCCGGAGCTTTTTTGAGTTATTGGTGTCAATGACGCTGATCAGGGAATAGGGTGTATGCGCTTCCCGGCCGCCATTGACGACGTAGAGATAGTTTGTCGCCGAATCGTAAGCGATCGAGTCCGCATCGATCGAGACTTTAACCTCGCCGAGCGGCTTGAAGTTCTCACTGTCGTAAATTCTTACCGCAGAGGCATCCCCCTCCACCACGAACAACTCTTTCAGATCCTTGCGGAAAAGGACCGCGTGCGGGGCTTTGATATCCGTCATGGTGTGGATGCGCTGATTTGTCTTGGCGTCCAGCACTTCGAGCTTGTCGTTTTCTTCGGCGGTCAAGAAAAGACGCTGGCCTTCGACATCCGCGGCGAAGTGATCAAAGTCTCCGTCCTTCAGACCGGGCAAGGGAATCGTGGCTACCTGCTTGAGCGGGGCCTTGTCCTGGGCCCCCGCGACAGCGGGATAGGAGATGAAAATCGCGAAAAGAAGGGAAAGTATGCGGTTCATGCATGCCTCGCGGATCAAATAAGACTCTGGACTTGGGCAGCGAAATGAACGACCCAAAACTCCGCGGATGCTACGCCACACGTGCGGATGCGTCAACGCCGGGAATTGACCCGGCTGGCTCGAAAACACTCCTGGACTCGGAATATGCGGCTTTTTCGGTGAATTTCAGCGATGCGCGCGGACGCCATCTAAAAATAAATTAATGTTAGCTTAAGTTCTAACGAGGCCCCATACGCCTTATCCTTAGTCGGGTCGCGGGGCGAATTCGCTCTTTGCAGAAAAATCCCAGATTCACAAAATCTGTTTATCCGAACGCCCGGGGGAATGATGAAGAAAATACTGTCGATACTGGCGTTGCTTTGCATAGTTTTTGCAGCGAAAACGCTGTCCGAGGAAGCCCCGCCGCTGAAGCTGGTCGAAACCTACAGACTTCCCGCCGATGTCAAAGGCAATTTCGATCACTTTGCGATCGATCTGGCCGGAAAGCGCCTGTTCGCCACACCAGAAGCTTACAAGGCGGTGCTGGTGATCGATTTGAAGTCCGGCCAATTGATTCACAAGATCCAGGGCATCGAAAAGCCTCACGCGATCCTGTTTCGCGAGGACCTGAAGCGCCTTTACGTCACCGATGGCGAATCGGGAGACCTGAAAATCGTGGATAGCGAAAGCTATGCGATCGTTTCCAGCGTCAAGCTGCTGGAAGACGCGGACTCGATAGGATACGACAACGCCACGAAATACCTGTACATAGATAACGGAGGAGGCGACGTCCATCAGACCTATTCGATGCTGAGCATCGTCGATACTTCGGCGGGCAAGAAAGTGGCCGACATCAAAGTCGACGGCGACACCCTCGAAGCCATGGTACTGGACAGATCCACCCCGCGAATTTTTCTGAACAACAAAGCAAAGAGCCAGGTGGATGTCATCGACCGCGAAAAGCGGTCTTTGATTGTCAGCTGGCCGGTCACACTGGCCAAAACGAATGTGGCCATGGCCTACGACGAAGCCAATCATCGCTTGTTCGTGGCCTGCCGCAGCGGAAGCATCGTAGTCCTGGACACGCAAAGCGGAAAGGAGATCACCGCGTTGCCGATTACCAAGGGAGTCGACGACCTGGTGTTTGACCCCATCAAGAAGCGTTTGTACGCCTCCTGCGACGGCAATGTGGACATTTACAAGCAGCGCAGTCCAGACGACTATCAATCACTCGGCAAGGTCTCCACAGGTGCGCTCGCCAGGACAGCGCTGCTGGTCCCCCAACTGAACCGCTATTTCGTCGCGGTGCCGCAACACGGAACAGCGGGCGCGGAAATTCAGGTTTTTGAAGTCCGTTGATTGCTCCGATTAGAGAGTGAAGGCGAGAAGCGCGCGTAGCGGCACATGGCACTCGCCGGAACTCTCTTCGCCCAGAGCGATGCGGAACTTCCGCCCTCACCGCCAGGGCTTTCCTTCGGTCATCTTGGAGGCGCAGATGAAAATTTCCCAATGGATAAGACTGAGCCTTTTGATTTTGATCCTGCCAGGAAGCAGGATCCATGCTCAGGCGAACTCCGTTGTTGCTATCCGCGCCGGGCGGTTGTTTGACAGCAAGTCGGGCAAGGCCATCTCCAATCAGGTGATCCTGGTGCAGGAAGACAAGATCATCGTAGTCGGTTCGCCGGAGGCGGTAGAGATTCCGCCGGAGGCGCAGGTGATCGATCTGAGCAAGGCCACCGTTTTGCCAGGGCTGATCGACGGGCACACCCACGTTTTCGGGTTCGGACGCGATGGAATCAAACCCGGCGGACCTCCGTTTGCAAACCAGATCGACGACACCCGCGAATACCGGACGCTACTGGCGTTGGCTAACGCGCAAAAGGATTTACGCGCGGGTTTCACCACCTTGCGTGACCTTATGAGTCATGGCGGGGGCTATGCGGATGTCGATATCAAAAAAGCCATCAATCTGGGTTACTTTGCCGGACCGCGTATGCAAGTCTCCACGATGGGATTGGTCGCCATGGGCGAGGGCATCCTAGGTTCTCCGGAGGTGAGTCTGCCGAGAAATTACCAGACCGCTGACGGCCCCTGGCCCTTGACGCAAGCGGTCCGCGAACAGATTCACTACGGAGCGGATTGGATCAAATTTCATTCCACGGCAGATTACGAGTTTGAGCCAAACGGAGAGTTGAACAGCGATCCCACATTCACGAAAGTGGAGGTCGAGGCCATCGTCAGCGAGGCGCATCGCCACGGAAAAAAGGCGGCTTGCCACGCATTCGGCGGCGAAGGGCTTCGCAATTGTGTGGAAGCGGGGGCGGACACGATCGAGCACGCCATTGAACTGGACGAAGCGACCGCCGACCTCATCAAGAAAAAAGGAATCTACCTGGAGCTCACGGCCTATCACTATTCGCTGAGCGGTTACACCCTGCGAGACGCCAAGTCCACTGGTGGGAAATACAGTCTCGAAGCGATGCGGGAAAAGAGCGGCCGGCTGGCCGTTTCACGCGGCGTGAAGATATCCTTCGGCAGCGGGGTCGGCCCTTTTCCTCATGGCACGCAAGCGGCGGAGTTCGCCTATCTGGTGAAATACGGAATGTCGCCGAGCCAGGCAATTCAATCCGCAACAAGCGTTGCTGCGGAGATGATGGGTTGGCAGGACGAGATCGGCTCGATCGAGAAGGGTAAGTTCGCCGATATCATCGCCGTTTCCGGCGATCCGCTGCAGGACATCACGGAATTGCAGCGGGTGAAATTTGTCATGAAGGGCGGCCAGGTGATTCGTGACGACACGAAGTGAGTTGCACCCCAACAAGGCTTCCGTGCCGAGCGGTGCTATCATCTCCGCTGGGAACTCTCATAAAGAGCGGCCGCTAATGCGCATTTTGCTGGTGGAAGACGAACGGAAAGTGGCAAGTTTCATCGCCCGGGCCCTGCGCGAGAATGCGTACGCCGTGGATATAGCCGAGAGCGGGCAAAAGGCTCTTGAACTCTCCATGGACGTGACCTACGACGCCATTCTGCTGGACGTGCGGCTGCCGGGCTTGAGCGGAATTCAGGTCTGCCGCGAATTGCGGCAACAAGGAACCGAGGCGCCGGTGCTGATGTTAACCGCGCGCAGTTTAGTGGAGCAGCGCGTAGAGGGCCTGGATGCCGGGGCGGACGATTATTTGACCAAGCCGTTTGCGCTTGCCGAACTTCTTG
>Ga0137359_10003472_pt1 | contig 12765 bp, 18 predicted proteins | sample Mad1_40_16metaG_FD_108281 | JGI IMG/M metagenome (GOLD analysis project Ga0137359, IMG submission 108281) | Vadose zone soil microbial communities from Angelo Coast Range Reserve, California, USA - Mad1_40_16 metaG | ecosystem: Environmental > Terrestrial > Soil > Vadose zone | place: USA... | reverse complement strand
TTCCCCTGCACACAGAGTTGACGTTCCTCGCGGTATCGAAAGCGGGACAGATACGTCTGACGAGGATGATCCCGCTGAAGAACAACCGTTACCCCCTAAGGGAAAGGAGATAAAGGCACGCCCGCGGCCAATGCAACTCGAACTCGACACGAGGGGGCCTGCCTTGCAAGACGAGTCGTTCCTTAGCAGTGCGGGGGCCGAGTCCGAAGAAGAGTCTTCTCCTGTCGAACGTGTATCGCGCTCAACATTCATTGCGCCCGCGCACCCGCCAATCCGTGTCTCCATAAACGCAAATGGGTTCCAGGAGATGCTGTCACTGGTCGACCGTCGCAATCGCTCTTCGTTGCAGTCTATCGAGGAGCTAGTGAAGTTAAATCATGACGCTGCAGCGCGCCTTAATTCCAGACTCAGCTCAAATTTGTCGAACCTAGACGGTAATGTGGCCCAGAGCGAAGGAGGAAGTTCGACTTCCCCGGCGAGTGTCACGACACCGACGACTGTTGGCTCTTCATCGATCGCGGATAACGCATCGGTGACAACCGTCTCGGTCCCCAGCAGCCACAGCCATGGCGAAAGTTTAACGTCAATAGATCAACACGAGATCCCTAACGGTGTGGGACTTGATTCGACTGCCTCCCATCACACAAATGCACATGGACTCAAACACGGCGCACACATCACGTTTACTGTACCAGACTCCTCTGTCCCGCGCTCAGGAAAGCACGACTCCTCGTACTTGGTAACGAAGAGACTTCACGACGCCCTACACGAAGCTACACGACGTAGTACGACGCAGATAATGCTGGACCAGGATTTCGTGCAAGCCATAGTCATGACGATCGAGCAGAGGAGGGATGAGAATGTGCAGATGAAGGGAAAATTGGACAACATCAAGGTGCGCCGTATATCTTTGCATTGCCAAGTCAACTTATCATACTGATTGCTCTTTGCAGAGGGCGAGTAAGCATGCAATGAATGGGCTGACCGTAGCGCATGGAGAATACGAAGCGGAGCTGAAAGCTCGTCGTGAGGCAGAGGCCGAAGTTACTCGTTTGCGTGTTCTGCTATCAGGACAAGCAGCAAGGATCGTTTCCCTTACGGGCGAAGGTCGCCGGGACGAGCTACACAAGCAGCTCACACGGGAGTTGAGCGTCAGTTTGAGCGCCCTCGAGCAGAACGTGTCTAAGCTCAAGGTCGAACGCGACGTAGCACTCGTAGAGATGGAGGAAATCGCTTCGACTAGGAGGTGTGTGTCGCTATTCTGCCTATAGTCCGACTGTTGCTGATGTCGGAATATGGAAGTTTGGTGACACTCGCCGACAAAGGAGACATCAACATCAGCTCCTCACTGTCGACCCGTCTGGACAATCTCAAGGTCCAATACCAAGGCGAATTGGTGTCACTCACTGACGAGCGCGAGTCACTGTTACGCGAGATCGCCGAGCTCAAATCAGCACGAGACGTTTTCCTTGAAGAAACGACGATGCTCAATGCGCGCAATGAGGAGCTTGCCCAGCTCAATGCTCATTATATGCGTCGTATTGAAGCTGCCTCATCTGAACTTCCCCAGCTTGCGCGCGAGAAACTTTCACTTGAGCGCCAACGCCCAGCCGTAGTCCTTCAACACTCGCACACCACTAGCAGCTCATTTGGGACTTCTATGGACGAAAGTGCTGACTCAACTAAACATACAAGAGCCCAGAAGCCTGCCACGGGCGATGCAACGCCGCGTGTGTTCAAGTGGCTTGGTAACGCCAAAGAGGCTACCGCCACGGCGTCGGCAGGGCCGGATAGTGCTAACGAAAAGAATTGGCTCAAGCACACATTCCAGCATGCTAACGTGCTGCGTTTCACAAAGTGTGACCACTGCGGCGACAAGCTTTGGGGCTCCCAGTTGCGTTGTCAAGGCACGAACCTTGCCATTATTTTATTGTGCGGGTGCTTACAACTCTTCTAGCTTGCCATATGTCCATACATCCCCGTTGCCAACAACACGTGCAGGTTATCTGCTCACCGCAGAACTCTCGTCGAGATGAAGGACATGCGGGAGCCAGTTTGCGTGCGCCAATCTTGTTTTTGAGGGAGTACAAGCCACTAAATTGCCACTCATCAGAGCCGTCAATGTTTGGTCGTGAACTCACAGAGCAAGTACGTGCAGACTCCAAGCTCACTGACAAGATGGCGCCTCTGCTCGTTGAGAAGTGTATCACGGCCGTAGATGCCACCGGTAAGCCTCTATCAGAGCACTCAAGTGCGATTGTTTGACTTCTTTTTATGTAGCCTTGGATTATGAGGGTATTTACCGCAAGACTGGAGGCGCCGGCCAGTCAAAGCTGATCGCGCAGCTCTTCGAACGGGGCGACTATTCGTCCTTTGACCTCCTTGACACGGAACGGTTTAACGACATCGGCAGCATCACCTCTGTTCTCAAATCGTACTTCCGCGCTCTACCTAACCCGCTACTGACCTTCGTCCTTCATGACGAGTTCATCTTCGCATCCTCCGTACCAGAGCCTGTCCACAAATATAGCAAATATGCTGACTTGGTCAAGCAACTACCAACAGAACACTATTATACCCTGCGTATGCTTATGTTACACCTACATCGGTTCGTCCAGTCATAAACCATTTACCCGCAGTCTCTAACGTGATTCGTGATTCCGGTCCGTAGGGTCCAAGAACACCACAGACAGAATTTGATGACGGCACGCAACCTTGGTGTCGTGTTCGGACGTATGTGTTAATTCCACGGGTCTTTCCTTGTCGCTCACAACCTGCGGCCGCAGCTACTCTAATGCGCTCCCGTAACCCCGGTGCCGAGTTCAGTGACATGGCTGGCAAGGCACTGACCATCGAATGGCTCGTCGAAAATGCTCCCACGATATTCCCGCCACTCTCGACGACGCATTGATTCCCCCTTGTTTCGGTCCCCATCATATCTCCGTGTTGTCACTTCTAACTTGGCTTTTGTGGTGTGTTTCCATCGCGTGTACATCTTTCATCAAAATATTTTTCCCGACATTTTCTTCTCTTCGTTTTTTTATCCCAGCCGTAAGGTGATGATAGTCTTGGTTAAACTGTCGCTCCTGCGCCAATATATATACCCATTGACAGCATTTATAACATGTGGTACGTGCGGAAGTTGTTATCCATCCCATTTCTTCGCATCATACCCCCTTCCATCCTCTACCGGTGATCTAGCCCCATGTGTCGCCTAGCTTGGATTATGTATGTTGTTAGTTTACGGTATCACGTACTCTGGACTAGAGTAAATCCTGCAGACATTTCAGAGACAGGAGAGGTTCTTGATGAACCCGAATAATAGGGTCAATGTCTCTGGCTTACCACACGGCATGGCACTACAAAAAGGGGGTAAGCCAACGACGAGAAGCCGGATATTCAAAAATCCCTTATCATGTCCATGGCCAGGTCCATGTCAAACATTTAGAACCTCCCAACACTTCTGAGTGATTGTCCCAGTAAGGACAAGTACTTCTTAAAATCTCCATAAAGATGACCACCATTCGAACCAAGTGCTTGCGGCACCATCGTTCAATTCGACGTCATTAAAATCATCCTATGTCCCAACCGTGCACAAGCCTTGACACCGTCGTTTCTCACGGCGCGTGGGCTTACCACCCCACTCTTTTTTTTTTCATATTTACGGGAGTGGGTCCCGAAGGTTCCGATCCCAGAGATGTAGAGCGAGCCGGTCCGGGCTGGTAGAGTCGGACGGGGACCCGGAAATCTTCGGCGCAAAGTTACATGAGCGTGCGCATGGAGTCGACGCCGCAGCGATTTCATACATAGAAGTCTTCATTCATAATTCATAGTACTTTGGCGTAATCATACTCATCACCCTTCCGCACTCATACCGTTATTTATTTCTTAGTTTGTAAATAAGGGACACCTGGCCCGACCCGCGCCCCCGCCACAGGGCGCCGAAATGGGACCCAGGTTGTTGAAGGACAGGATTCGGATCAATGAATGTCGTGCTCTGGCCAATTGATGCTCCTTTAAGATTTAAAAAACTCATTTTCCTCACTCGACTTGGTTCTTCATTCCAGCCTTTTTTTTGGCTTTTTTTTCTGACATTCTGACAAGTATATAAGTGCAAGATCGATATTAGTATATATCATCTCTCTCTTCTTATCCTTTCCCGCTCCCCACGACAGGACGGTACCTTTGCAACCCCTCCGCTGTAGAACACAACATGGAATACAGAGTCTCCTACATGTGGATGTGGTTCACTTGTCTGCCTCTCCATCTCCGTCTCCATCGCCCCAAGGGCTAAATCTGATCTTACCCGGGCGAGGTACGGACACACCCAGGTCTCGCAGCCAACTGCGTCTTGTACCAGCACCAGGATTGACGTCGAACCAGGGCAAGCCAAGCGGGTTTCCCGGTATGGCAGGGTTGGTCTGCTCGTGGGTAGGAACGGAAGAAGTCGGCATGCTGCCAACCTCGCTCAGGCTTGGTAGCCGCTCGAGGCTAGCGTTGGTCGATCCACCGAGCGCACGCTGCAGGGCTTCCCGCTCCTCCGGAGACGGTGCGAACGCGCGCATCGCGAGCCCCGAAAGGAAGCCTGACGTACTTCCGGTGGTTGCTGGAGCGGTGGCACCATCACCATTGCCATTCGCGGCTGCCGATACTTGATGGCCGGACGCTGAGGGGTTGAGACTGTCGACAGGCCCCACAGGAGGGACACCCAACAATCGCTTGCGTGAGAAGTTGAAGACTTTGGCATCCGGGTTGAGACCCTTGCGCTGCTCAGAGCTATCGTTTGTCGAGTGTCGTTCTTTGTCTGTGCCTGGCCACGACCATCGAGTTCGCGCTTCGTGTGGAGGCACATTAATCGGCGATGTGAGTGGTTCCGAGTTGGTGCGTGAGGGCCACACGCGTTGCGCATCCAATGGATCTGAAGTAAGTCGATGGCGAGGCGGCGGGTGCATCCCATAATAGTCGAATACTTCTGCAGACTCACCGCCATAGGGGAAGACGTGATCGAGAGCGCTGGATCCAATGGCGGAAGTAGACTCGGGAACGGAAAGTCGACGGGACCAGTCGCGCTCAAGGAAGGCATCACCGTCCGACTGGAAGCTTTTGGAAAGTGGTTCGTCCGTTATCCCTGTCTCCCTAGCTACAGGTATCCCATCGAGGGTCTGATTGAGGCCGTTTGGGAAGAGGGTGAGCACGTGATTTACATTCGTATCAACGTTGATATCTGTGTCTCCGAAGGGCAGAAACTTGGAGCTGCAAGTGGGGTTGGGCAGTGTGGCAAGGTCCTCGTCAAAAATAGAGTACCCCTTCGCGCGCCGTGCAAGCGCCTCAGGAGTTCCCACAGACTGTAACTGTGCCTGTGTAGGGACACCAAAACTAACACTGACAGGTAGGAGGGCTCCGGGTGAATGAAGATGCGGTGAACTGTGAGAAGACAGGGTCCCGGAACTTCCTCGGTCGCGTTCGCGGTCCGATCCCTTTTCTAGGGGTGTTGGGAATGGATCCGGGGACTCGCAACAGATCCCGGAATCTGGCAAAGAGGTTGAGCTGAGCTGGGAGGTATGAATTGTCTCCCAGACGTCTTGAGATTTCTTGAGGATGACATTGTGATTATGATTTTGCTGCTCGCGGCGCATTACTTCGGCGTTCTCCCGGACAACAGCCAATGCCATGCGCTCGCGTTCGACAGATTCCTCCAGTTCACGTACCCGCACACTGAGTGCCGTCACCACCTCTTCCGCCACTCTAACCTCTCGCTTGCACTGCTTGACTTGGGCACGGATTTCCAACTCCTCTTGAGCAGCAACCTCACCGGACGCCTCGACCGCCCTCTGGTCTTCTCGTACCTCCACCTCCAGCGCACGAATTTCTTTGGAAAGTTTCTCAATCCGTGTGCCCACTTCTGCCTTGGCTTTCTGAGTGGCACGAAGGCGACGTTCAGCATCGCGCTTTCCCGCTTCAGCTGCCCGCTTGCTATCCTCCAATGATTTTGTGCGTGCCTTGAGTTCACCACGGGAAACGTCCTCGATCCGCTTCGATTCACGGATGCTACTCAACTCAGCGCTGAGGGCAGTGTCCGCCGCGGTGGCCGCGTTGGTGTGTTCGGATAATTGATTGCGCAGTTCGAGGTTGAGTGCACGGGTTTGATTTATATTCTGCGTAAGCTCCGCCACAGCAGGGTGAGAATCAAAATTAGGTGAAGTCCCATTAGCAATGGCGCCGTTTGCGGAGGACGAAGCAGGAAGGTGATTTGAAGGACAGGGTCGTTGATGAGAAGGGGGAGGCTGGGGTGTGGTTAGAGATTGGCTGTGCCTGGGTGTATGAAGAGGTAAGACGGCGGATTGCGGAAGCGGTGGTGGTGTAGGGCTGCGGTGAAGGCACGATGCTGACCGATCACGAGAACGTAACTTTGGAGGAGCCGAGCATTGTGACGAGCGAGGACCGTTGGTTGTGGTGGGGAAGGGAAGGCCTGGTACGAGGACATAGTCGAAAAAAAAGACGAGTGAGAAGTTCTTCTATCTTATCGCTCATCGTATAGCTTACCGTTGTAGTCCTCGAATCTGTCAAGGGCTTTAATGTTCAATATCCCTGAACTCCATCCTCCCTCCGCGCATTTTAAATGAGGAGAATGGCGAGGCGGCCACACAGGGTCGATCATGCCACCTCTCCACCATCTACCAAATGCGCCGACGAACCAGGTCTCTTTGGGTGGAAAAAGGTCATGATCCGAGGTGCCTGCGGTATTCTGCGCAGATGAGATGACAGAGGGCGTGTCACGAGACGAAGGGAGAGGTTTGTAGCTAGGAATGACTGCGGCGATAGTGAAGAGGCCAAAGCTATGAAATGCGTGTCGGGGAGTGCGGAGGGCCACAGCGGCGCGATTAGAGAAATGAAAAGCGGATGATCCCGATTCGAGCGAACCGAAAGTCGAGGACGATTGGGATGATGAGGAGGAGGAGCGATGTGAACCATCGCGGTCGGAAGAGTCAAAATCAGCGGGATCGTCAAGGCGGGAGAGGTGGTGACGAAAAGATTGCTCGGTGAGATAAGAGCGGAAAGAGGTTTCGGAGGGGTTAGAGAGGTAAGCTAGAAAGAGGTGTACGCGGTGAGTGAGGACGTATAAAGCAGACATGGAGCGAAGAGGACAACAAGGGGGGCATTCATCACTGAGCCGAGCCAGCTTAGCCTTGCGGCTAATGCATGGGCTGAGGGAAATAGTGCCACCGAAAAGGAAAGGGTTATCAGAGAAGAGGCTGAGAACACTGACCGAGACAGAGAAAGATGAAAAGAAAGAGGGTGGCGACGAACATGGACCTAAACTCTATGCGAGTGTTGAGGAGAGTGAATGACCATTGAGGGGAAAGGGGGGTAGTCGCTAGCATGACGCCTAAACTACCAAAAGCAAAGGACAGAAAGAATTTGAGTAATGGGTGCCAGCCTCGTTTCTGATCGTATTGATCAATTGCCGACGTCGTCGTAGAAGGGGACGTACGCGTATATGCGTCGTCCCCGGGTTGACAGCTGGAGCTTGTTGAAGGCGGTGACTCGACCAGAATGTTCCCACTTCACTTCCTCCGTCTCTACTCCCTTGGGAAAAATGGGAAAAATCAGAAAAATAAAAAGAAAACAAAATGCGGATAATTCCGGGCCATATTGCTGACTAACTACTTTCACGTGATCAAAATTATTAAAATTAATCCTCTAATGTAACCGTAAGTTAACCCCCCGTTGGCTCGGAGGTCGGAGGTGGTCTACTTGGTGGCTCCTCGGTGGCGATCTTCAATTCCGCTTCGATTCGTTCGCGCGCGCGTACTACCTTTGACTGCAGGTAATGCGAATGCCGAGGTGTTGCCATACCCCGAGCACTTGATCCGGCTTTCGGCGGCGGCGCTTCTGGTGGAGCGTTTGCCTTGAATAGGTGCTCGTAATTCTAATGGAAAAATAAGGTCGTCAGAAATCGCGCATTTAGTTCCAGAGCACCCTCGCAACAACGGACATACCCGCAAAATTTGTTCTAGGTTCTCTCCACGCTTCGCGTTCAGAATGAGGTGTGCTTCGTCGATGGTCATCCGATGTTCGCGAGTCAACTTATCCGTTACGGAGCCCGTAGTCGCGTTCCCGACTCCTGCAACATCCGAGCCAATGGCCCCTTGCGGGCGATGTTTTGCATCTGCGTGAAATAGGAATGCCGTTAGCCCAATCCCTGAGCTCCAGGAGCGGACGTACTTTTGGCGGCTTGCCGTGTGGCCTCCAACAGAGCTTTCCCGAATATTTGCGTTCCTGTCACGAGGATTTGGATGATAAGTTTTGGGGCCGACTGTTATAATTAAAAGGATTTGTTTGAGTTGTGCTACATGAGAGACATGACACGCACCATTCTGCACCGAAAACGAAAACGAAAACGACACGTAGAGTTGGGTTGGATGACAGGTTAAGTTGCCGGGAATGTTGCCGGGAATGTCAAAATCATCCCGGTCCGGACAACCGATTCGAGTTCGAGGACGACAGGCGAGTGCCCCCATGAATCCGGAAGATTCACCCAAGAGGGCCCGTAACCACAAAGGAAAGGACAAAGAAAACGCAGATAGCGAGTTTCGCTCAGTCCGAGCGTCCGTTGTGCTCGCCGTCCCTCCCATATTTGCGAACAGGCTGCGGGACGGGGTAGAAGAGATGCTTGACACCATGACCATGAGGTCTGCACTACGGTACATGCGTATCATATACTAATTCTATCTGTTTCCTGTAGGTATGAACCTACTCTGAATGGTGTTGTGCTTGCACATTCAAACGTACACTTCACCGACCCCGTCGCTCGACATCTCGGAGATAGCCCCTTCGCAATCTGCCATGTAGGGTTCGAGGCGCTTGTCTGGAGTCCCCAGCGGGGCATGTCTCTGTGTGTGTGTTTGCATTATGTCTTCTTTAATATAAATTTTCACTGAAGTAATTCCCTTACACACCAGCCGGGCGTGTTACCCTCTCCTCGCCGGACCATGTATCATTACTCGTACATCGCACATTTAACGTGTCCATCCCGCGGCATCATATCCCCTCTGATCAATGGGAATTTGAATATGGTCCCGCGGAAAACGATCCTGAATTCGGGCGTGTGGATGATGAAATGGACGTCGATATGACTACGGGCGTACACGAAGACGACGTACAAGCTGCCGATCAGCGTGGGCGATGGGTGCATAAGATTACTGGCGACCGACTCGGCGGAAAGGATCGTTGGCTTCAATTCACAGTAGTCGGGTACGCATTGCATCTTTCGTTTTCGACGAGGCTCGCTCAATAACCTCGACAGGTTTACAATCGCGAATCAAATGCTATCCTTAATTGGTTCCATTCAACCTGATCCCTTCTCTCCAGAACACGTCCCGCAAGCTAAACAAGGTCGAGTGCGAAGCCCTCAGCCGCCTCCACAGACACACCCAGTTCTCGATGCTAACGAATCGAGAGGGAGTGACGCCAGTGATGAAGAATTACAGGCGCCTGCTTGGCCCGACGAGTCAGACAACGTCATGCGAAACGCGAAGAGGGGACCAAACAAACCAGAGGGGATGACGAAGAAACCGGAGAAGAAGCGGAAACGCAATAAAAATGATGCCGCAGGGTCCAAGTCCGAGACTAAGCTAGGATCCAAACCAAAACGAAAAAAGAATTCGTAGCGGACTGTCACGTTGTCCGTGGCCCATTAGCTTAGAGTGGGGGTAATACAAACGTCTTTACAATATCTGAGACTGGTGGGACAGCTTGGCCAAATCTCTGGCAGCGGCAGCAGACTTGGAGTCGTAATCATGGACTCCCTTGATCTCCCACCTTCTGGTGATTCTCGGCTCCTTTCCGAATCACCTCAATTTTCTTTGACCTCTGTCGAATCGAGTTCTCGCACAGGCCCGGGTGGTAATGATCTCTCCCTTTCAGAGCTCGACCCTCAAAATTGCCTTCCCCAACAACCGATCCAAGCTCGAAACGATCTGAAAACGCGACCGTCGATCGCTCAGGCACTTGGTTTTGGCCTCCCCGTTTCCCATTCGCACGACACCAGTGTTTTGGGTGTTCTGGAGGAGGGAGGCAATTGTGATCATCTGGGAGTGGAATTGGAGGGGGACGACGACAGTGTCGCTGCGGATGTAACCGTGCGCGTTGACAAGGATGCAGATCCAAGACAAATGCGCGAGGAAAAGCTACGGAGCGACCTTTTCGTGCTCAGGCAACTCAACGGTGCTTTTGCGGCCTACAACGACGCACTTTTGGAGACGCAAGCGGGCACGGAGGTAAGGTACTCTCCTGGTTGTTGCCATTTCGCAGTCGTTAACTAGGACATGTGTTTGTCGTCCTGTGACACAAGCAAGTCGCAAGGCAGCTCGAGCAAACAGACGCGTTGCTCAACAAGTACATCAACATTCTATCCAAGTCTGAGCGGATCACGCAGCTCGTATTTGACGAGCGATGGAAGGGTGCCGAGGAGGTACTGTGCGCCCTCCCCTTCTCCTCTATGGATAGCTGTACTAATAAGGCGTGTCTACTCTACTAGGACGAGGCGTTACTCGAGAAGGAAATACGCGAACAGAAAGAAAAATGTCGTCGGGAAGAAGAAGAACGTATGCTTGCTGCACAGAAGGAGCAAGAACGAAGGGAAAAGGAGGAATTAGAACGCGCGATACGCGACGAGGCAGAACGGCTCGAACGCGAGAGGAGAGATAAGATGACCACGCGGAGCGGCAGTGGGGTACGGGGGATACGTGGGACGCGAGCATCCATGCGTGCTGGGGCAGTGGCGAGAGGTGTTTCGAGGGGTGGTGCTGGTGCGTTATACTCGCAAACGAAACCGTACCACATTGACGCCATGGATTGTTCTGCTGTAGCCTCCACTTTATCGACTAATACAAGGGCACCGAGCGGGACAGCTCCGGGCTCCTCGAAGATCGGAAGGACTTCGTCATCTGCATCTTCATCCCGCGGCACAAGCCTACCTCGGGGCATATCGAAAAGGCTCTGATGGAAGACCGACATACCCTTTCACTTGTATTTTACAGTAGTGACACTTTGACTGAAATGAGATCTGTGTGCTAATCCACATGCTCACGTGACTCGTATTCACCAGTTTTCACTTGGATCACTTGGACATCGATACGATGAAACGTCGACGCCTTGACATAGGAGTGTCCGACTCATCCTCTGTCTCGGACGAGGAGACCTCGGGCCCTGACAATCCATTCGACATTTCGTTCACTCTCACGCGGAAGCAAACCTCATATGTGAAGGGTAAAGGGCCCCTCGTCCCTCGCGAAGATAACATGGACGACGATACAGAGCTCGAGGAAATGATAAGACATTCAATAACCAGACGCAATGTCAAGGACGGAACCGAGCTTCTGAAGAAAACGAAGGGTAAGAAGGGGTTGACGAAGGGACAGGTGGGAGGTGGGAGTTTTCAGAGCATGGGTATGTCCCCTACGTCGCCTAATGAGAATCGAACGGAGTCTATTACACAGATTCTAAGGGCTTTTCCCTTGGATTTTACGCACTCTCACTTTCCAAGGCTTCCGTGCGCCCACTCCTATCCAGCGCCTTTCCATCCCCGTCCTTCTTTCCGACCCACCTCGTGATTTGGTGGGAATGGCACGGACAGGGTCTGGCAAAAGTCTTGCCTTCCTTATTCCGCTTATCCAGCGCTTAGGAGGACGACATTCTTCCTCATTCGGGGCCCGGGCACTTATCCTGTTACCTACTCGGGAACTCGCCCTCCAGATCTCGAAGGTTGGGAAGGAGCTTGCACGTGGCTGGAGAGATGGGGGAGGCGGGCATGCCGGCGACAAGAGCACAGACAATCTCGAAAGCGGGAAGCAGAGTCAAGGTCTTCACTGGGGTTTAATTGTGGGTGGGGAGGGCATGGATGAACAGTTTGAGATGATCTCGAGTAATCCTGACGTGCACGTCGTTTCCTCTTGTACACGCGCTTCCGATCTGACGAATTTATTCTAGGATCATCGCCACCCCTGGTCGACTCCTCCACCTTGCGATAGAGATGAAACTCGATCTCAGTTCTGTGCAGTATGTCGTTTTCGACGAGGCGGACCGCCTTTTTGAGATGGGTTTCGAAAACGCGCTCACTGAAATCATTCACCGACTGCCCACACGTCGGCAGACTCTGCTATTCTCCGCGACGCTACCCAAGTCGCTTGTGGAGTTTGCTAAAGCTGGCCTACAAAATCCGAAGCTGGTTCGCCTGGATGCAGAAAGCAAAATCAGTGAGGACCTTCAAATGGCCTTTTTCTCCGTTAAGCAGGACGAGAAGGATGCATGCTTACTCGTGCTGCTTCGTGACATCATTGGTGTTCCTTTAGGCAACAAGGGAACAGATGATCAGCACCAAAGTGGCGATGCACGTGAGCAGTTTACTGCGCCTCACCAAACCCTCGTGTTCGCTGCCACGAAACATCACGTCGAGTACCTCACTAATCTCCTCACCGCCACTGGCTACGCAGTCTCCCACATATATGGCTCCCTCGATCAGGCAGCTCGCTCCCGGCAAATGGAACTATTTCGGAATGGTCGTTCGAACGTGCTCGTCGTGACAGATGTCGCCGCACGGGGGATTGACATTCCCATCTTAACGAACGTAGTCAACTACGACTTCCCGCAAGGTGCGCGCGTGTTTGTGCATCGAGTGGGACGTACGGCGCGCGCTGGGCGGCCTGGTTGGGCATGGTCGTTTGTGGGCCCAACCGAACTTCCTTATCTCGTCGAACTGCAGCT
>Ga0137359_10003464_pt1 | contig 12789 bp, 15 predicted proteins | sample Mad1_40_16metaG_FD_108281 | JGI IMG/M metagenome (GOLD analysis project Ga0137359, IMG submission 108281) | Vadose zone soil microbial communities from Angelo Coast Range Reserve, California, USA - Mad1_40_16 metaG | ecosystem: Environmental > Terrestrial > Soil > Vadose zone | place: USA... | reverse complement strand
TAATGTGCGGTGTCAGGCAAAAGTCGAAGCCGCCTCCGCCTGTCCATCCGCCCCGGATGTCCCGGTTGCTGTTGGTAAGGAATGCAGTCTTTGCGCCCCCTCAGTTGTGTTGGCAAAGACATCTGTTGACTCGCTAACTTTGGTCAAGCCGACTACCCCGCCGCCGGTGCCAAATACCATTATCCGGTCGCCCAGGGTGTGTCCGATACGCACGCGTCCAGTGCCGTACCAATCCAACTTGGTCGTTGAATGGATCTCAGTCGAATATTGGTGATCGAAGTCCTCGTCTTCGTCCGTCGGCAGGTTAATGAAAGCGAGGACCGAATCGTTTCTTTGCAAGTCGCCGCCTTGGATGTCCACCTCAAGGCCGAAGACCCAGTTTCCGCGCTGCCAGTTGTAACCGGCGTGCAATCCGCCTACCCCGCCCCACTCGTCATGCTTCCTGGTCTCTACGAACAGAGATTCCGAAAACCCGGAACCCGATGCCGTGTGGGTTTCTTCGAAGGCAGAGGTCTGGGAATCGAGCTGTGCCCAGATTCCACCCCCTTGAATACCAAAATACCACCCCTCAAAGCACGAGGTCGGCGGAACCGGGACCGGCATGACCTCTTTTGAAGACATCGGTTCAGGACCGGCAAAAGCACATGCGCAAAAAGCGCCCAATATTGCAAAGGTTAAGGTAAGTTTCTTCATAGCCTCGTGGTTTAGAGGTTTTGTGAATATCGGTCAACAAAAAAAAGCGGATTACTTCGTTAGGCCCTTATAAAAACTAGAATGAGCAGTTCACGGTTTCGTTTCCCAGAGACGAAACGGCAACCGCTCTTTCTGCTTTCGGATTTGATCGTTCATTAACCGACCCGAAAGCGAACGTTGTTAGTGTCGGAAGCAACCCGCGAATCACGCGAATAGACACGAATAATCGACAGAATTGATCCGCCAAACACGCCAAAAAATTTCGGGTCCGACCCGTTTAGCGTGTTTAGCGGAACTCTGGGCTGCTTCAATTTTGGCGCGATGTGCATCTTCGATTTAGCGCAGGACGAGGCTTGCATAACGCGGCTTGAGCTTGCAAAAAGAAAACGCGAGCAGTCCGACAATTGCCATGCATCGACGCACTCAGCCACGGTCCTTTCTAGCGAACCTGCAGCAAAAGGCGTTCGCGCCGGTCGACACCGCCTCGCTGGTTTTTTTCCGAATCGCATTCGGCCTTCTCATGGCTTGGGAGATTTGGAGGTACTACACGCATGGTTGGATCGCTGCCGAGTGGATTGAACCGCCACTTCACTTCAAGTATTACGGATTCTCCTGGGTCAAGCCTTGGCCCGGAAACGGGATGTATGTTCACTGGGCAACCCTGGGCGTGCTCGGGTTGTTTATTGCGGTCGGTTTTCTCTACCGCCTGAGCGCGGCCCTGTTTTTTCTCGGCTTCAGTTACACATTTCTGCTGGATGAAGGGACATATCTCAATCACAACTACTTGATCTGTCTTTTCAGTTTCTTGTCGATCTTTGTTCCGGCCAATCGCACGTTGTCAGTCGATGTCTGCCTGAATCCGAAAATACGTTCGCAAACGACACCTGCGTGGACGCTTTGGCTGTTACGCGCGCAAATCGGCGTTGTCTATTTTTATGGAGGTCTAGCCAAGATCGAACCGGACTGGCTGCGGGGCGAACCGATGCGGAGTTGGCTAACCAAGCTGACCAATTTTCCGGTAATCGGCCGTTTTTTTCGCGAGGAATGGATGGTCTATAGCGTGACCTACGGCGGGCTTTTGCTGGACTTGCTCATCGTGCCGTTTCTTCTTTGGCGACGCACTCGCTTGGCAGCTTTTTGTGTAGCGGTGGCCTTCCATTTGATGAATGCGAAGTGGTTTACGATTGGAGTCTTTCCATGGCTGGCGATCGCAGCGACAACTCTTTTTTTGTCGCCGAGCTGGCCGCGTCGGATCACAGGACTTTTTCGAACAAGCAACCCTTGGCCACTGAAAATTGATTGGAAGCCGCCGTCCCGCCCGAAGCAATTGATCGTGTTAAGTTTTGTGGCCGTTTATCTAGCGATTCAAGTCCTCGTTCCGCTCCGTTACCTTCTGTATCCGGGAACAGTTAATTGGACGCACGAAGGACACCGGTTCAGTTGGCGCATGATGCTTTCGAGCGTCCACACCCATGCATTTTTCTATGTCACGGATCCGAACAGCGGCAGGACCGCGCAAGTGAACCCGCGACAGTACCTAAACGAGAGGCAGATGAATAAGATGGGATACCGGCCGGACATGATTCTGCAATTCGCGCATTATCTCGCTTCCAGCATCCCGCATCTAGGACCCAAGCCGCTAAAGGTGGAAGCACGGATATTAAATTCCCTAAATGGCCGAAAGGCAGAGTTATTCGTCGATCCAAACGTCGATCTCGCTGCCGAGCCGCGGAGCCTGAAGCACGCGCGTTGGCTCCTACCGATGCATGAACCGCTGCCACCACGCGGAGAGGATTTCTCCAACGATCCGTTCGCGCGGCAGTTCGATGGGGAGTGAGTCTCTCAATTCTTTGAGAGCACGTGGGAACATGGGAATTGATCGATGCTTTCTCGCGAAATTATGGAATGGGGGCTTTGCGCCGGTCGACATCGCTTCGCTGGTTTTCTTCCGAATCGCCTTCGGTCTTCTCATGCTTCGGATGGTACAACTTGTTTGGTCGCTCGATCGAATTTCGCAATGGTGGATTGAGCCCTCCTTTTTGTTCAAGTACCCGGGCTTTTCCTGGGTTCATCCCTGGCCCGGCAATGGACTCTACGTTCACTGGATTCTGCTCGGTGTTTTCGCGTTGTTCCTGACCGTTGGTTTTCTCTATCGAATCAGCGCGACGCTTTTCTTCCTCAGCCATACTTACTTCTTTCTTCTCGATCAAGGCCGGTACGTAAACCACACCTACCTGATTTGTCTGTTCAGTTTTCTGCTGATTTTCGTTCCGGCACATCGCGCGTTCTCCGTGGATGCGTTGTTCAGACCAAAACTGCGCTCGCAGACAGTCCCGGCGTGGTCGCTCTGGTTACTGCGCGCACAGATGGGCGTTGTCTATTTCTTCGCCGGGGTTGCCAAAATTGCGCCGGACTGGCTTCACGGCGAACCAATGCGAACCTGGTTGAAGCAGCAAATTCGCTATCCGCTGCTCGACCGGATCGTGCAGCAGGAATGGGCCGTTCATGCCGCCAGTTTCGGCTCGCTCATTGTCGATCTCTTCGTTGTGCCGTTTCTTCTCTGGCGCCGTACTCGCTTGGCGGCCTTCTGCGTGGCGGTGAGTTTTCATCTTCTTAACGCGCGGATCTTTCCCCTCGACATCTTCCCCTGGCTCGCAATCGCGGCGACGACTCTTTTTCTCTCGCCGAGCTGGCCGCGTCGGATCATTTCAATTTTTCGGCGAAGCATTACATCGCCTGTTATGGAGACAGACACATTGCCACCGCGCTGGAAACGAATCCTGATCCTAAGTTTCGTGACGCTTTACACCGCGATCCAAATCCTCGTTCCGTTGCGTCACTTCTTTTATCCTGGCGGCATCGAATGGACCTACATGGAGCACCGCTTTAGCTGGCAAATGATGCTCGCACGTCCCGTGACGCACACATTTTTCTACGTCACCGATCCGAACACCGGTCACGAGGTCCAAGTCACACCGGGAAAATACCTGGATTTGCAGCAAGCCACGCACATGGGCTGGCGGCCGGATATGGTTCGGCAATTTGCCTGCTTCCTGGCGAACAAGATGCCGCGCCTCGGCCCCAAGCCGCTTCGGGTGCAGGTACGAATGTATGTCTCCGTGAACGGAAGAAAGCCGAGAATATTTCTCGATCCCAACGTCAATCTCGCCGCCGAACCGCGAAGTTGGGGAAGGCCCCGTTGGCTTCTGCAGATACATGATCCGCTCCCGCCGCCCGGACAAGATTTCTCAAGGGAGCCGTTTGGCGCAACGCCTCTGGGGATCGATTGAACGGTTACCGCTAAACTCGATCAGCCCACCCGAAAACGAATGGTCGCGAATGACTTTTCCGCCGAAGCGCTGCTTCAATTTTCGCAGGATGTCGATCTTGCGTGCAACGACAATCGCGCGTTGCCACTCAGATGCCGAGCCGGTAATTTAAAACGTCACATTGCCAGCACCCAGTCTCGCCACGGCACCTGGTAGATTGGGATCATCCCAAAAGCGACGATGCAGGCGGCGCTAATCCTCGAAAATTTTTCTTTCGCAGGAGCGAGGGTCATACTCCGACCACGACCTGCCGCCAAGGCAGCTGGTAAAGCAGAATCGCGACAAAACTAACGATATAAAGAGCTGTAATTCTGGGGAATTGGTCCTTGGCGAGCGCGAATCCCATGATTGCGAGTATCCAACCGAAACCAAACACCGGCGCTGGAATGTAGGTTGTGAAAATGAAGAACAACAATAGAATATGGGCTAGTTCGTCCGTGCGCCGGCGCCCGAAAAGCAACAATGCGCCGATTGCCGATTGCAAGGAGACATCCCACCAGGTCATGACCAGCGCAGCGACGCGCGCGCGTCCAGAACCACCTATGTGAATGTCGTTGCCTTCGACTTCGGCAAAGGGGCTTCGCAAAAACATGATTCGCCTTTTCACGCTATCGCCAATGGAGGGGTCGATCCCGACTAGTTTGCCGAACGCGCTGAAGCGCGAGTCGACGTAAAGGTAATGCTCGAACATGGCGCCGGTTCGATAACTGGGTGAAGATAGTTTCTGGCCGGAAGCGGCCAAAAAGGCGAGACAGAGAAAGAAACGCGCGCTAAACCGAACGATCTGCTGCTGCTGCTCTGCCTGACCGAAAAGGTGGACGACGAACAGTATCCAGAGCCAGTAATCGAGGAGATACTTATGATTGTCGATTCGTTCCCATGACATAACAAGGGAGATGGTTCCGGCGAGCGCGAGCGCGAACCAGAACTGCGGTCGCCGAAGGGAGCGCGGATGCAGGACAAACACGAACAAACAGACCCTCGAAACGACGCGGAATAACCAGTCATCAAAACCGAAGATGGTCACCAGAACAAGCATGAGCAGGCTGACCGTCTGAACCATTTCAAGGTTTTTCGCGAATTCGACAAAGCGGCCTAACCGGGACGAAGCGGCCCGCGATCGGCTAATTGGCGAAACCCCGGGCTGACGCCCGCTGTTGCCAGCAGACACTCGCGACGAAGACGGGCTTTTCATGAGTTCTTCATCTCTCTGGAGGACCGCAACAACTCTTCCGGGGTAAATAGGAACGTTTCAGCCAAAGAAGCGCGCACATGCCTTGTCAGCGGATCATAAACGAGCTTCCAAAATTGAATCTCAATGCTTGGTCTTTTTAACTTCCGGTCCGGTCGCAGTTGCGACGGTACCATTGTTCGGAAAGACTTGGCACTTTCGCTGACTGGCTGGCCATTGATATCAACATTGAGTACAGGCCGGGGTTGAAAGGAGGGGATCCAGTTTTCGCCCGCCATCAGACTGGCTGCGCGCAGAAAATTTTCACGTGTTGGGTATTCAAGGGCGCGGTTCAATACGTCGAAGTCATCGGGCGAAAGCTGAACGAGGGGGTTTCGGTTTCCGTCCGCATCGATCAGGAAAACTTTGGCGTAACGATTGGGGAGCTCGTCTGCGGCGGCAAACATACCCATCCCGCCTCCTTTCCAAGTCGATAAACCGTAACGCTTACTGAGGTAGAGTTGGCGTCCAACGATAATCAGCGCCAGACAAGGCACGCACAACATCACCGCGATTCGCCAAATTGTTGATCGACTCATAAGACCATAACACGAGCGAGCTTCCCACTATCCTCGAATTTCAGGCAATCTCGTCAAGCACTCGCTTTTTTTTTGCCCGCGCAAATGGCCGGGTTCATGCAAGCAGAAGAAACCGCATGTTTCATTCGGAACGTACGGCAAAAGACCGGCGCATTTTCGTGCGCCGGTCTTTTGAAAATTACCGTCTAACCAGAGTTGGGCTAACGACCACCACCTAGAACTTGTAGTCCAGGCCAAGACGGTAGGTAGCAAGATTATCGTCGAATCTGAACCTATTGGTATAATCTTCAAAGGAAGACCCGCTGTTGGAACGGTTAATGCCCTGGGTGTCGTCGAGTAGCCAGGTATAAAGCGCTTCAGCGCGCAGGCTCCAGTGACAATTAAGCGCATACTGGAAACCAAAACCGGCAACCCAACCCCAGCGCCAATCATCCCCTCGCCAGTCGACGGTTAAATCTGGCTCGTTTTCGCTTAACGAGAGAACGTCCCACTTGCCGTGGGCGTAGGCACCGCCGGCCGTTCCATACACAAGCGCCCTGTTATCATTGAATGAAATACCAAGGCGTCCCCGCAAGGTGCCCATAAAGTCGACTCTCGCCTTCATGTTGTATCCCTCGTCTTCGAATCCACCGCTTTCTCCGCTGGACATATGCCTTGAATTTTCGGCACCGGGCAAGCCAGAGAAGTCGGCTTCAATGCCCATAACGAGATCTTTCCACTGGTAATTGTAGCCGGCTTGGCCACCGCCGATGAACGCCGGAGTCTCCCAAGTCATCGTATTGAAATTATTACCCTCCGCTTCGTTATCAGGTGCCCAATTGTTTAAATTGCTGAACCCTGATTGAAGCTCGGTGATACCGGCATGGACACCGATGTAGAAGCCGGTCCAGGTGCAAGCAGGTGCTACTGGTGCGACTTCTTTGGACGCGTATCGCTCCGGCCCAGCGAACGCGATCGAAAGCCCGATCCCAGCAGTTAAAACAACAGTTAAGGCAATAAATCTTTTCATAGCGCGCCAGTTATCAACATTTCTCAAAAACGTGTCAATAACTTTTCTTAAAGCGTTCGTTGGGCGCTATAAAAACTAGAATGCTGCTGCTAATTTTCCCGGTTCAGGTAGCAACCACTAATTAACACGAATCGACACGAATAATCGGCAGATGATTTCTGGTTTCTTGTTCGCGTTAATTCGCCTGATTCGCGGGCGGTTCGAGATTTAGCCGAGGCGAAAGCGCAAGTCACGGACCGTTTTTGAGCCGAAGCGCTGCTTCAACTTTCGCAAGATGTCGATCTTAGAGACTTGCTCGAGCTCGTAGTGCAAAGCGGGTTGGAGCACGCGCACATACAAGACGCCCTCGCGCAACGCCACCGGCGCTGAGTGCGCGGCGATGAATTCGCCAACGATTTGCCCCCACGCCTCGATCACTTCCACTTCGTGTAAACGTTCCTTCAGTCCCAGCCGCTGCATCAATTTCGGCAGCACATCGACCGCTGTCTGCCATCGGTCCGGCACAGGGCGCTTTTCTGGCAGACCGCGCCATTCGGCGATCGCACGAGCGCGAAGTGCAGCATCCATCTGCTAATTACTTAGCCACAGATGAACACGGATGAAACACAGATTTTTTGCAGTCGTCGAGCGGGTGCCCTCGCGCGCAGATACTGGATGCAACGTCACGTTGCTTTGCGGCTGACCCGCCTTCGCCCGGCTTCGGCGCGGCAGGCACAGCCGCCACTACATCGATTCAACGATGCAACGATTTAACGAATCAACTTGATGCGAAGCATCAATAACGCCGCCGCATGTTGCTCGGCAGAATATTCAGCTCGGTGCGATATTTTGCCACGGTCCGCCGCGCGATCGGAATTCCGCGCTTGCTCAAGATCTCCACGATCTCCTTATCGCTCAAAGGCGATCCGCCATCCTCGTTCTTCACCAGATCCAGAATGGCCTCCTTCACGCTCGTGTTGCTCATCGACTCGCCGCTGGCGGTTTGATAACCGGGCGTGAAAAAGTATTTCATCTCAAAAACGCCCTGCGGCGTGGACATATATTTGCCGGAGATGGCGCGGCTCACCGTCGTCTCATGCACACCGACCGCGTCCGCGATCTGCACCATCGTCATCGGCTTGAGATATGACGATCCTTTGTCGAAAAATTCGCGCTGCCGCTTCACGATCTGATGCGCGATGTTGGAAATGGTCTGCTGGCGCTGATGGATCGACTTAATCAGAAATTTGCCGCTTCGGATCTTGTCGCGAATGTAATCCTTCACTTCGTTGCCGTTGTGATCCTGCGCCATGATGTCTTTATAAGTGTTGCTGATGCGCAGATGCGGGATTTGTTCGCCGTTTAGGATCACCTGATAATCGCCGTTCACTTTCTCGACCGTGACATCGGGTAGAACGTAATTTTGCGGAGCTTCGGCGAAGATGGCGCCCGGGCGCGGATCGAGTTGCGCGATATTGTTGGCGCATTTTTGTACCTGCTCTGCGCTGATGCCCATTCGCCGCGCGATCTCCGGGAACCGTCGCTTCCCTAAATCCTGCATATGTTCGAAGATCATTTTGTACTCAAGACTGTTTTGTTTGCCTTCGCGCTTTAATTGAATGAGCAAACATTCGCGCAAATCGCGCGCGCCAACACCCGGCGGATGAAAGCTCTGGATGAGCGTGAGCATGTTCTCGAAATCTTCCTTCGGAATGCCGGTATTGAGCGCCATATCCTCGGGCGTCGTTTGCAAGAATCCGTTGTCGTCGATGTTGCCAATGATGAGCTCCGCGGTTTTGCGATCGTTCGCGTCGAGCACGTTTTGATTCAATTGCCCCATGAGATGCTGTTGCAGCGTCTCCTGCGTCGGGATGGAATCGAAGAAAAATTGGCGCTTCTCCTCCGCGTCTTGCGACCGCCCGCTGTAGCTGCTCGATTGCGCCATGTAATCACGCCATTCGTCATCGAGTTTCGCCAGCTTATCGAATTCCTCTTTGAACTTCTCGTCCGCGGCGGCATCGGATGTTGCGGGCTCTTCCGGATTGGGCTCGTCCGCTAATTCCTCCAGCACCGGGTTCGTTTCCATTTCCTGTTGAACCAGATTGCGCAGCTCGAGGAGCGGTGCTTGCAGGATCAGCAAACTTTGCTGGAGTTGCGGGGCAAGGACCTGCTGTAGAGAAAGATTTTGGGTCTGATGCATCCCCTGACCGGCCATACGTGGAGTTTACCGATTGCGTCGACGACAGGCAAGCAGTTTACGGGCCGCAGATGTCGATCTAACCGCTTTCTACCCAGCAAAATCGAATCACGGAACACGACTTGCTACCCCAATTGCATAAGCTGATTGCTCCAGATGAAACGAATACCCCTCGCCCTTTTGTTTGCTGCGACGCTTCTCATTTCATCCAGCGTTGCCCAGACGCCGGATTCAAAACAGGAGCAACAACTGGCGGCCCTCATCAAAGACGCGCAGGCGCAACAAGCTCAAATTGCCGACAATCAAGCCAAGATCGAGACCCAACTCGCTGGCCTGGCTGAAACGATTCGCGTAGCGCGAATCTTCTCCGCCCGAAGCCAATAATGAAAACCATTGTACGATCGATTTTGTTTGCAGCCGTTTTCGCCGCGATTCCGTTAGCTGCACAGGCGCCAGACGCTCAAGATCAACAGCTTCTTACGTTGGTAAAAGAACTTGCGGCTAAACAATCCCAAATGGCCGATAACGAATCCAAAATCGATACCAAGGTAGTCGACCTTGCAGAAGCTCTTCGAGTCGCTCGAATCTTCATGAGTCGGGCCGGTGGCTCGCATAAGCCACCTCCAAAAAAATGACCACGAAACGCCGTATTCTTTTTATCACGTTAATCGCAGCCTGGTCGCTGATCGTCACCGTTACTAATGTGAAGAGCCAATCTCCTGCTCCAATCGTCGTCCAGGCCGCTTCACCGGCTACCGCAACATCGACAACTACCGCAACAGTCACGAAAGAGGCCGATTCAGTTCAAGCCGCGATCAAAACGCTTCAGCAGATGAAAGCGGCCAACGATGAAATTCTAAGCAAGCAGAAAGCCACGCTGGAACGGTTGGATGAGCTGCAGCAAGCCGCTGAGGAACTGAAAATCTTCAGCAAACGGGGCTAAGATCGACAACCCCCAAGTAATCGGAGCTCGCGAAAACTTTCGGAGTCGCGGTCACAATCCCGCCATGTCCCACTTCTTGATCGTCTCCTCAATAAGACGCGCGACCTTGTCGTTTACTTTCTTGAAATAGGTCTTCGCTTTTGCGAGGTCGAAATTCGGATAACCCTGGCCGTCTTTGTAAAGCATGATGCTCGATGGAAATGGATACGCGCTCCAAGTGTTAGGCGCGGGAAGCGCCGTCGCCATGTTTGGTTTGTAACGCTTCTTGTTCACGACCGACGGATCGATCGCGAGCATGTAAGCAGTCTCAGTGTTGCCGGCGTGCCCACCGTCTTCACCGAAAACTTCTTGCACGATATCGCTGCAGTACGACCACCAGTTCACTGCCAAAATTCTTGTCCCGGTCTCGCGTCCAACCTCTTGAGTAAGCGAACTCAAGATCGCTGTTTGGCCACCGCCGTGCCCGTTTAGCATGATGATGTTCTTAAACTTGTTTTTCGCGAGGCCAATGAGAACAGCGCGCACATAGTTGCGATACGCCTCTTCCGGGATGGTGAAACTCCCCGGATACGCGTCCAGGATCCCGGTGAATCCGTACGAAATTACCGGCGCAATCATCGCGTTTACCCGCGGCGCAATTTCGCGCGCCATCGCCACCGGCACGAGAATATCGGTGCCGTTGGCCGTTACTCCATGCGCTTCGAGTGTGCCAAGCGGAAGCAACACCGTGTTGATTTTCGCCGGAACCCACTCTCCAAATTCCATCCAATTGACGCGTTCCATCTCGCGCGTACTCGGCCCCTTTTGGTTCGCGCGTTTCATGTCGATATTAAGTACGAAATCGACCCGGCTTGCCGCCGATTGGCCTCCTCTGCCTGCCAGGGAGAGGACAGGAGGTGAGGGTGTCTCGTGCGATGAACACGATTACTTTTTCTTCGGCTCCACCTTGCGATAAAGCGTCGCCATGCTGATGCCAAGGACGCTCGCTGCTTTCTCGCGCGAGCCGCTGCAGTGCGTCAGGGTTGCATCGATGTAACCACGTTCCTGCTGCTGAATGAACTGATCGAGCGTTTGCCCGACCGGCATCGCTGCGATCGCCTGATCCGCTTTGTCGCCTTGCGCGTAGCTCACGATATGTGGCGGCAAATCGCTCTCTAAAATCAATTCGTTCTCACACAACGCGCACGCGCGCTCGATCGCGTTCTCCAGTTCGCGCACGTTCCCCGGATAAGTGTAGTGACACAAAATATCGACCGCCCCCGGAGCGATTTTCTTCGGCTCGCCGCCGGTCGCGCTCGCCTGTTTCTGCAGAAAATGATTCACCAAAAGCGGCACGTCCTCGAGCCGTTCGCGTAACGGTGGAATCTCAATTGGAATGACCGCGAGCCGGTAATAAAGATCTTCCCGGAAAGTTCCGTCTTTGAGCTTTGGTTGCAACGGCTCGTTCGTCGCGCCCACTACTCGCACGTTCACCGGCGAGCTTTTGTTGTCGCCGACCCGTCGCACCTCACGTTCCTGCAAGACGCGCAAAAGTTTCGTCTGCAACGGCGGCGCCATCGAGTTCACCTCGTCGAGAAAGATCGTGCCAAGATTTGCTTCCTCGAACAGACCGCGCTTGTCCGCCACTGCGCCTGTGAATGAGCCTTTCTTGTGACCGAACAATTCCGATTCGAGCAGATTCTCAGGCAGCGCGCTGCAATTGATCGCCACAAACGGATGATGTTGCCGGTTACTGTTAAAGTGAAGACCGCGCGCCACCAGCTCCTTGCCCGTGCCGCTTTCGCCCTGAATCAAAACCGTGCTGTCGGTGTCCGCGATTTTGTTGATCAAATTGTAGACCTGCTGCATCCGCCCGCTCGTGCCGATAATGTTTTCGAACCGGTAACGGTTCTTGAGTTCCTTGCGCAGATAAACGTTTTCACGCAGCGCCGCCTGATAATCGAGCGCGCGCTGCACCGTCAATTGCAGCTCGTCGATCTTGAACGGCTTGGTCACGTAATCGTACGCGCCCATCTTCATCGCCTCGACCGCGGTCTCCACCGTTCCGTAAGCCGTAATCAAGATCACCGCCGTTTGCCGATGATGCTCGCGAATGTGCCGAAGAACATCGAAGCCAGTCATCGTCTCCATCTTGATGTCGGCGATCACCACTTGCGGTCCGATGCTGTCGAGCTGCTCGACCGCTTTCGTCGCGGAATTAAACGGAAAAACCTGGTGACCTTTTTCGCGACAAAGAGTCACGATCACTTCCACCATCGCCGGTTCATCATCAATAATTATGATCTTGGCCATAAAATCTCAGCGCGGAGAATATTTCACTTTTGAGAAAAAGAAAGCGGAAATGAGAATTTTACTAGTTAGACGTTAGGCGATTTTTGGACAACCCCGTCGATCATCGACCAACCTACAGACTGATCGAACGCCACAACCTCATCAAATACAGATGTCGATCTTGCACACGGAATGGCAATGATATCGGCACAGAATCCGCGGCGAATCTTTCCCAGCGCATTTTCCTGCCGCAGAGCTTGCGCAGAATTCAGTGTCACCATTTCCAAAACTTTTTCCGGCGGAACATCCGGAAAGTCCTTTTGAAACGCCCGCATCGCCGCGAACAAACTCAAATCTTCGTTGCTCGCCAGACTGTCAGTCCCGAGACAGATATTGAATCCCAGCTCGCGCAATCTTTCGAACTCGAACGGCGAATGCCGAAAATATTTGTGACTGCGCGAACAATGCACGACGTGAAATTTTGGCGTCGACCCTGCCAGCAAATCGAAATCGCCTTCAGCCAGTTCATTCAAATGGACGACAATCCAACCTGGTAGGGACGCATCTCCGAGGCGTCCGACGAATTCCTGGAGCGGCG
>Ga0137359_10003463_pt1 | contig 12793 bp, 12 predicted proteins | sample Mad1_40_16metaG_FD_108281 | JGI IMG/M metagenome (GOLD analysis project Ga0137359, IMG submission 108281) | Vadose zone soil microbial communities from Angelo Coast Range Reserve, California, USA - Mad1_40_16 metaG | ecosystem: Environmental > Terrestrial > Soil > Vadose zone | place: USA... | reverse complement strand
CTCTACGATGACGGCGGTCCCGCCAGGTCCATAGCCCTCGTAGCGAACTTGCTCGTAGGCGTCGTCCGCTCCGCCCCCGGCGCCGCGTTTGACGGCGCGATCCACCGTGTCCTTGGGCATATTGGCTTGACGAGCAGCGAGGACCGCCGCCCGGAGCCGCGGGTTCGCGGCCGGGTCGGGTAGACCCGAGCGTGCCGCCGTAGTGAGTTCCCGGATGATTTTGGTGAACACCTTGGCGCGCTTTTTGTCCTGCGCGCCCTTCCGGTACATGATGTTCTTGAATTGGGAATGGCCTGCCATAGATCTCCGCACCGCTCCCCGTCGGCATAAGAGCCGGAAACGCTCGCGGGACAACGGGGATCGGGGCTAACAATCCAATATGGCAGGATTGGGGCGCCTCGGGAAACTGCCGGCGGATATTTCAGATCCTTCAAAACCGCCGCTGTCACCGAAAAAAAGGGCTGCTCCAATCTCAGTGCGGTGGCAGGTGAGGTATGAGGCGACCGCCGATTCGGACGGGCTCGACCACTCGGGCGAGGCCGCTGAGATCGTCCGTTTCGAGAAAAACGCTGCACAAAGTAGCCTCGCCGTCGGCTACTTGGGGGCGCTCGCCGGGCATCTTGCGGACGAAACGGCGAACCGCCGATGCCTTTTGCAGCCCGATAACCGAATCATAATCGCCGCACATCCCGGCATCGGTCTGGTATGCCGTGCCGCCCGGCAGGATCTGCGCGTCGGCGGTCGGCACATGCGAGTGCGTCCCGAATACGGCGGAGACTCGGCCATCCGCGAAATGGCCCAACGCCATCTTCTCGCTCGACGCCTCGGCGTGAAAATCGACAAGGATCGCCGCTATGTCCTCGCCTAGCCGATAATCGGCCAGAATATCGTCGAGCCGCGCGAACGGATCGTCGAGCGCATCCATGAACAGCCGGCCCATCAAGTTGATCACCAGGACTCTGCGCTCGCCTACTGGATGGACGCGCCAGCCTGCTCCGGGCGTGTCTTTCGGGAAATTGGCTGGCCGCAAGAGACAGGGGTCGCGGTGGATATAGGGGATGATCTCGCGTTGATCCCAGACGTGATTGCCGGTCGTCAAGACGTCGACCCCACAATCGTAGAGCTCGCCGCAAAGGCGTTCGGTCAAGCCGAAACCGCCCGCCGCGTTCTCGGCGTTTACCACCACTAGGTCGATGTCGAGCTCCTGCCTCAGGCAGGGCACATGCTTTCTGACGGCATCACGCCCGGGTCGCCCTACCACATCACCGCAAAACAGAAGTTTCACTGATTACCGCTCCCGATCATGATGGTAGCAATGCTGATGTGAGGCGTTACAGCTCGATCGAAACCGATTGAAGGGGCTCGCAATCTAGCGGCCAGCGCTCTCTGCGGCAACGCCGGCAGGCGACGCCCCCTGTCGCCAGTGCGACAGGTCACTTCTACGGACAAACTCGGAACGATTTCTTGTACCGGCAATTCCGCCGAGATAGGGTGTACACGTGCAGGTTCAGACCGAGGAGGTGGGTTATATGGGATACACTCTCGAGCAGTTCTCTACTGAGTGCCATCGCATCCTGTCGGAAGATTCCGGGGTCGACGGTCGCAAGAAGGTCTGCGCGCTCGTCCAGGACGTGCTGAAGGACGAGGATTTTGTCGTCACTCATCTCCACGACGGCGTGCCCGAGCGGAAGATCCTCTACGAGGATCCGGAACTCGGGTTCTGCATCCTTGGCCATGTCAATCAGGGCGCCAGGGAGAGCAAGCCGCACGACCACGGTCCCACCTGGGCGATCTATGGGCAGGCGCGCGGCAAGACGATCATGAGTGACTGGTCATTGCTCGAGCCCGCCTCGGAGGACAAGCCCGGCAAGGTGCGTCTCATCAAGGAATATACGCTGACTCCGGGTGTCGCCCATCTCTACAACGAGGGCGACTTGCACTCGCCACGCCGTGACGGCCCGACCCGGCTGATCCGCATCGAGGGCAGGAACGTCGAAAAAATCCGCCGGTTCCCGTACGAAGCGGTGTGAGCGGCCGTTCCGACGAAGTATCAGTATCCGGTTCCAAAAGAACAAGGGCGCCAGCGGCGCCCTTGTTCTTTTGGTCTATCGCATAGACGTCGGTTTGGTCTATCGCATGGACGTCGGCCCGGGGCCGCCCAGCACGACTTCGACCCGGCGGTCTTGCCCAGGGGTCGGCCCACTGGAGGTCTCGCCGTTCCCGCTGACCACGAGGGCGGGTTGTGGGACGCCGTCCTGCACGAGCACACCAGCCACCGTATTGGCCCGCCGCAACGAGAGCCGCTGGTTGTAGCCGGCGGAGCCCGCGGGGTCGGCATACCCGGTCACTAGAACTGTGCCGGGCGGGCCCGCTTTGTACGTATCAGCGGCGAATCTCAGTATTTCTTTACCGGCTGGGTCCAGCCGGGTGCTGTTATAGTCGAAGTAGATTGTGTAAGTCGTTGGTGGCGGAGGAGGTGGCGGGGGTGGAGGGTTCGCGGCCACCGGCGCCGGAGGGGGTTGCTGGGCGCAGGCTGCAATCGCAAGCAACGAGCATACCAGGAAAAAGCGTCTCATCTGTTCCTCCCGCAGTTGATTTCGGCAGGTTATGACGAAATCAGGGATCCCGCTAGATGCAAAGGCCGGCTAGCCGCCCGCGACGCCCTCCGTATTCACGTAAACCGAATAGATCGATTGGCTGGCCGCCATCATCAGCCGGTTCCGCTTGCGCCCGCCAAAGCACAGATTGGCGCAGCGCTCGGGCAACGCGATATGGCCGATCATCGTTGCATCCGGAGCGAAGACGGCGACCCCGTTGAGTGCCGGGGTCATGCCCCATCCACACCACAGATTTCCTTCGACGTCGCAGCGGAAGCCGTCGGGTGAGCCTTCCCCCGCATTGATAAAGATCCGGCCGTTGGCCAGCCTGGTGCCGTCCTCGACCACGTCGAAGACGCGAATCAGCCGCGGCCGAGCGCGCGACTCGACGATATAGAGCCTGGTTTCGTCGGGCGAGAAGCACAGCCCGTTGGGCCCATTGACATCTCCTGCGACCACAGTAGGAGTGCCGGTCTTGCCGTCGACCCGATAAACATTGGTCGGCAGCTCGGGGGTCGCTCGTTCGCCCTCGTAATTCCCGAGAATTCCGAAAGGCGGGTCGGTGAACCAGATCGAATCGTCCGATTTGACGACCACGTCGTTCGGCGAATTGAGCCGCTTGCCGTCGAATCGGTCGAGAATGACGGTGATTGAGCCGTCATATCCGGTGCGGGTGACCCGCCGGCCCTCATGCTCGCAGGTGACGAGCCGTCCTTGGCGATCGCGGGTATTGCCGTTGGCATGGTTCGAGGGCTTGCGATAGACGCTGGCCGCGCCGCTTTCCTCGTCCCACCTCATGATCCGGTTGTTTGGGATGTCGCTCCATAAGAGGTAGCGCCCATCGCCGAACCACACCGGGCCTTCCGCCCAGCGAAACCCGGTCGCCAAGCGTTCGACGGCCGCGTTGAAGGGTGGCTTGATGCTGTCGAAGCGCGGATCGAGCGTTCGAACCGCCGGGTCCGGATAGCTCTGGGCAGGGTCCCATCGCGGAGCCGGCACAAGCGGCGAGGCAGCTCCGAGGGTAGGGGCGGGGTTTGGAGACGCCCCGCCGCCTGCGCTCATTGCGCTCTGTGCGGTCGCTTCTCTCGGCTCAGATGACCTTTTCCTCGCGCAAGGCAGCCAGCTCGTCTTTGGAGAGACCGAGCAGGCGCCCATAGACCTCGTCACTGTCGGCGCCGAGCAGCGGCGAGGCGGTGATCGGGACCTTCGAGCCGCTCATCTTGACGGGCCAGCCCGGCATCTTGAAGTCGCCGCGCACCGGATGCTTGACGGTGACAAAGATTTCTCGGCGATTGAGCTCGGCATCGTTCGAGAGCTCCATCGTGTCCATGACCGCGCCGGCGGGGATGCCCTGCTCGCCCAGCCGCTGCATGACGGTCAGCTTGTCGTGATGCTTGGTCCACTCGGCGATCATTTCGTCGACCGCGTGGCGGTTCTTGAAGCGCTCCTGCGGGCTGTCGAACCGCGGGTCGCCAATCAAATCTTCGCGGCCCATGATCTTTAACAGGCGCTCCCAATGCTGCGGGTTGGCGCGAGAAGTATAGACGTAGCACCAGTCATTTGGGCCGCCGCCCTTGCAAGGATAGGTCTCGCTCGGCGAGTTGGTGCCCATGATGCTCTGATTGCCCATGCGTGGCGCGGCTTTGCCCCACAGCGCCTGGGCGGCGTAGGAGATGCGGCCGTAATTGATCACGCATTCCTGCATCGCCAGCTGGATGCGTTGACCTTCGCCAGTGAATTGCCGCTGGTAGAGCGCGGCGAGAACCCCGATCGCGCCGTGCAGCCCGGTCCCGGTGTCGCCGATCGTCAGTCCGGGTTTGATCGGGCGTCCATCCGGCTCGCCGGTGATCGACATCGCACCGCCGGTCGCCTGGGCGATCATGTCGAAGGCAAGAAAGCTCTTGTACGGCCCATCCTGACCAAAGCCCTTGACCTGAGCGTAGATGATCCGCGGGTTGATCTCGCGCACTACGTCATAGCCGAAGCCGAGCCGCTCGATGACCCCTGGCGCGAAATTCTCGGCAAAGACGTCGGCCTTCTCGATCAGCCCGCGCAGGATGGCGCGGCCCTTGTCGGTCTTGAGATTGGCAGTGACGCTGCGCTTGTTGGCGTTGAGCAGCATAAAGTAATGCGAGTCGACCCCCCTCTGATCGGTCGAGGCGCCGCGGCCCTGCTCGCCCTTGGTTGGCTCCTCGACCTTGATCACCTCGGCGCCGAGCCAAGCCAAGGTCTGGGTCAAGGATGTCCCGGCCTCGAACTGGGTCAAATCCACCACCCTCACACCATGCAAGGCACCGCGCTGCACCGCAGTGGTCTGGTCGGTGGCGCCGGGCGTTAGGTCGTTAGGCATATGATTCCCTCCTGGTCTATCGATTACCGCCGCGCGCTGCCTGATCCCTTTGGTCTGCCGTCGGCGAATTCAAAGGTCAATTACGGGCCTTACCCTGACAACAGGATCTTTGCTGGACTGTCAGCCTTCTTTGCCGCGGCGTCAACGCAAAATACCCCCTAACTCCCGCCCCACTCCGCGAGCGGGCGGGGCAGACCCCCGCGTTGCGCGAGGCTGAACGACTAATTCGGCGTCCAGGTCAGGGCGCGGATCTCGCTGAACTCCCGGCGCAACTTCACCCAGGAATCGCCAGCGTCCTGGCTGGCGAACACTTCCCCATAGTGGCTGCAGGCGAGGACCCGGTCGGGGTCCGCCAGATGGGTCGCGAAGGACCAGATCGGCGAATTGGGTTCGACCGGCAGCGGCAGCATCTGCCAGCTCTGTCCCGCGTCCTTCGAACGCTGGATCGCTCCGGTGCTGCCGAGCGCGCCGTCGCCGGTGGCGACAAACAGCGTGCTGGGGTCATTCGCTTTCAGCGCCAGGCTGCGGCAGTAAGGCAGGCGAAAATGCTTGCCCACTCCCAAGCCGTGCCAGCTCTCGCCGCCATCGGTGCTGGCAAAGATCTCGCGCGGCGTGCTGGTGAGCACGGTCTTGGCGCCGTTGATGCTGACCGCCGTGTCATGGATATCGGGGTCGTTGAGCCCGCCCGCGATGCGCGTCCAGCTCTCGCCGCCATCGCGGCTTCGCCGGAAGCCATCCACTTCGACGCCGGCCCACACGACGCGATGGTCCGAGGGATCGACGGTCAGCGCCGTGACCCGCGGGATGCGAACATTCGGGCACTCTTCGGCCATGTCGGCCCGCAGCTTGTCCCAGTGCCGCCCGCCATCGGTGGACCGGAAGAGCGCCGCCGGCCGGGTACCCGCGAAGATGATCTCGGGGTCCGCCGGATCGAACGCCACCTTCCAGACGTGCAGTGTATTCATCGGCGATTCGAGACGCTCGAAGTGCTCGCCGCCATCCTCGCTGCGGTAAACGCCGTCATCCGCGCCGGCCAGAACGGTCCGCGGCTGCTTCGGGTGAACCGCGAACCCGAACACCCGGCTTTCGGACCACAGCCCCGACCGCACTTGCCGCCAGCCTTCTCCGCCGTCGGAACTGACCCAGGCGCCGGTTCCGACAGTGCCGACACAGATCGTGTAGTTGCCAGCCATCGCTGTTTCCTCCGGAAAATCGTTTATTCGGTCTGCCACCCGGTGTGGGAGATGTCGATCACCACGCCGTCGGGGCCGGCCCATTTCATCTCGAAATTGCGATGGCCACCGGCCGCCATCTCCATATCCAGCCCGGGTTTCTCCTCGAGCCGCTCACCTCGCGCGCTCTCCAGCTTCGCCGCGGCCGCGTCAAGGTCCTCGACCTCAAAGCCGAAATGATGGATGCCGCTGTAGTTGGGGCCGTTGGCGCCGACGTCGGCGGATTTTTCCGTCTTCCAATTCAAGATCGCCAGATTGATGTAGCCGTCGGTCAGGAAGACGGCCCCGTTCGGGGCTCGCCGGATTTCCTGCAATCCGAAGGCCTCCTTGTAGAAGGCTGCCACCTTACCGGGTTCCTTTGTCGTCAGCGCGATGTGCTTGATTCGGGGCATAGGTCTTCCTCCTCACTTGCTTTCTGTCAGCATGCGCCTCTTCGGGTTTTGCGGCAAGACCACGGCTGTGAACCAGTCGGGCCGGTGATGGCGTCCACCCATTTGCTGCGTGCGACTTGCGCGACAGGTAGTGGAAAGTCCCCACATGAGGAGGCTTTCGGCGCCGCAGTGCTGCCGCTCTAAAATTGCGCAGGATTGAAACGGCCGGATGGTTCCGGCGTTGTCGCGATAGTAGAACGAGGCGCTCTGACGCCGGGGCGTGCGATAAAAGACGGCCTCTGGGAGCGCGGGAGGAGGAGCTTTGATGACGGGAGCAGGAACTGCGACAGGCGCGCTTTCCGTGCTCGAGCATCGCGTGCAATTGCGGCGCGCGGTGATCGCCAGCACAATCGGCACCACGATCGAGTGGTACGATTTCTTTCTGTACAGCACCGTGACCGGGCTGGTCTTTGCAAAGCTGTACTTCCCGGAATCCGATCCGCTGGTCGGCACATTGCAGGCCTTCGGCATTTATGCGGTCGGCTTTGTCGCCCGCCCGGTGGGAGCTGCGATCTTCGGTCATTACGGTGACCGGATCGGACGCAAGGCGGCGCTGATCGCGACACTCCTGCTGATGGGCATTGCGACTTTTCTCGTGGCGTTCGTCCCCACCTATGCGGAGATCGGCATCTGGGGTGCGGTCATCTTGACCGTCCTGCGCTTTATCCAAGGGGTCGGGGTCGGCGGCGAATGGGGCGGCTCGGTGCTGCTGTCGATGGAGTGGGCACGATCCGACCACCATCGCGGTTTTATCGCCTCATGGCCGCAATTCGGAGTGCCCTGCGGCTTGTTTCTGGCGAATTTGGCGGCGCTGGCATTCAGCCAGATCGCCGGCAATCAGTTCCTCGACTGGGGGTGGCGCATCCCGTTTTTCCTGAGCATCCTCCTTGTCGGGGTTGGCCTTTATATTCGGCTCGGAATCCTCGAGACGCCGACTTTTGCACGGTTGGTGGCAGAAAACCGGGTCGAGAAGACGCCCGCGCTCGAGGTGATCAAGCGCCAGCCGAGGGAGATTCTCCTGACAGCGCTGGCGCGTATGGGGGAGCAGGCGCCGTTTTACATCTTCACTGCCTTTATCTTCACTTACGGGACAACGATCCTCGGGGTTTCCCGCAACCTGCTTCTCACCGCCGTCCTCACCGCCTCCGTCGTGTCGTTCTTCTCGATCCCGTTCTCGGGCTACCTGTCGGACCGCATCGGCCGCAAACGCATGTATCTGCTCGGCGCCGCGACGACCGCAGTGTTTGGCTTCATCTATTTCGCGCTGCTCAACACGATGGTGCCGGGATGGATCTTCCTCGCGATCATGCTGTCGTTGATCCCGCACGACATGATGTACGGCCCTCAGGCGGCTCTGATCGCAGAGTGCTTCACTGGCCGCCTGCGCTACAGCGGCGCCTCGATCGGGTATCAGCTGGCCTCGGTCTTCGCTGGCGGCCCCGCGCCTCTGATCGCGACAGCGCTGTTCGCGGAATTCAGATCTGGTTACGCGATCGCCCTCTATGTTCTTCTCTGCGCCGTGATCAGCTTCGCCGCGGCGGCGCTGTTGCCGGATTACACCAATCGCGACATCTCGCGGGAATATGACAGGGCTGAAAGTCTGACGGCGAGACCTTAGTCGCTGGCCTTTGGTCAAATTTTTTGCAGCCTGCGCGGCGAATGAGCTTTTGAGCGTCTTGCGCGTCGGCGAACCTGCTGCAGCTCTCAGCTGCTTATTGGCATGCCTCTTGCTGATGCTTGGAGAGAAGGGGAAGGGCGAGCGCTGCGGATTTTCTTCAACCCATAGAGGCGCCAGGCAGGCATGGAGCTGGGTGTATTCATCCCAATAGGGAACAACGGCTGGCTGATCTCCACCACTTCACCCCAATATATGCCGAGCTTCGATCTGAACCGTCAGGTTGTCGAAAAGGGCGAGCGCTTCGGGTTTGATTTTGCACTGTCGATGATCAAGCTGCACGGGTTCGGGGGACCTTCGCAGTATTGGGATCACAATCTCGAATCCTTCACCTTGATGGCGGGGCTTGCGGCGGTAACCACACGAATTCAGCTGTTCGCTTCGGTCGCCGTGCTGACCATTCCGCCGGCGCTGGCGGCCCGTATGGCGGTGACGATCGATTCGATTTCGCACGGGCGCTTTGGCATCAACATCGTTTCCGGCTGGCAGCGCGCCGAATATACGCAGATGGGCATCTGGCCCGGGGCGGAGCACTATGCCCGCCGCTACGAATATTGCGCCGAGTACGTCACCGTCATGCGTGAGCTGTGGGCGACCGGCAGATCCGATTTCAAGGGCGCGTTTTTCACGATGGAGGATTGCCGCTGCAGCCCACTGCCGCAGGCGCCGATCAAGATCATTGGCGCCGCGCAGAGCGATCGGGGTACGGGGTTCGCTGCGCAGTACTGCGACTACAATTTCTGTGCGAGCTACGGGGTCAACGAACCGACCCGCTTTGCGCCGAGCGTCAAACGGCTGGTCGAGGCCGCCGCAAAGACCGGCCGCGACGTTGGCGCGCTGATCCTGATCATGGTCATTGCCGACGAAACCGACGCCGCAGCGATGGCCAAATGGGAATACTACAAGGCTGGCACCGATATGGAGGCGATAGCGTGGCGCGACGCGCAAGCCGGGGACGACCCCAACAAGGATCCCTACGCCACGCCCAATCGCCGCAGGCTTGCGGGTGATGCCAAAACGCCAGCAACTCACGGAGTGCTGGTCGGCTCGTACGGTTCCGTCGCGCGCATGCTCGACAAAGTCGCCGAGGTCCCGGGCGTGCGTGGCGTCATGCTGACCTTCGACGATTTCGTCATCGGCATGGAGCAGTTCGGCACCCGGATCATGCCGCTGATGAGAAGCGGCAACAAAGTGCGGGAGGCCGCATAGACGCCAACTGACAATTGATAGATCAGCTCAGTGCGTCTTTCGAGACGGCCCGTTACGGCCTCCTCAAGATGAGGGACATTGTTAATGCCGTCTCCGCGGCGTACCTCGTGCTGAGGAGCGCCCGGAGGGCGCGTCTCGAAGGGCGCACGGCGCCTCCGCCGCGAATCGTCTGCAGCCTCTGAGGAGACCACGATGTCAGGTAATATCGCGGGCCGTGGCGCCCGCACCGTACTCCGTTCCATTTCTCGGCGGAGGCTGATCAAAACCGCTTCCGCCGCAGCCGGCATTGCTGCCGGGTCGGGGGCGTTGGAGGGCTTTCCGACGATCTGGGCGCAAAACATCAAGGACGTGACGTTGGTCCATGCCGGGCCGCCGGTGGCCGCCATTCCGCAGATCGGCGAGCAGGCCACCAAGGATCTCGGCTTTACAATCCGCATGCAGGCGACAGAGAACGCCGATCTGTTGAACCGCTTTCTGTCGCAATCCAGCGCGATCGACGTCGGTGATGTCAGCATCGTCTTTATGAAGTACGTCGTCGGCCGCAACGTTCTGCAGGCGATCCCAGTCAGCAAATACAAGTACTGGGACCAGACGATCCCGCTCTTCACCAAGGGCGTCTATCCGGATGGCCGCAAGGCGTCGACCCAAGGGGTCGCTCCGTACACCGTGCTCTACGCGACCGGAGCGGACGGGCAGAAGTTCTCCAAGGGTCCGAGCGACTGGCTCACCGGCATCCCGACGATCACCAATGCCGATACGCTCGGTATTCGGCCCGATCTGGTCGGCCGGCCGATTTCCAGCTGGGCCGATCTGATCAGCCCCGAATTCAAGGGCAGGGCGGCCTTGCAGGATCAACCCACGGTCGGGGTCATCGATGTCTCGATGGCAGTCGAGGCGAGCGGCCAACTGCAATACGAAAATAAGGGCAACATGACCCGCGACGAGATCGACAAGACTATCGATCTGATGCGCGACATCAAGAAATCCGGGCAATTCCGCTCGTTCTGGACGACCTTCGACCAATCGGTGAACCTGATGGCCTCGGGCGAGGTGGTGATCCAGTCGATGTGGTCGCCGGCGGTGACTGCGGTGCGTACCCATGGCATCCCGTGCATTTTTCAGCCGCTGAAGGAGGGATATCGCGGCTGGGGCTACACATTGGCGCCGATGAAGCATCTGAGCGGGCTCAAGCTCGACTGCTTCTACGAATACATGAATTGGTATACCTCGGGCTTCCAGGGCGCGTTCATCGCGCGAGAAGGCTACTATTCGTCGGTGCCGGAGAACGCCAGGAAATTCCTGACCGAAGCGGAATGGGACTACTGGTACGGCGGCAAGCCGGCCGCGAGCGACATCGTCGACCCGTTCGGCAAACTGGTGGAGAAGGCCGGCCGCACCCGCGACGGCGGCGCGTTCTGGGATCGCATGGGCAACATCGCGGTGTGGAATTCGGTGATGGACGAGGACCGTTACCTGACCCGCCGCTGGAACGAGTTCATCACCTCGTGACGTCCTCTCTCGACGCAATCAGCACGGCGCTGCAGCGCCGTCGTGTCCGGCCGTCGCTGCCGCGCCTGTCGCCGCGCGCGGTTTCGTGGCTGCAAGTGGGCGCGCTCGCTTTTGTGCTGGTCGTGCTGTTCGCATTGCCTACCGTACTGTTTCTCGTGGTCAGCTTTTTCGACTATGACCGCACTGGCATTTATCCAGCTTTCATCCTCGACAATTATCGCGATTTGCTGACGACGCCGGCAACCATCCGCGTCTATCTGAGCTCGCTGAAATTTGCCGTGATCGTCTGGGCAATCACGCTCCTTCTCGGCTTCAACATCGCGTATTTCCTGATTTTTCACATACGTAGTGCGGCGGTGCGCACGGTTCTCTTCCTGCTGTGCGCGATCCCGTTTTGGACCTCTGGAATTATTCGCGCGATCGCCTGGATTCCGTTCCTCGGCCGCAATGGTGCCCTTAACCAAAGCCTTATGTTTCTTGGACTTACCTCGAAACCACTCGACTTTCTTTTATTCTCAGATTTTGCGGTCATCGTCACTTACATCAACCTGTTTACTTTGCTGATGGTGGGGCCGATCGCCAACTCTCTGGCAAAGATCGATCCCGCCCTGATCGAAGCGGCGCGTGACGCCGGTGCCAGCCGTTGGCAAACGATGACCGATATCATAATCCCGCTTTCCAAGACCGGCATCGCATTGGGTTCGATACTGGTGTTTACCCAGGTCATGGGTGACTATTTCGTCGTCAAGCAGATGAGCGGCGGGCAGAGCGCCTCGATCGTCTCGGCGCTATCGACCGAGATTCAAGCGATGCAATACCCGCCCGCTTCGGCCAGCGCCGTAATTCTCGTGATGTTCGTCGCAATCATGGTGGCGGGCATGATGCGCATCGTCGACGTACGCAAAGAGCTGGCGCGCTAGGAGGCCGAAGCGATGCTCGCCAGCCGCCAGTTTCATGCCTCCAGCGGCAGGCGGCCGTGGACCTTCTATGCCTTGGCGAGCTTGTTCGGAGCATACCTGCTGTTTCTCTACGGACCGATGCTGGTCATGTACCTGCTGTCGTTCCAGGGCCCGAACGGCGGCGTCACCTTTCCGATGGTCGGGGTCTCGACGGTGTGGTTCGAGGACATCATGCGCCCCGGCCAGATGGCCAATATCCCGGTCGCATTCGAGCGCTCGATCGCCCTCGCCTCGATCGTGAGCCTGGTGACAGTGGTGGTTTCGGTAGCGGCAGGACTCGGCTTTCGGCGCCGCTTTCCCGGATCTGGTGTCCTGTTCTATCTGGCCGTCGCCAGCCTCGTCATGCCGAGCCTGTTGGTCGGGTTCGGGATCGGGCTGGGCTTCAAATTTCTCGGGTTCAAGGCGGATCTTTTCACTTCGGCGCTCGGCGCGCAGCTGACCTGGACATTGCCCTTCGGCCTCTTTGCGATGTTCGCCGTGGTCAACCGCTTCGACCGCTCCTACGAGGAGGCGGCGAGCGATCTCGGGGCGAGCGCCTGGCAGCGGCTCCGCCATGTGATTTTGCCGATCCTCTTGCCCGGTATCATCGGTGTCGGCATGGGCGCCTTCACCTTGTCTTATGACGAATACGCGCGGACGACCCTGGCGATCGGTAGCCGCAACACCTTGCCGCTCGAGATCTACGCGCTGATTTCGAGCGCGACCTCACCGACCTTGTTCGCTATCGGCACCGTCACGACCACCGTCTCCTTTTGCGCTATCGGCATAACCTTGCTCCTCATCTTCCGCCTTCAGCGGCGCCGCAAAGCGACAGCGCCCAAATTCAATTAG
>Ga0137359_10003458_pt1 | contig 12803 bp, 13 predicted proteins | sample Mad1_40_16metaG_FD_108281 | JGI IMG/M metagenome (GOLD analysis project Ga0137359, IMG submission 108281) | Vadose zone soil microbial communities from Angelo Coast Range Reserve, California, USA - Mad1_40_16 metaG | ecosystem: Environmental > Terrestrial > Soil > Vadose zone | place: USA... | reverse complement strand
CGCGGGATCGGAAACGTCGAACACGAGCAGCTTATCGGAGATGGTTGAGAGGTAAGCGTAGTTGCCGGTAATCCATTCCTCGGCGCCTTGAAACTCTTTAAGCGGCGCGCGACCGATCAGATCGAGACTCCGTTCTGCGTTGCGTGGCGTAATCAGAATCGACGTGACCGCCTGCTCGTTGCCGCTTGCTGCCGTGATCACATAAGAGCCTGGCTGTTCAGCGACAAAGCCACCATCCGGATCGATGGTTGCCGCTGGTCCACTAACCGTCCAGCGCACTGCGTAATTATCGGCTTGCCCGGTACGGGCGCGAACGTTGAAATGCACCACATCGCCGGTTCGTGCCGCAGTTGATTTGGGCACAATGGAAAGGCCGCTGAAATTACTTTTAACAACCGCAACGTTGACACTGCCGCTGCCACTGCCGGCCGTCGCCGTGATTTTTGCCTGCCCCGGTGCGATGGCCATCACCATGCCCGCCGCATCAACACTCGCCACGTCGGCATTGCTCGAGGCCCAGTTCAATTGCACATCACTGCGCGGAGTTCCTTCGGCGCTGCGAGCGACGGCAGCGAGCCTCGCGGTCGTGCCCACCGTCAATGCATTTTTCAGTGGCTCAATATCAATCCGCGCAACTGGCGCGGGTTTGACCACGACCCTTACAAACATGGACCTGCCAGCCACAATTGCGCCGACAACCACTTCGCCCGGATTGAAAAATGAAACAGTGCCCGATTGGTCCACGCCGGCCAAATCAAAAGGCGCTGCAAACCAGGCGGTGGCAGCGGTGGGCGTTGTCCTTCCTGAAGGATCTTTTATTACGGCCCTGAACTTTACCTTTTGGCCGGCAGTGATGTCTGAAGTTTCGGGCGTCAGCTCTACGGTTCTTGTCGGAGATGCGGAACTGTCGCCCGAGCGCTGGGCAAATAGGGTTGGTCCAGTAGGAACAAAAACGATTAAGCAGCAAACAGCGACAAGCAAATTCTTAAGAGTGCACATTAAAATCTCCCTCGAAACGAACCAACATGATTGGGGAATCAAACAGACTAGATCTTAGTCAGTGGCGATGAAATGGCGCAAGCGCGATTACGTTGGGCGTCAGCTGCCTTTGTTTCGTCGCCTCTTCTCAATAGTACGTGGTTACTGGGAACGCGCTTACTGGGACCGCGGGCCTCTCGCCCGCATCAAGCAACGGGTTCCCTCTCGTTCCGCCTGAAAATATCAACTCGAACAAAATGTGGCATTCCACGAAGGCGGGCGAGACGCGCGCGATCCCAGTAACCACGGTTCTGTGCTTTTAGCTGACTGATCATCTCGCCGCTTGAATCGGATCACGTGCTCGTACATTATCTAATCTGATGCGTTTGGATTCGTCGCCGGATTATTTAGTGGCATGAGGTCAGTACCACCTCATGTCACCGCGACGAGAGATATTGAACAACGTCGGGTTTTCTTGAATGGCAAACGTTCAGCAGCGGCTTCCGGAAAATGTTCCCGGGGATTTTTATGTCGATGCAACCTGCATCGATTGCGATACCTGTAGCCAACTGGCGCCGGCAGTCTTTCGCGATCACGGCGAGCAGTGCAGCGTCTATCATCAGCCGCAAACAGAAGCAGAAACGCGCCTATCGCTGATGGCGCTGGTGGCTTGTCCGACCGGTTCAATCGGCACGACCGAAAAACATGATGCGCACATTGGCATCGATGCCTTCCCTTCTTTGCTTGCCGACAACGTTTATTTCTGCGGCTTTACTTCCGAAGCCAGCTTTGGCGGCTGGAGTTATTTGATCGTGCGGCCCGAAAACGAAGGCGGGAATGTCTTGATCGATTCGCCGCGCTTCGCTACGCAACTCGTGAAGCTTATCGAGCAAACGGGCGGCGTCAGTCAGATGCTGTTAACGCATCGCGACGATGTTGCTGACCACGCGCTGTTTCGCAAAAAGTTTGGCTGTGAACGAGTAATGCATGCCGACGATGGCGCCCGCCGGCTTGGTGTCGAGAAGGTGCTCGAAGGCGAAGCGGACATTTCAATCGGTCGCGATATCGTCGCCATCCCGACTCCGGGCCACACGCGTGGCCACACGGTCTTTCTTTACAAACGGAAATTTCTGTTCACCGGCGATCATCTCGCGTGGTCTCCGGCGCGCAAGACGTTGACAGCGTTTCCGAGTGTTGCCTGGTATTCATGGAGCGAACAAACGCGCTCGATGGCGAAGCTGGTAAATTACGATTTTGAGTGGGTCTTGCCCGGCCACGGCGACCTGCATCACGACAGCGCGGCAAACATGCGCTATCATCTCCGGTCTTGCATTGAGTGGATGCAAACGCGTTCTGGAGTTCATTAGGCTCCGGAGGAGCGAAATGTTTATAGACGTAGCCGCTTTTTAGAATGCTTTTCGCAGAAGCGAAACTGCCGCAGTTTCACTTCTGCGGAGAAACATGACGAAGCTGAGATTCTATAAACATTGCGCGCCTAATGGCGCGCGGAAAAGTGCGAACAACAAATGAGGTAAAAATGGACAGAAATCAAAAGATTGCGATCGGCTGCGGTGCTGCGGGATGTTTGGGTTTGGTCGCGATCGTGGTTGTTTGCGTGGTGCTGTTAATGACCGGTTACATCACCATGCCCGGCCGCAGCTCAAGCGCCAATGAGAATTTCAATGCGAACACAAATTCGAATTCGAATTCCAACGCGAATGAGAATGAGAATACAAACAGCAATTCCTCAAGCTCGTCGTCGTCACTCTCAGATGATGATAAGCACAAACTGTTTCAGGCCGCCGGCATGACCAGGGATAACGCGCTAATTCAAAGAGTTTTGCACAAGCTTGGATTTTTGACGCCGGACAATGCCATCTCGGACGACTATAAGCCGTTCGTAAAAGGACACATGGAATGGGCAAAGAAAAACTACCCTTTTATCCAGTCGGTGCTGACCCCCGAAAAAGCGCGAGTCTATGTGGACCAACATATCAATGACTAACTGAAAGAGTTACAAGTAAATAGTGATAGGTGACAGGACAAACCCTTCACTTTTCACCTGTCACTTGTCACGGATTTTATGGATCCTTCGCGCATCCGCAATTTCTCAATCATTGCCCACATCGATCACGGCAAATCGACTCTGGCGGACCGTCTGCTGGAGTTGACCGGCGCCGTGACCGGCCGCGACATGTCGGCGCAGATACTCGACGATATGGACCTCGAGCGCGAGCGTGGCATTACGATCAAAGCGCACGCAGTCAGACTCGACTACAAAGCGCTCGATGGGCAGTCGTATATCCTGAATCTGATTGACACGCCGGGCCACGTCGATTTCTCTTACGAAGTTTCGCGTTCACTGTCTGCTTGTGAAGGCGCCTTGTTGATTGTTGACGCTTCGCAAGGCGTCGAGGCGCAGACGCTCGCGAACACCTATCTAGCCATCGAAAACAATCTCGAACTGATTCCGGTCATCAATAAGATCGATCTGCCGGGCGCTGAACCGGAAAAAGCCATCGAACAGATCGAACACTTTATTGGACTGGATACGCACAACGCGATTCTCACCAGCGCAAAAACCGGCGAAGGCGTTGCTGAAGTCCTTGAGGCAATTGTGCGTGAAGTGCCACCGCCGAAAGGCGATGCGAGGGCGCCGTTGAAAGCGTTGATATTTGATTCCTGGTACGACTCGTATCGCGGCGTCATCGTTCTTTTTCGCGTCATCGATGGCGTGATTCGGCCAGGGATGAAGATCCGTTTTTTCAATGCCGGTCGCGATTATCAGGTAGAAACATTGGGAGTGAACCGGCCGCGGCCAACGCCGATTGACGAGCTGGCGGCTGGTGAAGTTGGTTTTCTCACTGCTTCGATCAAGGCAGTTGCGGATGTGCAAATTGGCTACACGGTGACTGAAGCCGCGCGGCCGACGAAAGAACCTTTTCCCGGTTATCAGGAAATCAAGCCGATGGTTTTCGCGGGACTATATCCCGTCGACACCAATCAATATGAAGAGTTGCGCGACGCGCTGGATAAACTTCGTCTCAACGACGCATCGTTTTTCTACGAGCCTGAATCATCGACTGCGTTGGGTTTTGGTTTTCGTTGCGGCTTTCTCGGCCTATTGCACATGGAGATTGTGCAGGAACGTTTGGAGCGCGAGTTCAATCTCGATCTAATCACGACCGCGCCCAGCGTTCGTTATGTAGTGACAACTACCGACGGCGAGGTGACGGAAATTGATTCGCCGGCAAAGATGCCCGAACCGGGCCGGCTCGCGAAGATTGAGGAGCCCATCATACGCGCGACTATCTTGACGCCGGATGAACACCTGGGCGGAATTCTTAAGTTGCTCGAGGAAAAGCGCGGCGTGCAAAAAGGTTTTGAGTACATCACTACCAATCGCGTGATGTTGACTTACGAGTTGCCGCTCAACGAGATCGTGCTGGATTTTTACGATCGCCTGAAATCAACTTCACGTGGTTACGCTTCGCTCGATTACATGCTTTCCGGCTACTGGGAAAGCGATCTCGTCAAGCTTGATGTCCTGGTTGCCGGTGAGCCGGTCGATGCGCTCTCGCTCGTGCTTCACCGCGACACTGCGCAAGCGAAGGGCCGTCTCCTGGCCGCAAAAATGAAGGAGCTGATTCCGCGGCAGCTTTTTGAGGTGCCCATTCAGGCGGCCATCGGCATGAAGGTGATCGCGCGCGAAACCGTGAAGGCGCTAGGCAAAAATGTGATTGCGAAATGCTATGGCGGCGACATCACGCGCAAACGCAAGCTGCTTGAGAAACAGAAGGAAGGCAAAAAGCGCATGAAGAAAGTCGGGCGCGTCGAGATTCCCCAGGAAGCCTTCTTAGCAGTATTGAAAGTTAACGAGTAATTTTCCGCCGGGTAAGACGAGGGGTTGCAAGGTTGTCGCGGGCCGGAAGGCTTAAGTCGGGAAGCCATTCCGGCCCGCATATCTACCCTGTGATTGGTCTGATTCTAGATCATATGGTCTGTCCGGTAACGTACAATAAGGCTCCCTCTCAAGGTCTGATGCGGCTTACGTGAATGGCAGCCATGCGCCAATGGCCTTGCTGCTTTACCCACACCACAGTATTACGATAGCGATTAGCATAATCTTTCCCTTCCTTGTCTCGACCCTTCACTATCAGGATGTAATTGACCACCGCAGCATTCCCGTAAACGTGGGCCTTTGCCTCGTCGTAGCTGATTGTCTGCCCAGCCTCGGGCACATTAGTTTTGACTTCTTCGATTAATTGTTTCTTATCGGTAACAGCTCCGCCAGGTGCTGTGAATAAATAGTCGTCGGCAAGAAGACGGTCGAGCGCTGCCAGGTCTTTCTTGTCCTCAGCTTCGTCTGCGGCCTTTTGCAACCGCATGAATTCCTTTGCTTTGTTTTTACCCTGGCTCTCCTTCGATTGGCCCTGAACACAAACCGACACCAACACCATCAGCGCGGTGAGCAACAGGATTCGCTTCATCAGTGACTGTCCTCTCATATGTGATGAGATATGCTGCCTCGTAATTTAACTCTCAGGTTCATCAGGCCAGTCTGTTTTCGTCTTGGCATATTCAATCCAATCACCCGATCTAATTGATTTACGAAGGGAATAAAATTCAGGATTAGGTTCATAAATCCAACTTGTTCTGCGGTCGCTGCCAAGAAAGATTTCAACCTGCTTACGCGAATAATTGCTTGCGGCTTCAAAATCATCCAACTCATTCAGAAGCTCATCGCTAACTTCATATACTTCGCCAATCACCAATGAGTTCGGTTCACTAAGCAGCAAGCCAGGATACGCACCTAGATCATAGAGGCCGCCGCTTACTTTAGCTTCCGCAATAAATTTTGAAGCGGGAAATCTTATAGACATCGCGCGCGCGCTGCCGCGTCTCAACGTCCCATAAACAAATACGAGATGCTTATTCATTTGTCCTTGGGTACGCAGCCGCACTCGATTACTTGGTCGCGGGCGCCGTACTGGCCGGTTCTTGATAAAGGCCCAGGACATTTCCAGCAGGATCGCGAAACCGCGCGGTGATCTCGGGTAGATCTGCGCCGACAGGTTGCACGATCTCTCCGCCGTGTTCGACGACCGCGTCGAGAGTCGCAGTGACACTGTCGACCATGATGTAGACCAACACGCCAGGACTCGTCGACGGCGGTCGACCGGTGACCCATGTGCCACTCACCTGTCCAACACCGTCGTCAAAGGCGACGGCGCCATCGCCTCGCTGCCGAATCTGCCAGCCTACAACTGCCTGGTAGAAGGCAGATGACTTGCCGATGTCGATAGCCGGAATCTCGAGATAACAAACCTTGCCGTTTCCTAGAGTGGGGGTCATCAGTGACTCTCCTTGCCATCAGGTTGAAACTTAAACGGTACGATTCGATTTACGATTTGACCTTGTGTTGTTTTTCAAAGTGCCATTTGCAAGCCACCTTCAAGGAGCATTGGTTTCGCTATAGTCGCCGACGCTTTCTTTTATCTCTTAACTCCCACAAGAATCCATGAGAATCAAGATAATAATTACTTCTGGTTTTGCGATTGCGAAAGATTCAGAGTAGTGAGGGAACTGTCCCAGTCGCCTTTAGCACGATGCACGGCGCAGGCGTACCAGAAAAGCGCAAACATTATGTATTCCATGGGTCTTATTTCGCTGATGGCCCGCCATGTTGCGCCCCGCAAGGTTTGGCCGGCTGTGAAATTAAGCATGAAACTGAGGACAAGGACGAAAAGAAGGGCACCGACGAAGAAGAGATGTGTTTTCCACTTCGCGAGAAATTCTCTCCGATTCATGATCGAACCTCCTATTCCGTCATAAGCGATTAGGAACAACTCTTGGCAGGCCGAGTATGCCACTTGAATCACACCAAAGCCACTGAACGTCAGCGTTGATCTGGCGCGGCGATTACATACAACCTTCGATTCCAACGAACAAGTCAAACAACGCGTTATCTGCCCTGGCCTGGTCTATCGGCCGGTGTTTTTCAGGTTTGCGGCAAGAGACTCTTATTTGTTCGTAGGCGTTTGTTGGTAGAAGGCGTTGAGCCAACGTTTACCGCGCTTGACATAGAGGGAGCTCGCCCACGCAGGGCTTGGTACGGGTTTGCCGCCGCACGTTGTATCCTGTTTGGCATGATAAGTCAGCAGCGCTGTCTTGGCGTCGAAGACCGTCACCTTGAAATTATCTACCGAGTAGCTTTTGACGATGCAGATTGGACTTCCGACGAAGCCGACAACCTCATCTTTGCTTCCCACTCCTCCACCGCCAACCTCAAGATGGTCGTCCGTGAGAAAATCCTGGTAAAACTTACCGTCGCGTTTCTGCCAAGCCTCCCAGGATTGCTTTTCAAGCATTATCAGTCTTTCCTTCAGCGTATGTTCATCAGCTAGCTTTGTTTGACCAAGAGTCGTTGAGGCGATCGCAAGAATCATGATTGCCGTAACCGCAAGTATTTTCATCGTTCAATGCCTTTCAATTCAGGTTGGTCTCAAATCGAATGAGGGCCGGGGAAGCGCAGAGTTCTTTATCGAGATTGAATTAACTTTGAATCTTCGAATCATCAAATCCTCCTAATGGACAGTCACTGGATCCTCTTAAAAAATAATCTCCGAACACCATCTGAATTTATCAAGGGCGCGGACAACGCCGGCCTTCTTATTACGTGTGAATCTATTAGCATCCCTTCCCTTTCCAGCACTGTGCAGGCGTCCCTGAATTGAGAAAGCGTTTTCATCGGTCCCTGCCGGCTGGTTGTTATCCACTCAGCGAAAGCGCCGGAGATTAATAGCTGTTGGAAATGGCATCTGCACTGGTGCCTAACACCAAATTGTGCAGCGTTCAATTACGAATCTTTTCGACTATAAGCCCATGGCTTTCTCATGTCGTGACAATTTTCTGATAGACATCTGATAAATTTCTCATTACATGAACGAGAAATGGTCATGTTGGCAAAGGCGTTGTTATTGATTCTTGCCGGCGGAATCATCGATTACACGACGTGAAGGAATGAAAAATTCAAAGTCCAACTTTAGGCCCTTAGCGAACCACGGAACCCCCTGGCGGCATAGTAAGATTCTGCACCGTTGTGATATACGAAGACAGTGTTGTAGCGGCGATCACAAAAGATGGCGCCGCCGAGTTTTCTAATATCAGAAGGTGTTTTCACCCAGCTTGATGTTTTTGTATCGAAATTTCCAAGTTGCTGCAGTTCTCGATATTCTTCTTCCGTTAAAAGGTCAATGCCCATGGCAGCTGCCATGTCGATAGCGTTATTTTTTGGTTTATGTTCCTTCCTCGACTCCAGTGCTTCGCCGTCGTAACAAACACTTCGGCGGCCTTTAGGACTTTCCGCTGAACAATCGTAAAAGATGTATTCGCCCTTCTTTTTATCAAACCCGACAACATCCGGTTCACCGCCAGTTCTTTCCATTTCATTGAGTGACCACAATTTTTCAGTATGAGCTTCGAGCTTTGCTCGTACTTTAGTCCATTCAAGACCTTTGTGGCGGTTCATGTTTTTCTCAAAACGGGCCTTAAAGGCTCTGAGTAGTTCTTCACGTTGTTCTGATGACAACTTCTTTTTATTGCTATTAATTTTCTTCATACGTTTTGCTTCAACAAAGATAATATGGTCGACAACCTGGTCCAATTGTAAGATTCTCCAGGTAGTTTATCGGGTGAATTTGAATTTTGGGGAGTTCTTCTGCGACTGCGACTCCACCCATGAACTATAGTTCTTGGGAATGTCCAGCGTCTTCAGTTTTCGCCAAGCTTTCATCGCCTGTTCTTTGGTGGCGCCTTTCTCCGCTGCCAGGAAGTCGCTCATAAAATTGATGTATCTCCCGTGAGGAATTTGAGCGAAGGGTTCCTTGGTCTGGTTCAGTCGGACGTATTCTTTGACCAGGTCTCGGTAAGTGAGCTTAACGCCATCGGTGAGGCGCTCTTCCCGCCAACGATTGAGACGGTAACGCGCGCCTGATTTTCTTTTCAAGGCCGGAGCGAGCTTCTGAGCCTCTCGTTCGAGGAAATCTTTGGTCTCCTTGTCGTTCGTATAGACCACCACCGGAAGATCGAGGCGCAGGCCTCTTTGGATGTCCTTGATACCTGACATCGAGAGGTTCCTCTTTGCGGGGTTCTTGATCTCGCCGGTCTTGAGAAAGAGCTTGATGGCTTTCTCAAGTTCGTCTTTGCGCAGCTTGCCTGCGGATGGGAGCTTGATCGTCTCCGCGAATTTCTTTAGTTCGGTCGCATACCAATAGCCATTGTCGAACTGGGTCAAGGTCATTGACGCTGATAGCTTCGTTTTAGGTTTCAAGGGCGGCCTCCACCGGCCGAGTGTTGTTCCGATCGGTCTGAATTACGCCACGATTGTTGGGCCAACGGTTGAGTTGACGCGGCGGCGCGGATTCCATCAAGCACTGTCGGACGAATCAAGTTGCGAAACACGCTCCCGCCGCTCGCGTCCAACGATTTGTTAGGCCGCGGAGAACGCACTGATCATCACGTAATAGCCGTCCGGATCTCGGAGTGCGAACTCCATAGTTCCAGTGTTCAGGTTCAGGTGGGGCTCTTCCTCGAGCCGAGCGACGAGAGCGCGCGCCCTTGTCAGCGCCATGTCGAAATCATCGACTCGGAGAAACAAGAGGAGGCCGTTGCCAGGCTGCGCGTGATCGGGGCTCGTCAAGGAGGGATGCTCATGGGCGCCCCACTCGTGAAGGCAGAGCAAGGCCGTTCCATCCGAGTCGAGGATTTGACCGAAGTAGTCATGGGCAGGAGCCGTCTCCGGCAGGCCAAGTAGCGACTGGTACCACTTGAAGCTGCCAGGCACATTGCCAACGCCAATGATTGTCCACATACGCCTCATGGGAGCCCTCCTGCGGCCTAACGCTGGCCTTCAGCTGCGGCGCGCGATCAGCATTCAAGCTGAAAGAAAAAGATTACTTGAGAAGCATGCTATCGCGTCGTCAGCTGCAAGGCTTTGTTATGCGCGTCGCAAAATGAATCTCAATGCGAAGAAATCGAACACGATGCCTTGGTCTTACACTCAGTATCAAACCCTCGCACATCAACCGTCGCCGTGATCGATCTCATCTCAGTGGATGACCCATCGACCGTTATTGAATCGGTTCCCTGACCCAAGAGAATTTTACCCTTCGACAGCGTCCAGCAATATTCAACATACCGATTTGAGATCTTTTCTCGACTGTCGGCGTCATACACTGCAGCCGTGAAAGTGAAAGGGCGATCCGCTGTCGGACACGCTACGGATATCACCGGACATTTGGGAGGAATCGGCTTGGAAATTGTCGAAGGCCTCCTGGCAGAAACTGCAAAGCTCAAAGACAAAGCCGAGAGCAGAATCACGATAATCGAAATCATTTGCAGTTTACTAATCATGATTCGAATCGCCACCCAAGAAAGCGCATAACGTCTGAGTTGACGCGGTCGCGCGAATCAAAGCACCGTCCGCCGCACCAAGCAAGTTGCGAGAGGCGCTACCGTCGCTCGCGTCCAACGATTTGTTATATTGCGCTTCACGCTGAGATCACTTACTTTCCGCGCCGGTTTTTTCAGCGAGGCTAGCTTCTAAAGAATAATAGTTTGCCCCGCTCTTTTTCCCTCCGATGCTGATACGGCCCTGAATGTCCCCTTCGCTATATTCAAGATAGAAGCCAGCGGGATCTGAGCTGCCTTGGTTCATTATTTTCGCGCCACTGCGAATGATTTCCTGCTCGACATCAGCTTTAAGGGACGCAATGAAAGCAGCGTCATCAAAAGAGGTGGCCCTAATCTGGCATGAGAATGATAAACTCCTGTTACTGGACGATTGCTTACGACCTACACTGCTGAAACCACCGCCACCCCCTCCCATTCCGCCTTGGGCGCAAATCATTCCCGAAGGTGATTGATTCTTTTTAACTAACTCTTCCAAGGAAAAATTAGAGAAAAACGAGCTAGACGAAAAGTTCATAAGCGCCTTGCAGCCATTAGAAGTCATCAGAAGAGCCAGAAAGACTGTGAGCAACACTCTTCGATTCATGGAGAACTCATTTCGTCCAAGCCGATAGCAATATAACGTCTTAGTTCAGGTGGCGCGGGCGGTGACACGCAACCCGCGCCGGATCAAGTTAGTTGAGAAAAGCGCTATCCCGCGCTCACCTGCAACGATTTGTTGGGCGGCACGTTTGGTTAAGATTCGTTGGGTTGAGGCCTTCTCAAAGTTTCTTCTCAGCTTGCCAGGCGCGAAACCTGCGCTAAGCCGTCAATGAAGCAATCGCCCAAGCCGTGCATGACCCCAATAATCCAAAGATTTCCCGAGCGCTTGAAAAGAATCGCAAATAAAAGTCCGATGCTGAAGATCGCTACAAAAATCCAAAGGTGTGATGGATTTCTCGACGCGGCCCGGAAATGATAGGCATGCAGAGGGCCAAACGTGAAAATCAGATTACTAACCAATATTCCCGGAAGCGTTCCCCAGCGTCGAACAAGCTCAGTTTGAAGTACGCCGCGATAGAGAAACTCTTGATAGAAGCCCCAAATCATCTGCGGCACAAAGATGAACAATCCAATCTCCCACAAATTGGGACGCACCCACAACGACTTCAGACTCGCAGACGTAAAAAAGGAAAACACGATAATGGCTATCGGTACGATTTGCAGCAAATAGAACTTCTCTGTCTTTGACCAACGCAACCATGAATATAGTCCTAATTCAGACAGGCGCACCCTAGCGAAGCTGATCACCAGCCAGCACACCAATACTGTCAAGAGGCTCACCTGCGTCAGTGACCACCAATTGCGCTCCGCGATGTTCAGCCATCGGGTGCCAGCAGTGAAAAGAGGGCGCACAATTACTTCCAAGAAAAGAAAGACCAACAGCAGCCTATAACCTTCTAGGGAAGAAACGGTTGGTACTCGCGGCTTGTCGAATAGAAACAGCTGACCACGCCAGAAAGGGCTGATTTGAGAGGTTTCGGAGTCAACGAAGATCTTTTGCGCGATGTTCATCCGTACTTCTTTTCTAAGCAAGACCGCCCAACGGTTGAGTTGACGCGGCGGCGCGAATCAAAGCAACCTCCGCCGCAACAAGCAAGTTGCGAAACACGCTCCCGCCGCTCGCGTCCAACGATTTGTTAGGCATCTGGGAACGCCAGCCATACGTCATAATGTCTTTGCCGAGCCTCCCCTCTAGTGAGCGTAGGTTGCTGAATTGCCGACGATGGAGACAACTCCCTGATGACCTTTAACAATCCCTCTGCTTCACTCTTATCGGTATCGTAGTAGTATCCGACAAATGTTTCTTTCCTTGCACTAGACTCGACTGAATTGGGGAAGACCAGGTATCCTAGCCTCCGTAGCTCTTCAACAATGGGAGTAACTTTACTCTCTTGAGACCGCAAGAATTGTAAATAGACCCGCGCAGGTAGGTTTGTGGTTGAAGTTGTTGGCGTAACCGACGCATCCTCAATTCCAGTGGCAAGCCGCTCGACCTGGGTACGCTTCGCAGCATCTAACAGCGGCGCCAGCGAACGAATTTCCTGTATTATGCTTGATTTTTGTGCCTGTAGCTTGTCTCTTTCATCTAGTAGCTTGTCTCTTTCAACTAATAGACTCTTATTATTGGCGGCCACGGTCTCTGCTTCCTTGTCAAGCTTCTCCTTTCGGATATCTGATAACACCTTCTGGTTCTCACTAAAGTATATATTGGCTACTGTTCCTAGAACGACGAACAGAGCTAGCATTACCGCAGTCCAAAATGATCTTCCGAGATTGCGGCACTCCGCCTTAAGCTTCTCTACCTCCCAGTT
>Ga0137359_10003456_pt1 | contig 12805 bp, 8 predicted proteins | sample Mad1_40_16metaG_FD_108281 | JGI IMG/M metagenome (GOLD analysis project Ga0137359, IMG submission 108281) | Vadose zone soil microbial communities from Angelo Coast Range Reserve, California, USA - Mad1_40_16 metaG | ecosystem: Environmental > Terrestrial > Soil > Vadose zone | place: USA... | reverse complement strand
TGCCGTCGGCCACAACTTCGGCAGCGGGGGCGTAGTCGGGCGGAGTGGCAATGCGCAGATGAACGCCAAGACGCGCGGCGAGATAGATCAGCGAATTGCAGACGTTGTTGCCGTCGCCGACATAGGCGAGCTTGAAGCCGCGCAGGGCGCCGAATTTTTCTTCGAGGGTGAAGAAATCGGCGAGCGCCTGACAGGGATGAAATTTTTCAGAGAGCGCGTTGATCACCGGAATATCGGCATTGGCGGCCATTTCTTCGAGGACGCGCTGGTGATAGACACGGGCGACAATGCCCTGCACCCAACGGTCGAGGTTGCGAGCGACATCGGCGATGGATTCGCGCGCGCCGAGTGAAGCGGAGGCCTGGGTGTGGTCCAGGAAAATCACGGAGCCGCCCATGCTCTGGATACCGACTTCAAAGGTGACACGGGTGCGGAGCGAAGGCTTTTCAAAAATGAGCGCGATGAATTTGCCTTGCAGCGTGGAGGCGTAACGAACGGGGCGAGCCTTTATGTCCGCGGAGAGATGGAGGAGTTCGCGGGTGTGCGTGGGGCTCCATTCAGCTCCGGTGAGGAGATCGTTCGATAAGGAAATAGGGGCCACGAGAGTAGTTGTCGTCATGTTTTCACCTTGCCGCGGAATGCGCAAAGCGCGGCGGATTTGCGGCGTTTTGCGCGGGAGCGGCGGAAATGGACTTGGGAGTTTTTGCGAGAACGAGCTCGAACAGGCGAAGGAATTCGCGAACCTGCGCACGAGTGATGATGAAGGGGGGCAACAGGCGCAAGGTAAAGTCGTGGGTGCAATTGATTATCAAACCCTGACGCAGAGCTTCAGCCGCGAAGGGGTTGCCATCGACGGAGACCTCGATGCCGAGGATGAGGCCTTCACCGCGGATTTCGCGGATGAAGTCGAACTTGGAGGCGAGCTTGGCGAGGCCTTCGCGGAGCTCGGCGCTGCGGGCGCGGACGTTTTCGAGGAGTTTTTTCTGGTCGATGACGCTTAGAAATTCGAGAGCGGTGGCGCAAACCAGCGGACCGCCACCGAACGTGGTGCCATGCAGGCCCGGGGAAAGGCGAGACGCAACGGCTTCGGAGGCCAGGATGGCGCCGAGCGGCAGACCGGCGGCGAGGGGCTTGGCGATGAGGACGATGTCGGGTTTGGAGGAAAACTTTTGATAGGCGAAGTAGCGGCCGGTGCGGCCCAGGCCGCACTGAATTTCGTCGGCGATGAGCAGAGCGCCGTGCTGCGTGGTGAGAGAGCGGGCGCGATTCCAGAAGGCCTCGGTGGCGGGATGGATGCCGCCTTCTCCTTGGATGGTTTCGAAGATGACGGCGCAGACGGTGTCGTCGAATTTGGATTCGAGATCGGCGATATCGTTGAAGCGGACAAATTCGACGCCGGGCAGGAGCGGCGCAAAGGGCAGACGATATTTTTCGGGGAAGGTGACGCTAACGCCGCCGAAGGTGCGACCGTGAAAGGAGTTCTGCATGGCCAGGATGCGGTGTTTTGCGCCGGGCTTATCCGGGGCGTCCGAAGCGGTGCGAGCACAGAGGCGGGCAAACTTTAAGGCGCCGTCGGCGGCTTCGGCACCGCTGTTGGAGAAGAAGACGCGGTCCATGCCAGAGATTTCAACGAGCTTGCGCGCGAGCGGACCCTGATAGGCGTTGTGATAAAGGTTGGAGAGATGGATAGCGCGCGCAGCTTCGCGGCGAATGACTTTGACAATGCGGGGGTGGGCATGGCCGAGAGCGTTGACGGCAATGCCTCCGAGAAAATCGAGATACTTTTTGCCGGTGGAGTCATACACGTACGCGCCACGGCCATGGGTGAAGACAAAGGGCTGGCGCTTATAGGTGGGCAGGAGAAACTGTTCCGCGTCGCTCAGGCGCGGATCAGCCTTCGGCTTGAGAACGGGTGCTCGCTTTGTCTTTTGCATCGCCGGTGCGGCCGCTTTCTTTTTATTCGGGGTGCGCATTCAGGCCGCCGACAGCGCTGCTTGCGTGGCGGGCAGGGCTTCGCGCAAAACGCGCGTTCCAGGGATGGCGTCAGCCGGATCGTTCGACCGCGCATAGGGCGCTTGCGAGACGCGCAGCAAGGAATCCGACGATGAGGTGCCGCCGACGATGTGGACTTCGCGGACGCCGCCTTCCAGGGCGCGCTTGGCGGCTTCGAGCTTGAGCACCATGCCGCCGGAAACGACGCGCGACTGCACGAGGCGCTCAATCTCTTCCCAAGTTACGGCGGAAAGAACCTTGTCGCCGTCGAGAACGCCGGCAACGTCGGTGAGATAGATGAGGCGGTCGGCACCGAGATATTCGGCGCAGGCGGCGGCCATGTGATCGGCATTGATGTTGTACAGCTCATTGTCCGGGCCGAGGCCGAGGCAAGGAGCGACGGGAACCACGCCTTCGCGCCAGAGCGATTCAATGAAAGAGTTATTCAGACCGGTGAGATAGCCGACGAAACCGAGACGGCCTTCGATTTCGTTGTGAACCATGGGCTCGGCGCGGAAGCTGGCGGCATCGGCGGCGGAGATGCCGACGGCGGGCGCGCCTTCGGCGGAGATGGCGGAGGCGAGGCGCTTGTTCAGAAGACCCGCGAAAACCATCACAGCAACATCGCGGGTCTCGCGATCGGTGACGCGCAGGCCAGCGACGAAATTGCTTTCGATGCCCATGCGCTTGAGCGTGGCGGTGAACAGACGGCCGCCGCCGTGAACAACGAGAATTTCGTCGCCCTGCTGCGCAAGCGCGGCGATCTGCCGAGCCAGGGCGCGGACGGTGGCGTCGTCTTCGAGTAAGGCTCCAGCTAGCTTGATTACGGTTTTCATTGCAGCGCAGTCTGCTCCTCAATGCCTAAGGTGAGATTTAAGTTTTGAACGGCCTGTCCCGCCGCGCCCTTGCCGAGGTTGTCGAGGCAAGAGACGACGATGAGGCGTTTACCGGAGTGGTCCAGGGAAAAGCCGATATCGCAGAAGTTGGTGTGCGCGACGTGCTGCAACTCAGGAAGCGAGCCGGCAGACCAGATGCGCACCATGGAACGGCCGGCGTAGAACTTGCGGAAGATGGCTTCGATTTCGGCGCCGGAGCGCGGCTCAGTGAGGGTGACGTAGATGGTGGAAAGAATTCCGCGAGCGAGCGGGAGGAGATGGGTGGAGAAGATGACGCGATCTTCGGGCAGGCCAGTGTGCTCGAGAATTTCGGGAGTGTGGCGATGAGAGAAGAGATTGTAGGCCTTGAAATTTTCGTCGACCTCGACAAAGTGGAGGTCGCGACGGGGATCCTTGCCTGCGCCGCTGGCGCCGGACTTGCAGTCGCAGACGACGCCGGTGCCGGCGGCGATGAGGCCGGCTTCGGCGAGGGGGCGCAGTGCGAGAATGACGCTGGTGGCGTAGCAGCCGGGATTCGCGACGAGGCGCGACGACGCGATCTCGCCGGCGTATAGCTCCGGAAGGCCGTAGACGGCTTGGCCGAGCCAATTCGCGTGGGGCGTGGGGAGCTTGTACCAGGACGCAAAAGTGTCGGCGGAGCGAAAGCGGAAGGCGCCGCTAAGATCGATTACGCGAAGACCGGCCTCGAGGAGCGCGGGCGCAATTTCCGCGGAAACTTCATGCGGAGTGGCGAGGAAGGCGGTGCCCGCGGCGCTGGCGGTGATTTCGGCGACGGAGAGCGGGCGGAGCGGCGCTTCACCGACTCCGCGGAGCTGCGGGAAAAGCTCGGCGAGGCACTGCTTGCCCTGGGTGTCGCGAACGTAGAAGACCGGCGACTTCACCGCGGGGTGACGCAAAAGGATGCGCGCCAGCTCGAAACCGGTATAGCCGGTGACGCCTACGACGGCGAGTTGTTCGGGCTTTCTCATTTCAACGACGGCTCACCAGCGATTCGATCTTTTTCTGGAGGGATTCGCGGGACTTCTTGTCCGGCGTGATGATCAGCACGGTGTCATCGCCGGCGATGGTGCCGGCGGTTTCCGGAAATTTGGCAGCGTCGACGGCGGCGGCTAGAGGTTGCGCGCCGCTGGGAGGCGTTTTCAAGACGAGCAGATTTTCGGCCGGGCGAATGTCCGAAAGGAACTCGCCGAGAGCGCGGGCGAGGGACGGCAAACCGTTGGATTCTTCCGGGAGCGCGGTGGCCGGGCGATAGCCTTCGTGGGTTTTGACGAGACGAAGCTCCTGGAGATCGCGGGAAAGGGTGGCTTGCGTGACGCGCAATTTCTGGGCGGCGAGGCGGCGGCGCAACTCCTCCTGATTGGTGATGGAAGCGTCGGAGATGAGGCGCAGGATCTGGCCGTGGCGGAATGTTTTGCCGGCATTCATAGCGCGATGCAAATATGCACTCACCTGTATATTTATACGGGCAAGGTTCGGAGATGTCAACGGCGATTTACATTTGTTTTGCAAAAGACTGTCCGAACGGGCATGAACGGAACGGAAGGACAGCTGATGCAGGATTCGCACCATTCGGCAGGAGCGTAGTAGATTCTCACGGCCAGTAATGTTACTTATCAAAGGCATCGATTCATGGGAACACGCTGCCAAACCGCAGGATGCAAGAACGACTCGCCGCCGGCGCTCGCCGAACAGCAACTGTGCGTGCTGCACTTCACTCTTTCTCTAGAGAGCGGATGCGCGGAGATGCGGCGGGAGACGGCGCTGGGCAATACGGGGCACGAGCGGCAACGGGAAATCATGCGCTTTATCACGGAGAACGGTGAGAAGCTGGCGCGCGTGGCCACCAGCGGACTGCACCTTACCGATGATTTGAAGGCGCGGATTTTGAGCACGTTTTTGACTTTGATGAACCTTCGGGAAAACCTGGACAGGGCTTCGATGCGGTCTTCTTACGGACGGCACCCTGTTACTCGGTAGCTCGTCGCGGTCTGCGCTGGGCGGGTAAAAATTGCAAAGACATTACGGTGAGATCCTTCGGTCCGGCATAAGGCGCCGGCCCTCAGGATGACAGTGCGTAGGTGGCGGCTGGAGTGTCTTGCGGATTGGCTGGGCTGGTGTGTCGTCAACTGTAAAAGCGGCGGCAAGACCGCCGCACTCCATATTAGGCGCCGATGTAGCGGGCGTAGAGGGAGCGCGCGATGGCGGGATCTTTTGTGCCTTTGAGGATGGCGCGGCCGTCGGAGAAGACGGTCATTTCGTAGGGTGGGATACGGAAGCGGAGAAGGAATTCGTTGTGGCGGACGTCGGAGACCGTGGGGGAGAGGCGATTTCTGAGGAGGGCCAGATCGAGAATACGAGTGCGCTCGTGGATCTGGACAGAATCGCGGCCGCACATGGTGATGTGAGGCTGGGCTTCGCCGAGGAGGTAGGTGAATTCGCGGCGGGCGCAGGCACGGCAGTCTGGGTTGCGAGCGATGCGCACGGATTGGAAGTGGCCGCTCCAGATGTCGCAAGAGATGAGACGACCGTGCAGCGCTTCCGGGCGGCCGGCTAAGAGCTTCATGGCTTCGGCGACTTCGAGAGAAGCGATTAGATTGACAATGGGGCCGAGAACACCGATGGTGTCGCAGGTTTCCTCAAGGCCCTGCTGTTGGGTTTCCATGAGACAGGCAAGACAAGGCGTCGCGCCTGGGCGGATGGTCATGGTCAGGCCGTAGCTGGCCACGGCGGCGGCGTAAATCCAGGGCTTAGCATTTTGGACAGCAAAGTCGTTGATCAGAAAACGCGTCTCGAAGTTGTCTGTTCCGTCAAGAATGAGGTCGAAACCGGCGAGCAGGTCGGCGGCGTTGCGGGGGCTGAGGTCGGCGACGATGCCTTCCACGGAGACGCCGGAATTGATGGAGCGGAGCTTGCGCTCCGCGGCGATGGCCTTGGGAAGAGCGGCGAGGGCGTCGGCTTCATCAAAAAGGGTCTGGCGCTGAAGGTTGGACGGCTCGACAAAATCGCGATCGACGATGCGAATTTTCCCGACGCCGGCGCGCGCCAGGAGATTCGCGGCGGCGGCACCTATGGCGCCGCAACCGACGATAACGGCGCTGGAGGCGAGCAGGCGCTGCTGTCCCCGGTCGCCAATGCCGGCGAAGAGAATCTGGCGGGAGTATTTTTCGTGCAGAGAATCGTTCACTTAGCCGCTGGCCTTTGCGAGAGTGGAATCGCGTTCCTACCGACAAAAACACGCAAGTCTGAAGGAGCGAGCAGCGTTCCGTACTTATGATAGCGCCAAAGTTCGCAGGGCGGGCAACGCCGCTATGCTACGCTTCGTCTGAGCCATTGGAAGCATGAAAGCGTATTGTGGGCAAGGGTTGCGCAATTTTGCCGCAGCCGCGCTCCTTCTAGGAGTCGCGCTGGGGACTGCGCACGCACAGCAAGGCACGCCAGCCCAAGAGCCAAGCACTCCGGCATCGCAAAATGCCGCCGACGCAGCCGAGACTGTGGTTGCCGTGCGGATCGTGACGGAAGACGGGCGGGTACTTTCGGAAGCGCCTGCCGGATTGGGCGTTGCGGCCGGAAAGCCACTGGACCGTGAGCAGGTGGCGGAGAGCATCCGGGCGCTATACCGCACGGGGGATTATGCGGACGCGCGCGCGACTTCCACGCCAGTGGCAGGCGGGATACGCCTGGACTTCGTGGTGCGGGAGCAGCTGTTTTTCAATCGGGTGATCCTGCATGGCCTGGTGTCGCCGCCTACGGAGGCTTCGGCGGTTGCGGCGGTGCAGCTTCCGCTTGGGGAGCCGTACCAGGCGGACGCGGTGAAAGAGGGATTGGAGCGGCTGCGAGAGTTGCTGAAGGAAGAAGGACTGTATGCGGCACAGGTGTCGTCTGAGACGGTGCCGCATCCCGAAACCCACCAGATGGACGTGGTCATTACTATCCAGCCGGGACCACGGGCGCGCATCAAGGAGATACAGCTCAAGAACGAGACGGAGTACCGAGATGCGGAGATTGTGGCGCGGTCCAAGTTAAAGGCGGGCGGGCAGCTTACATCGTCGCGTGTGCAGCGCGGCACTTCGCGTGTGCGCAGCTTTCTGGTGAAACGGGGACACCTGAATGCGCGAGCGGTGGCGCGGCGAGGAACTTACGACGCGAAGAGCAACACGATTCCGGTGGAGCTGGAGGTGACCGAAGGGCCGCTGGTCCGGATTGCGGTGACGGGGGCGAAAATTTCCACCGGAGAGCTGAAGAAGCTGGTCCCGGTGTATCAGGAGGGAGCGGTCGACACGGACCTGCTGGAAGAGGGCAAGCGGAATATTCAGGAGCGACTGGAGCGCGAGGGATATTTCGACGCGGAGGTGGAGTACGCGGCGAGCACCAATGAGGTGCCCCGCACCGGCGGGCGCAAGGGAAGCGAAGAGGTGATCACGTATCGGGTGGAGCGGGGCGACCGGCACAGACTGCTGAGAATCGAGATCACGGGGAATCATTACTTCGATACCGATTTGCTGCGCAGCCGCTTGGCGATTTACCCGAAGGGATTCGCGACACGGGGAAGATTCAGCCGAAGACTCCTGGAGTACGACCGCGATTCGATGCGGAATTTGTATCTGGCGAACGGATTTCTGCAAACGACGGTGGACGGGCAGGCGCTGGACAACTACCAGGGAAAAGAAGGCGATTTGGTGGTTCGTTTTGTGATTCAGGAAGGCAAGCAGACGCGCGTGGCGTCGCTGAATATCGATGGGATCCATGCGTTCAAGCAAGACGAGTTGCTGAACGTGGTTGCCTCGACGCCGGGCCAGCCTTACTCCGAGTTCAACGTGGAAACGGACCGAGACAACATTCTGGCGCTGTATTTTAATGAAGGGTTTCCGGAAGCGAGGTTCACGGCGACAGCGGAGAAGGTAAGTACGGGGGTAAACAAAGGCGGCGCGGGGAGCGAGGATGCGACGCAAGGATCGGCCGCGAACGGCGCGGAGAAAACGGAAAAGACAAATAAGAGAACGGGCGTAGGGCACCAAGGCGAATTGATGCGGCTGGTGTATCACATCGAGGAGGGCCCGCAGACACGAGTGCGGAGGATTTTGCTGGCGGGCTATGGGCACACGAGGCCGGGAGTGATTCAACGGGAAATCCGGGTGAAGCCGGACGCGCCGCTGCGCGAAGGAGAGGTGGTGGAGTCGCAGCGGCGGCTGTACAACCTGGGAGTGTTCAACCGAGTGACGATCCAGCCGCAAAACCCGAACGGAACGGACACAGACAAGGACATTGTAGTGCTGGTGGAAGAGGCGAAGCGCTACACCATCGCGTACGGAGGGGGCTTTGAAGTACAGCGGCTGGCGAGCACGACCAATCCAGCGGGAAGCGAGCTGCAGGCCGCGCCGCGGGGAATTCTGGAGATCAGCAAGCTGAACCTGACCGGGCGGGGGGATGCGCTCTCGCTGAAACTGCGCGGCAGCACGATAGAACACCGGGCGCTGTTGGGATACACGCACCCAAACTTTTTGAGCGACCCGCACTTAAGCCTGCAATTAACGGCGTACACGGAAGAAACGCAAGACATCAATACGTTCACCGCGACGCGGTACGAGGGCGCGGCGGAGCTGACCGAACGTCTGACGCCGCGAACGTCGCTGTTGTACCGCTATGCGTTCCGCAAGGTGCTGGTGTCGAATTTGAATGCAACTATTTCGCCGGAGGAGGTTCCCCTGTTCAGCGCGCCGACGCTGGTCTCGCAATTTGGGGCAGGCTGGGTGCGGGATGCCCGGGACAATCCGGCGGACGCCACGAAAGGAAACTTCAACAGCGTGGAGTTCAGCGTGGCGGACACGGGAATCGGTTCGAGCGCGAGCTTCTTGCGATTTCACTATCAGAATTCGACATACCACCCAATCAGGGGGAGATTCAGCTTCGCGCGTTCGATCCGGATTGGGATTTTGGAGCCGTATGGCAACACGGTTTCGCTGAACTTTCCGATTCCAACGACTCCGCCTTTCCCAACGGTGATTCCGCTGCCAGAGAGATTCTTTGCGGGGGGCGGCACTTCGCTGCGCGGATTCGCGCTGAACCAGGCCGGCCCGCGCGATTCGCTAGGATTTCCGGTCGGCGGGCAAGCACTGCTTATTCTGAATCAGGAGTTTCGCTTCCCGATGCGGCTGCCCTTCATAGGGACGGCGCTGAGCGGCGCGCTGTTTTACGACGGCGGAAACGTGTATAGCCGGCTGAGCCGGGTGACTTTGCGATGGTCTTCGCCGAAGCCGATTTTCAATCCCGCCAACCCGACACAATGCCAATTCAATTGCACGAACGAGCTGAATTATTTTTCGCACACGGTCGGGCTGGGATTTCGGTATGCCACACCGATAGGACCAATCCGCATCGACCTCGGTTACCTGATCAATCGGCCGCAATTTGTTGAGCCGATCTGTCCAAGCGGAGTCGCCTTCGTGAATTGTCAAACCGGCCAGTTTGGTTTCAAGGCAACGCGGCTGCCGGGCTTCCAGATTTTCTTTAATCTGGGATCATCATTCTGATGACTCGACTGTGGAGCTATGTGTTGGCTGGAGCGCTGCTGGCGCTGGGGCCGGCGCGCGCGGGAAGCCAGGAGGTCCTCGATCAAATTGCGGCTCGCGTGGAAGGGGACGTCATCCTGCTGAGTGAAGTGCGCACGCTGAGCCGATACCAGATGCTGGTGGATGGAAAAGCGGAAAGCGACGCCGCGATTTTGGACCGGCTCATCGACCAGTGGATCGTGAGGAACGAAGCGGAGACGGCGCGCTTCCCGCATCCCACGGACGCGGCGATTGCACGCGGGGTAGAGCATCTGCAAGCTTCGTTCGCATCGCCGGAAGAGTATCAGGCGCGAAAAAAGCAAACGGGGTTAAGCGATAAAGAGATTCGAAGAATGCTCGCAGCGCAATTGTATCTGAGCGACTACCTGGACTCCCGGTTTCGCACATCGGCGCAGGTGAACGCGAACCAGGTGGAGGATTTCTATGAGCAGGCGGTAGTCCCGCGGGCAAAAGCGCACAACCAGACGCCGCCGTCGCTGGATGCCTCTCGCGAATACATCCAGGAGGCGCTGGTGCAGCGGGGGATCAATGAGCAGGCGGAGGTCTGGTTGAACGAAAGCCGGAGCCGTTTGCACGTGGAGAAGTTCCTGAAGGACAGCGGAAAATGACGCAGGAGACGCGGCGGAGAAAATGGAGATGGCTGAGGCACGTCGCGTGGGTGCTGGCGGCGAAAGCCTTCCTGATTCTCCTGATACTGACCGGCGTGGCGATTTTTTTCGGCAGCGGCGCCGGCAATCCGCTGATTCACCGATATATTGTGCGCACTCTGGAAAAAAAGACGGGCGGCCAAGTTGCGCTGAGAAACATTTCGATTCGCTGGCTCTCGCTGGAAATTACGCTGAAGGGATTGGTTATTCACGGGCGGGAACCCGCCGGAACAGAGCCTCTGTTTGCCGCCGATGAGGTGCAGGCGGGATTGCGCATCGACTCTTTTTGGGGACACAAGGTTTCGCTGAACGATTTGCTAGTACAGAGGCCGCAGGTTCACATACGCATCGAGAAAAACGGTTCGAGCAACGTTCCGCTGCCACAGGGCGCGTCCGCAAAGAAGCCAGGGCGAGAAACATTGTTCGATCTGCGCATCCGGCGGTTGCAACTGCAGAATGGCTGGGTTCTCTACAACGAGGTACGAACTCCGCTGGCGCTGGAAGGCGACAACCTGCGCCTGGCCTTGGATGCGAGCGGGGCGGCGAACCAACCGATGTATTTAGGCACGATCGACTGGCAATCGATTCACTTCGCCGCAAAACGGTTCGTTCCATGGCCTGTGAGCGTGTCGGCCAAGTTCACGCTGCGGCGGGATGGATTCACGCTGGAACAGGGAATTTTGAATGCGGGGCGCTCGCACGTCGATGCGCAGGCGGAGATGCAGGACTACTCAAAACCGAAATGGAGTTTTCGTTACCGCGGATGGGTGAACCTGCTGGATATTCGCGAGAACTTGCGTTCGCCGGAAACACCGACGGGGCTAGCGGACGTGCACGGCGAAGCAACGTTCGCCGACGGGCAGTTTCGCGGAACGGGAAGCTATTCGGGTCATGACATCACATTGACGTACCCCATTTTTCAAGCTTCCGGATTGTCCAGCCGAGGCAGCTATCAGATAGACAACAACGGCCTGGTGGTGCCGGATTTTCTGGCGCTGGCATTTGGTGGCACAGTGAAGGGCCGGGTCACGATGCGCTTTGACGGCCTGAAATTCCGCGCAGACACACATGTGCAAGACGTGCACCTGGCCGGAGTGCTGCCAGCCATAGAGCACCCGGGATTTCCGGTGGACGAATTGCATTGGGAGTCGCTGATATCCGCTGACACGATAGAGACATGGAGCGGACCATTTCAGCATTTTGAGATTACCGGAACGACGCAGTGGACGTCGCCGGATACCGTTGCCGCCGGACACATTCCGGTGGATGGCGATTGGGATATTCGTTATCGGTACGACCCGCAGACGCTGACGGTCAACAGCGGAGACTTCGAGACGCCCTCCAGCCGCGGCTGGGTGCGAGGAGTACTCGCGCCGCGTAATACGGATATGGAGGTACGGTTTGAAACCGGAGCGCTGGAGAGCTATCGCGATTTCATTAACGCGCTGCGGGAAGCACGGCCGAATTCTCCGGACGAAATCAAAGTCGTCGCGGGAGGGGCACGATGGGAAGGAAAGATCAGCGGACCATCCGGCGGCCCAACCTTTGCCGGGCGCGTGCGAGGCGAGGGCGTGCGCTACGAGAGTACGGCGTTTGACTCCGTGGACGGCGAGCTTTCGTACTCGCCGGACGAATTGACGTTTTCGCGCGCGCATGTGCGGCGGGGCCCGATGGATGCCGCGATCGACCTGGTGCTGGGGCTGAAGAATTGGAGCTTTCTGCCCGATAGCACGTGGTCCGCAGACGTCAACCTGGAAGCGACGCCGATGGACGCGGTACAGAAGCTATTGAACTCGTCATATCCCGTGCACGGGGATTTGTCCGGCCAGTTCCACGGGCGGGGGACGCGACAAGCGCCGGCGGTTAGCGGACTGTTTGATCTGGCAAACGGAGAAGCGTACGGCGTCACGTTCAACCGGTTGCGCGGCCAGCTCAACGCGATGCCTGACGAAGTTCGCATAGCGAACGCGGAACTGCGGTTGTTCCCGCCGGAAAAGGAACCGGGGCACGGCGCGGGAATTGTCACAGGGACAGCAGCATATAGCTTCGCGGATCACACCGCCTCGGTTGATCTGGTTGGCGCCTCCCTTCCGCTGGCAAATTTTCAGACATTGCAGTCGTCGCGCTTCGCTCTGGACGGCCAGGTCTCGTTCCGGCTGAAGGCGAGTGGTCCGCCACTGGCGCCAAAGGGTGAGGGAAATTTTCGCGTGGTGGATTTGCGTGTTGGCAAAGCGGTGATCGGCAGCTTCGACGGGACGTTGACCTCCGACGGCCGCACGGCGCGACTTGAACTGGGATCGGCTATGAGTGCGGGAGAAATCTCCGGCGGATATACGCTGGCGCTCACCGAGCCGTACAACATCGAAGGCAAGATTGCGGTCAAGAACATTACGCTCGACCCGCTCATTCTAGGCGCGTTGCACTTACAGACATTCAATGGGCACGGCAAAGCGGACGGCGAAATTGGAGTGAGCGGCTCGCTGAAGCGGCCCGAGAGCATTGTGTGGGACGCAAAATTCTCGCGGTTGATGTTCAACTACGCGAACATGCAACTGGAGAACGTAGGTCCGGTGCACGTTCGTTCTTCTCGAGATAATTTGCAGATCGAGCCGGCGGAATTTCGGGGGCCAGACACGGATATTCGCGTGGATGGAAGCGTTGGTTTCGCCGAGCGGGCGAACGTGAGCCTACGTCTTAACGGGGC
>Ga0137359_10003450_pt1 | contig 12814 bp, 9 predicted proteins | sample Mad1_40_16metaG_FD_108281 | JGI IMG/M metagenome (GOLD analysis project Ga0137359, IMG submission 108281) | Vadose zone soil microbial communities from Angelo Coast Range Reserve, California, USA - Mad1_40_16 metaG | ecosystem: Environmental > Terrestrial > Soil > Vadose zone | place: USA... | reverse complement strand
TAGGGGCGGCGGCGTCTTCGGCATATTTTCGAAATACGGCGGCAGCTTGATGTAGGTGGATTTTGCGTCCCACTGATAGAGGTCGCCCTGCGGAACGTGCATACCTTTCCAGTGGGCATCGCCTTCATACACTTTGCTGTATTGCTTCTGGTACATGCTGGTGGAAACCGCGGCGCGCACCGTGGTTTCGATTTCTTGCGGCGTGGGCCAAATATCGCTGAGAAAAACAGGCTTGCCGGATTTGTCGGTGCCGAGAGGTTCGGTGGTGAGATCAAGATCCATGCGGCCAGCAAGCGCGTAAGCCACGACGAGCGGCGGCGACGCGAGATAGTTTGCGCGCACGAGCGGATGAATGCGGCCCTCAAAATTGCGGTTCCCGCTGAGGACGGCGACCGCGACAAGATTATTTTCCTTGATGGCCGCGCTGATGGGATCGGAGAGCGGACCGCTATTGCCGATGCAGGTGGTGCAGCCGTAACCGACGAGATGGAATTTCAGTTTCTCGAGGAACGGCGTGAGGCCGGCGGCAGCGAGATAGTCGGTGACAACTTTGGAGCCGGGCGCGAGGCTGGTTTTAACCCAGGGTTTCACTTCCAGGCCGCGCTCGACGGCTTTTTTGGCGAGCAGGCCGGCGCCGAGCATCAAGGATGGGTTCGATGTGTTCGTGCAACTGGTGATGGCGGCGATGACCACGGCGCCGCTGGAAAGATCGAACGAGTCGCCATTGTTGCGAACTTGGATGTGCTTCGCGGGAGCGCCTTCGACTACTTTGGTGAAAGAAGATTTGGCGTTGCGCAGCGCGACGCGATCTTGCGGGCGCTTCGGTCCGGCGACGGTGGGCTCGACGGTGCCAAGATCAAGCTCGAGCTTGTCGCTGAAAAGTGGATCGGGTGTAGAGTCGGTGCGGAACAGAGATTGTTCCTTGCAGTAGGCTTCGACGAGCGCGATTTGCTCTAGCGCGCGGCCGGTGAATTGGAGATAGGCGAGCGTTTCGGAATCGACGGGAAAAAAGCCCATGGTCGCGCCGTATTCAGGAGCCATGTTGGCGATGGTGGCGCGATCGGGAACGCTGAGACTGGAGAGCCCGGTGCCGTAGAACTCGACGAACTTGCCGACGACACCTCTCTTGCGCAGCATTTCCGTGACGGTGAGGACGAGGTCAGTGGCCGTGGCGCCTTCGCGAAGTTTTCCGTGCAGGCGGAAGCCGACAACTTCGGGAATCAGCATCGAGGAAGGCTGGCCGAGCATGGCGGCTTCGGCTTCGATGCCGCCAACGCCCCAGCCGAAAACGCCCAGCGCATTCACCATGGTGGTGTGGGAATCGGTGCCGACGACGGAATCGGGATAGGCCTCGTAACGGCTTCCGGACGACACGGAGCAGACAACGCGCGCGAGATATTCCAGATTTACCTGGTGGCAGATGCCGGTGTCCGGGGGAACGACTTTGAAATTCTTGAAGGCAGTTTGTCCCCAGCGGAGAAAAGCGTAGCGCTCGACGTTGCGCTGAAATTCGAGCTCTGCGTTGAGGCCGAAAGCGTTGGCGTCGCCGAATTTGTCGACTTGCACGGAGTGGTCAATGACGAGTTCAGCGGGAAAGAGCGGATTGATGCGCGAGGGATTGCCCCCCATGCGCTTGACGGCTTCGCGCATGGTGGCGAGATCGACGATGGCGGGGACGCCGGTAAAATCCTGCAGCAACACACGCGCGGGCATGAAGGCGATTTCTTTTTGCGCGCCGTTGGGAGTCCATGCGGCGAGGAAGCGAATGTCGTCGGGGCGAACGAAGCGGCCGTCTTCGCAGCGCAAAAGATTTTCGAGCAGAATGCGGAGAGAAAAGGGAAGCTTGGCGAGAGTGGCCAGGCCTTTTGCTTCCAGTTTTTCGAGGCGATGAATATCAAAGGATTGCGCGCCGACGTTGAGCTTGTCGCGAGTGCCGAAAGAATTGCCTGCGGGGATGGCCATCCTTGCTTCCTTTCCGAGAGTAGCGGAGCTTTATATCATAACTGAAAACGAAAGGCGGTGAAGCCATGGCGTCATCAGCGAGAGACCTAGTGAAGCGAGCAGCCAATGCGGGAAATGCTGGGGGACCAATAGAGGAAAAGCGGTTTTCCGCGGACCATGTCTGGTGTCGTTGAACCGAACTCGGGGATCCGGCTGTCGAAGCTATAGCCGACATTGTCTCCGACAACGAAGAGCGACCCTGCCGGCACGGTTGTCGATTGAAACATAGAATAATCGGCCGAATCCTTCGTCTTCAAAATAGGCTTGCCACAGGGCGCGGGCGGGTTGAACGGCTGCCCATTTACTATGATGGAGAGGCTAGGCCCTGGGGTCACTGTATCGCCTGCAACGGCAATGACTCTCTTGACGAAGAGTCCTTCAGAAGAAGGATGCTTGATGAGGATCAAATCGCCGCGCTGCAGGGGCTTCGATTTGTAGGCATGCATATCTGCGACGATGCGTTCGCCAAGGCAAATCGTTGGACACATGGAAGCAGACGCAATCTTGAAGGCCGCAAAACCAGCTTCGCTCTTGAGTTGGTCAGAACCGGGGATGAAAACAGCAGCAACGAAGATCACAGTTAAGAAAGTATACGTGAACCGCGGTCCGGGCACAGGCGACTCAGGTTTCTTCACCAAGGCCGCCGTGTAGCCAGCCTCTGCTGCGACCAGCAGTTTCCATATAGCTGCAGCTGTAGCGGTTGCGACCATCGTTGAAAACGTAAAAAGGAGGCGAGTCTTTAGCATCAGCACACCGAAAAGAAAAGAGATCAAAGCCAGAATGAAACTTTTCCGTGGCTGGCGATTGAAAAGTTGGCCCGTCCCGGGAAAGACAAGACTGAGAACGCTGGCTAGAGTGGCTTTTTTCCACAGTGAGCGATCTCTTGGAGACACGCTTTCTGTTTCCAGGGAGGCCACTTGATCGGAATTCACAGGGAGTTCCTCACTGGGCTGAGGCAACGAGTTCGCCATCTAAACGGAACATAGAGATGGAGAATACCAACGGCTCGGAGCGAATCGGAGAGGAATAGATCGATTGAATGTCGAGTCGATTACTACGATCGAGGGCGGAGAACTTGCGGCCGAGGGCGAATCGCGAGTGGCTTCTGAAGTTCCTAACCAGGGTTTTGAGAAACATCCTATAAAAAGTGGTACAAGAGAAAGTGGCAACGAGCGATGAAGATTGTGCTGATTTCGACGTATGAGTTGGGACGGCAGCCTTTTGGGTTGGTGTCGCCGGCGGCTTGGCTGCGGAAGCGCGGGCATGAGGTGACTTGTTTTGATTTGACGCGGCAGACGCTAGATGCGGGGGCGGTGCGGGCGGCGGAGTTGATTGCGATTTATTTGCCGATGCATACGGCTACGCGGCTGGCTTGCAAATTGATTCCTTCGCTTCGGGAGAAGAATCTTGGGGCGCATATTTGTTGTTATGGGTTGTATGCGCCTATGAATGCGGAATATTTGCGGTCGTTGGGAGTGGGGACGATTCTTGGCGGTGAGTTTGAGGGTGGGTTGGTGCGGTTGGCGGAGCAGTTGGGGGCCGCCGACGGAGTCAAAGAAGAGAATAAGATTTTTCCTCGGGGGCTGAAGCCCACGGAAGGCGGATCTTCAATGTCGGAGCTAAAGCTCCGACCCCCGAGTGCGTCGGAGTCTCCGGCAGGCGAGAGGAAAAAGCCGCAGGGCTCCGAAGACTCCGCCCTGCGCTACAGGGGCGGGGACGCGCTAAAGCGCGCCCCTACAACTTTTGCAGCGAATTCGGATACGTCCGTTGAGAAAACCGCAGGGCTTACACAATCGGAGCCGATGATTTCGTTGGAGCGGCTTAAGTTTGAGGTGCCGGATCGGGCGGGGTTGGCACCGATTGCTAAATATGCGCACCTTGTGGTTCCTGGCGATGGGTATCGCGTGGTGGGATCTACGGAGGCTAGCCGGGGATGCAAACATTTGTGCCGGCATTGTCCGATTGTGCCGGTTTACAACGGCGTGTTCCGGATTGTGGAGCGGGATGTGGTGCTGGCGGACGTTCGGCAGCAGGTAGCGGCGGGGGCGCAGCATATTTCGTTTGGCGATCCGGATTTTTTTAATGGGATACGGCACGCGATGGAGTTGGTCGACGCGTTTCATCGCGAGTTTCCGGGCGTCACTTACGATGCGACCATCAAGATTGAGCATTTGCGGAAGCAGGAGCAGCACTTGGCGCGGCTGCGGGATACGGGATGCCTCTTTGTAATCAGCGCGGTGGAATCGGTGGACGAAGGGATTTTGGAGCGGCTGGATAAGGGGCATACGCGTGAAGATTTTCTGTATGTGGCGCGAAAGTTTCGCGAGCTGGGCATGACGCTGCATCCGACGTTTGTGCCGTTTACGCCGTGGACGACGCTCGACGGATATTTGGATTTGCTGCGCGTTTTGGCCACGGAGCAGCTTGTTGAGAATGTGGCGCCGATTCAGTTGGGGATTCGGCTGCTGATTCCGGAGGGTTCGCGGCTGCTGGAGTTGGAGGAAGTGCGGCGGACGGTTGGCGCATTTGATGCGGAGTCGCTGGTGTATCCGTGGATGAATGCGGATGCGCGGCTGGATTTGCTGAGCGAAACGGTGCAGTCGATTGCGGCTGAGGCGGACAGGAAGAAGGAGTCGAGGGCGGCGGCGTTTGCGAGGATTTGGGATTCGGCGCATGCGGCGGCGGGAATTGAGGCGCCTGAGCTGCGCGTGAGCGAGGGGCGCGGCGTTCCGTTTTTGAGCGAGCCCTGGTATTGCTGCGCAGAGCCTACGCGGGACCAGTTGGTTGCGATTGGAGGGGCGGCAGCGAAAGCACAGCCTGAGCACGTTGTTATGGCCGATGATTTTGTTTAGATGAAAAAAGCTTAACACAGAGGGCACAGAGGAAGACGCACAGAGGGCACGGAGAATTGGGAGACGATTGCGACTTCTGCGGTGTTGTTTCAGCCGTGAAAGCGGCGGCAAGACCGCCGCACTCCAAAAAATGCGTGCTATGCGGTCTTCTGGATACGCTCATATTTTTAGGACACAAACTGACGTGAAACGGGTGTTGGTGTTTGCGGGGAAGCTGGGGTATCAGACGCGGAGCTTTGATGCGGCGGCGCGGAAGCTCGGGGTGGAGCTGGCGTTTGTGACGGACCGGTGTCATCAGTTGGATGATCCTTGGGGGGACCGGGCGATTGCGGTTCATTTTGAGTCGCCAGAGGCCGCGGCGTACACGGTCATGGAAGAGGTTCGCCGGAGTGGCGAGCATGTTGACGGGATTCTGGCGCTCGGGGACAGGCCGGCGGTTGCGGCGGCTTATGTCGCGCGCGGTTTAGGTCTGCAGTACAACCATCCGATGGCGGTGGAGGCTTGCCGCAGCAAATTGCGGATGCGCGAAGTTTTTCGCGATGCGGGATTGCGCGTGCCGTGGTTTCGAGTGGTGGCGTTGCAGCCCGCGCCGGAGCCGGCGCTGCTGGGGATTACGTACCCGTGCGTGCTGAAGCCGCTTTCGCTTTCGGCGAGCACGGGGGTGATTCGCGCGAACAATCGCGAGGAGTTTTTGGCGGCTGCGGGGCGTGTGCGTCGCGTGCTGGAGTCGCCGGAGATTTTAGCGAGCCGGGAAGCGAATCTGGATCAGATGATGATGGAGGGATACATCCCGGGCAGGGAAGTAGCGGTGGAGGGGCTGCTGACGGAGGGCGAGCTTCGCGTGCTGGCGATTTTCGACAAGGCCGATCCGCTGGTGGGGCCATTTTTTGAGGAGACGATCTACGTTACGCCTTCGCGTTTGCCAGTGGCGCGGCTGAGAGAGATCGAGCGGTGCGCGGTGGATGCGGTAAGGGCGCTGGGATTGTCGCACGGGCCGGTGCATGCGGAGTTTCGGATCAATGAGCAGGGCGTGTGGCCATTAGAGGTGGCGCCGCGGCCGATCGGGGGATTGTGCGCGCGGGCGCTGCGGTTTGTTCGCGGCGGGAGCGACGAGGTGATCGGGCTGGAGGAATTGTTGCTGCGACACGCAGTGGAGATGCCGTCTGGGGATTGGAATCGCGAGGCGGCGGCTTCGGGAGTGATGATGATTCCAGTGCCTGCGAGCGGCGTTTTGGAGAGCGTTGAGGGCGAGGAATCGGCCCGGGCGACTCGGCACATTGTTGGGCTGGAGATTACGGCGCGATTGCACGATTACATTGCGGCTTGGCCGGAAGGTGCGAGTTATTTGGGGTTTTTGTTTGCGCAAGCGGAGACGGCGGAAGAGGTTGAGAATGCATTGCGTGTGGCGCATGGGAAGTTGCGGTTTGGCATTCGGGAGAGATTGGCGGTGGAGCATCCGGCTACCGGACGGGTGGTCAGCTAGTAAAGAGACGCTGAGCGCGCAGAGATCCGTAGAGGAAAACGGGCACAGCATGCTGATGCGCTACAACGGAACGGCTTTGCCAAGATGGGGCGCAGCGGTGCTGCGCCCGTACGCAAATTAGCCTTTGGCTTTGGGGGCTACGTAGCCTTCGGGGAGCTTGGCGCCTTCGCCGAAGAAGAATTGCTCCATCTGTTCTTCCATGATTTTTTGTGAATTGGGATCGAGGGGATTGAGGCGGTATTCGTTCATCACCATTTTGGAGTGCTCGATCCAGAGCTTCCAGGCATCCTTCGAAACGCTTTCATAGACGCGCTTGCCGAGCTCGCCTTTCCAGGGTGGGCGGTCGAGTCCGGGCAGATCCCTATCGAATTTGACGCAGTGCACCATGCGTGTGCCGGGCTTGACCGGCTCGTTTGCGGGCGGTGTAGGGCCGCAGGAATCGTTGGCCATCGTTGTGTCCTCGTGAGCTGTACATTTTCGACGATACCGCAAGCGGTGGAAAATTCCTAGTCGCGGGGTCCCCGAGGGATAGGAATTGCTTGGTAGGGATAGTAGAATCGCGGCACATTTCAGCTGTTGGATAATTCACGCAAGAAATTCTTTGCTGCGCGAATTAGCGAAACATATCTTCGCAGAGAAGCATCTGATCGTAGCCCAAACGTGGAGGCTCCGGAACCTTGTCTAAAATCACCACACTCTTTTGGGACATCGGCGGAGTCATAATGACGAACGGGTGGGATACGGCCGCGCGCCGGCGTGCGACGGAAACGTTTCACCTGGACTGGGAAGAGTTTCAGGACCGGCACGAGCTTTCGTTCCCGGCGTTTGATTCGGGAAATATCTCGCTCGATGAATACCTGAACCGCACGCTGTTTTACCGGCCGCGGGCATTCACGCGCGAGGAGTTCATCGCATTCATGTTCGCGCAATCAAAGGAGTTTCCCGAATCGCGCGCGGTGTTGGATGGAGTAGCGCGGCTGGGGAAATATTTTATCGGAGCGATCAACAACGAGCCGCTGGAGTTGAACGAATACAGGATTGCGGCGTTTCACTTGCGACGGGATTTTGACGTGTTTTTCAGTTCATGTTATTTGCACACGCGGAAGCCGGAGGAGATGATATTCCGTATCGCGCTGGAGGTGACGCAGCGGCCCGCTGAGGAGTGCGTGTTTATCGATGACCGGCCATTGAACCTGGAGAATCCGCGAAAGCTGGGGATGAAAACGATTCATTACCAAAATGCGGGACAACTGTGCGCGGAACTGAAAAAATGTGGTGTTGAGGTATAGTGTCGTGCGACGGTGCTGGGATGAATAAAACAGCCACATTGGATGAGGTCGAGGTCGACGCGAGTCTGGCGAGCAGCGGGACCTTTGGCGTAAGCGAGCCAGTCACCGTGGTGTTGTTCGGGGCTTCGGGCGACCTGGCGAAGCGCAAAGTGATTCCGGCGATGTATGACCTGGCGGTGCACAATTCGCTGGGGCCGCGCTACGCGATCGTGGGATTCGCGCGATCGGCGATGAGCGATGAAACCTTTCGCAGCACGGCTGGGGAAGCGGCGAAGACTATTTCGGAAGTGGGGCCAATCGATCCGAAGAAGTGGAGCGACTTCGCTTCCAATCTTTATTACCAGGCGGGCGAATACGGAAACCCGGAAGATTTCAAGAAGCTGGCGAAGCGGCTAGATGATTTGAGCAGCGAGAAAGAGCTTGGTGGCAACCGGCTGTTCTATCTTTCGACGCCGCCGGAGGTTTACCCGCAGATTGTGGAGCAGTTGGGCCGTGCGGGACTGGCGAAACCGTCTTCTCCGGACGCGTGGGTGCGCATCATTATTGAGAAGCCGTTTGGCCGCGACCTGGCTTCGGCGAAAGAGCTGAACAAGAAAGTGCTGTGCGTGTTCGATGAGAAGCAGGTCTACCGCATCGACCATTATTTGGGCAAGGATACCGTGCAGAACCTTTTGGTGCTGCGCTTCAGCAACGGGATATTCGAGCCGCTGTGGAACCGAAATTACGTGGACCACGTGCAGATCACGGCGGCGGAGACGCTGGGCGTGGAGCGGCGCGGGGGATTTTACGAGACGGCCGGCGCGTTGCGGGACATGATTCAAAGCCACGTTTTGCAGCTTACGTCACTGGTGGCGGTAGAGCCGCCAGCGCGATTCGACGCGACGGCGGTGCGCAACGAAAAACTGAAGGTTTTGCAGTCGATACGGCCATTTGATTTGGGGATGGTGGCGCAGTCGGTGGTGCGCGGGCAATACGGGCCGGGCGTGATTGACGGCAAACCTGTCCCCGGATACCGGCAGGAGCCGGGCGTGAATCCGCATTCGCGCACGGAAACGTTTGTTGCGATGGAATTGCAGATCGACAACTGGCGGTGGGCGGGAGTGCCGTTTTATTTGCGCACCGGTAAGCGGCTGGCGAAGCGCAGTACGGAGATCGTGATTCAGTTCAAGCGCGCGCCGCACATTGTGTTTCGCGAGCGCGAGGTGGAAGACAACCGGCTGGTGTTGAATATTCAGCCGGACGAGGGGATTTGTGTTTCGTTTGGAGCGAAGCGGCCCGGGACGGACATGGGGATCGGGAACGTGACGATGAATTTCAGCTACCGCGCGGCGTTTGGCGACGGCAGAACGCGCAGCGCGTATGCGACGTTGCTGGGCGATTGCGTGCGGGGGGATGCGACGCTGTTTGACCGCGGGGACAGCGTGGAGGCGGCGTGGGCGTTGGTCGACCCGATTCTGGATGTGTGGAGCGCGGCGAAGACAGCGAGCGTGCCGCAGTATCCTGCAGGGAGCTGGGGGCCGAGGGAATCGGAGCTTTTGCTCGAGCGTGGCGGAAGACGGTGGTACAACCCGTGACCTGGCAGGGGCGCGGCGCAGAACAGTCCATCGACAATAACGACGGAGGGGTTCGGTGATTCTAGCGGGTGATGTCGGTGGGACGAAGTGTAATCTGGCGCTGTTCTCGGAGAAGAACGGCGCGCTATCGCCGGTCTTTCGCAAGCGGTTTGCGAGCAAGGAGTTTGCGCAATTCGATCTGATTGTGAAGGAATTCTCGCGGCTGGCTGCGCCACACCTGGCGTCCGACCCTGTGGTGGCCGCTGGTTTCGGCGTGGCGGGACCGGTCATCGACAATCACGTGCGCGCGACAAATTTGCCGTGGACGGTGGATGCGAGGATGCTGTCTTCGGCACTGGACGTGCCCAAAATCGTGCTGATGAACGATTTGGGCGCGACGGGTCACAGCATTGAGCATTTGCCGACCGAAGAATTTTGCGTGCTCAATCCGGGGAAGCCGGAGCCGGGCGGGACGCGCGCATTGCTGGCGGCGGGGACGGGATTAGGGCAGTCGATACTGGTGTGGGACGGAGCGCGCTATCGCATTGTGCCTTCGGAGGGCGGACATTCCGATTTTGCGCCGCACACCGAGCAGCAGATTGAATTGCTGCGCTTTATGCGGCGGAGATATCCGCAGGTGAGTTGGGAGCTGATTTTGTCCGGGCGCGGATTTCGAACGCTGCACGAGTTTCTTGCGCCGGAGGTGAAGCACGCGTCGTTCGAAGATCCCGACGCCGACCCCGCGCCGGAGATTACTCAGAAGGGCCTGGCGAAGACGTGTCCAGTTTGCGTGGAGACGCTGGATTTGTGGACTTCGATATACGGCGCGGAGGCGGGGAACCTGGCGCTGAAGGTGCTGGCGCTGGGCGGAGTTTACGTGGCGGGCGGGATTGCCGTGAAAATCATCGAGAAGATCAAGGACGGGACGTTTTTTCGAGCGTTCAAGGATAAATGGCATTTCGAGAATTTGCTGGCCAACATCCCGGTGTCCGTGGTGCTCAATGAGTCCGCGCCGCTGATGGGCGCGGCGTATGAGGCGCTGGCGGCGGTGCGGAAGTAACTTTCGGTTGAGACGGCTGAACTGTTTCGGCACTTCGAGGCGCAATCGCCGAGCAAGAGACTGCGCTGCTTGTTACGCTTCCCTGGGTGGCCTTCCTGGAAGATTATTTCGGAGAGTGGAAGCCGATTTCGCGATACGCGGGGATCGGCTGGTTGTGCTTCTACGTCCTGTTCCTCATTTATGCGGCGGCGGATCGCACAGGTTTTCTCTTTCTCGACTATGCGAATTTGGCAATCCATGAATGCGGGCACCCGCTCTTCAGCGGATTTGGCTACACGATGATGATTATGGGCGGGACGCTGGCGGAGTTGCTTGTTCCGCTGCTGTGCGCCGCTTATTTCTTTTGGCGGCGCGAGATTTCGGGAGTGGCATTTTGCGGGTTTTGGTTTTTTGAGAATTTTCCGTATATCGGAACGTATATGGCCGATGCGCGGGAGCAGGCGTTGCCGCTCGTAGGTTCTGGCGACCACGACTGGGGAATATTGTTCGGGCAGTGGGGATTGTTGCTGCAGGACCAGAAAATCGGTGGAACGACGCGAGCGATCGGGTGGATGGGAATGGTCGCGGTCCTTGGGTGGCTGGCGTGGCGGACCTACCAGAGCGGGCGAGCAGAGGAGAGTGCGAGCGCGTTGGAATCGCCTCGCTGATAAGCCTTCGTCCCACTTGGCGCTTCGTGTTCAACCTTACTTATTTTTGGTAATCTAGTCGCGCGTTGATTCTTGGGCGCGTTTGATTACGCGACCGAATTCCACACCACGCAAGCAGGCCAGGGAGCACGTCATGAGCAGTGTCAGCACCACCCAGGAGCGGAAGCTCGAGAACTATGTAAATGGCGCGTGGCGGGCGTCAACCGCAACGGAGTTTGTGGAGGTGATTAATCCGGCGACGGCGGAAGTGCTCACGCGTACGCCGCTCTCCACGGCGGCGGAGGTCGACGAAGCGGTGCAGACGGCGGCTGCGGCATTTCCTGCTTGGCGGCGCACTCCTCCCGGCGAGCGCATCCAGTATCTGTTCAAGCTGAAAAATTTGCTCGAAGAACATATCGATGAGCTGGCGCGGTTGATCACGATGGAGAACGGGAAAACGTTCGGCGAAGCGAAGGCGGAATTGCGGCGGGGCATAGAGAACGTTGAAGTAGCGTGCGGCATTCCGATGATGATGCAAGGCTACAACCTGGAGGATGTGACTCCAGGCGTCGATGAAACGATGATCCGCCAGCCGCTGGGAGTGGTGGCGGCGATAACACCTTTCAATTTTCCGGCGATGATTCCGTTTTGGTTTTTGCCGTACGCGATTGCGTGCGGGAATACGCTAGTGCTGAAGCCTTCCGAGCGCGTACCGCTGACGATGAAGCGCGCGATCGAGTTGATCGAGAAGACAGGGATTCCCAAGGGCGTAGTGAACCTGGTGAATGGTGGGCGCGAGGTTGTCGATGCGCTTTGCGATCATCCGAAGGTTCGCGCGATCAGTTTTGTGGGCTCAACGCCTGTGGCGAAGCACGTGTATGCGCGGGCGGCGGCGAGCGGCAAGCGCATGCAGTGCCAGGGCGGAGCAAAGAATCATGTGATCGTGCTGCCCGACGCGGACATGGAGTTGGCGACGCAGATTATCAGCGACAGCGCGTTTGGCTGCGCGGGGCAGCGCTGTCTGGCGGTTTCCGTGGCGGTCACGATTGGCGAGGCGCAGAAAACATTTCGCGACTCGATTGGACAGGCGGCTTCTGCGATTCGCGTGGGGAATGGATTGGACAGCGGCGTGCAGATGGGTCCGGTAATCACGCGAGAGAGCAAGCAGCGCATCGAATCGCTGATTGAGAAGGGCGTTGGTGAGGGCGCCAAGCCGGTTGTCGACGGCCGAAACGCAGAAATTCCAGGCTATGACGGCGGCAATTTCTTAAAGCCGACGATTCTGGACGGACTGCCGTCCTCGAGCCAACTGGCGCATACGGAAATTTTTGGGCCGGTACTGAGCCTGGTGCATGCGAATTCGATGGATCAAGCGATGGAGTTCCTGTCGCGGAGTCCGTATGGAAACCAGGCTTCGCTGTTTACCACGAACGGAGCGGCGGCGCGGCGATTCCGCTATGAAGCGCCGGCGGGGAATATCGGGATCAATATTGGCGTGGCGGCGCCGATGGCGTATTTCCCATTCAGCGGTTGGAAAGAAAGCTTCTTCGGCATCCTGCATGGGCAGGGACGCGACGGGGTGGAGTTTTATACGGAGTCGAAAGTGGTGATCGAGCGATGGTCGCGGCAGGAAACGCGCAAATTCTAGAGGCGCGGTAGGACTGAGCGGTCCCAAAAATCGAGTGGTGCCGCCAAAGGACTGCCCTTTTGCTTTCGGAATGGAGCGGGCTGCCTCGCTGCGAATTAATCGGGTTCCGGCACCGGCTCCATCGAACCCAAGAGAAAGACGTAGCCGGCAATTCCGATCAGCAGGAAAATTCCTGCGACCGCAAAGGCCCAAAAGAAGGAATGCGTCGCCTGTACCACATAGCCGGTGACAATCGGCGCGGCGATGCCGGCGAGTTGATTGCCGGAATTCAAGATCCCTCCCAGCGTGCCAACGCTCTCCTT
>Ga0137359_10003447_pt1 | contig 12823 bp, 9 predicted proteins | sample Mad1_40_16metaG_FD_108281 | JGI IMG/M metagenome (GOLD analysis project Ga0137359, IMG submission 108281) | Vadose zone soil microbial communities from Angelo Coast Range Reserve, California, USA - Mad1_40_16 metaG | ecosystem: Environmental > Terrestrial > Soil > Vadose zone | place: USA... | reverse complement strand
GCTTTCCTCGGTTCTCGATGCTAACATCACCAAAAACGTCGTGCGCCTCGGATCCAGAGCAACCGACCAGCGCATCGAGCAATACAGTCTATACAGGCTAGAAGAGCTGTCGGGACGTGCCAGCGGGGACCTCGAACGGCCAATAAAACGTGAATACGCCACCATGAAGCGGGCAGAAGAGGAGATGACGCGTATCATGAATCAGATACAGCTTCCTGAACTTAGTTGGGAAGACGCCGAAAGATTCCTCGACTTTCATTATCCTCTGCACGCTGACTCCTTCAGGGATCCACCGTTTTGGGTTGCGGAACTGTTGGGGCGCAAGAGGCAGGACGAAATAGAGAACGGAGAATGGACGCGAGTTTCGAAGAAGGGAAAGCAAGGCTCCAAGGATCCCGAAATTTCGGGAGTTTACGGATTTTGGAAGAACGGCGAAGATATCGAATTTATCCAGCCTCGCCCATCTACCTCAAAAAGTGCCGCGGGAAAGAAGGGAAACGACCCGGATCCTCGAGTGGCGTTCTTCAATGATCTAGGTTTCGGGGGCTTGATTCCGCCCATTCCCTCCGGGGACCGTCCTCTTGATCGTCTGACAAGCGTCGACAACGTCTGGTCGATGTCGTTTCCTGAGCGACAACGTCTCGCGGAATCATGGGAGGAGGATATGCAAGATATAGCTTACGACTCGTGCCGGGCCGAGTTCGACCAATTAAGAGAAGAATACAGGAAAGCTTGCAAAGACTACGAGGACATCAAGGATGAAGTAAGTTGGTTTAGTGGCCTGTGTCGGCTGTTGTAACTAGAGCGCTCGATAGGCTCGGCGTAGACTTCTGAGCAAGACAGACTTGATTGCATGTACTACAACCGGTGCGTATTGACTAACAGATGAAGATGTGAGGGACCAATAACGTCCCAACTGCAGGCGCCGCTAAGCTTGTATCCTTGCTCACGGTTCGTTCGGAATAGTTCCACGTGTCATTCGCTGCTAATGGGACATCGTAGAGCGTTGGGCCAAAAGTCCTTATGGTCGAGGAAGCAGGTCAAGTTCTCGAAGCGCACATTCTGGCGTCTCTTGTTCCCTCAGGTATCATTCCCAATACATCCACATGCATGCTCCGCGTAATCATACTCATCATTTGTCCCAAAAAATAGTCGAACATCTTGTTTGTATCGGGGACCCGAAACAATTACGCCCAAACTTGGCGACTTTCGGTGGGTCATTAACGTTCCCATCGCATAAAGGCTAATGTACCCCGAAAGCGTTGTCTATGGACAGCACGTCTGGGAGGGAATTATTCAAGTTCGATAGGTCGCTCATGGAGCGACTTTCTGATATGGGGATGAGTATGACGCAAATTAACGTTCAGCGGAGAATGCGACCAAGCATTTCTCACTTTGTGCGGTACGAAGCTTCCTCTCGCAGAGATGGTGTCGCGTCCTCTTACGTACTCGCGCAGGACCATTTTATACCCCAAGCTTGAGGACCATACTATCGTCAGAAACTATCCCGCCGTGCAAGGCATAGAGAAAGACGTCTTCTTCTTTTCGCACAACAATCCTGAGAATTCAGAAGACGATTCAGTGTCGAAATATAACATGTTCGAGGTACGTCGGCGTACCTAACTTGAATCACACCTACCCCAGCACTCAACCGGTCGACTAGGTTTCCATGATACGCGACCTTGTATTGTACTTCCTTAAGCAGGGTCCGTACGATGGTCCTGGAGACATTGCCGTACTCTGCGCCTACCTAGGTCAACTGCAAAAGGTCCGCGCAGCCTTCAGAGATCTCAAGATTGCGGTTAGCGTAGATGAACGCGATGAAGAGCAGCTGGAACGTAGGGGACTCGCAGGTGACGATGACATAGGATTCGCTCAAGTTCAAGTTGCTCGACACGTGGGTATCCCCGTTAACTTCTCAGTTGATGCTTCACATTCTAATCGTTTTTTTAGATTCGCATCGGAACGGTAGACACATTCCAAGGCCAGGAGGCCAAGATCGTGATCATTTCTTTGGTTAGAAACTCCGGCGCGTTTGAGGAAGGCAACGCCGCGATTGGTTTCTTGAAAGTACGCAAGCTGAACAACTTTTGCTGATGCCAAGCTAATGGGTCTTGCCAGAGCCCCAACAGGATAAACATCGCATTATCCCGAGCTAAGCACGGCCTTTATATCCTTGGGAATGCTTCAAACCTCAAGAAAAATGTCACATGGAAGGCGGTCCTAGAAGAGATGGAGAACGAAGACCAGCTTGGTTATGCCTTCCCAATCGTTTGCCCGCGGCACCCCGATACCAAACACCTTATCTCCAAGCCAGGGCAATTACCCACTCTCGCCCCTGAAGGTGGCTGTCTCCAACAATGCGAACATCGTCTCGAGTGTGGACACGTATGTCCATCAATGGTATGTTATTTCCGTTTTCACTTGATACGGTCGGTCACTAATAAAGAGCATTCCAGTGCCACACGGACCAAGATAATCACCGCAAAATGAAATGTAATCATCCTTGTGTGAGGGTGACCTGTCCTAGGGCTCACCCGTGCCCGCGACTATGTTCCGAGGAATGCGGGGTGTGCAGGTTCCCAATATATGATCTCGAGCTTCCGTGTGGACACGTCGCGGAATCCGTTCTTTGGGAAGTGCCCTCCGATCTTGTCCTTTTCGATCTGACCCACTTTACAGCCATATGCTGGAGAATTTGGAGACGGTCACGTGTGATGTCCTGGTGTCGAAGCGTCTACCCGGCTGTGAACACAGCGGCCTCATGGCTTGTAGCACAGACCCCACCGCCTTCCAATGCAGGGAAATTTGCGGAGACATCAACACGTGCTGCGGACGAAGGTGTAAATCTCGGTGCCATGAATGTCAGAAGGTTACGCGGGATAGTGCGGCACCTGGTGGAGGCGCTCTTCCTCCTGTCCGCACGCACCACAAAAGTCATCCTTGCGATCGAATGCTCAAGTGCCAACATTTCTGCGGCCTTCCGTGTTCCTCAGATCACTCGTGCAATCCGAAATGTTCCAAAGCATGTGGGCAGCGCTGTATCCACGAGAAATGCAAAAAGCAATGCTGGGAACCTTGCCCACCGTGTATGGAGCCATGCGAATGGCACTGTCCCCACCAAATATGTCCAGTTGTTTGCGGTTCGGTAAGTTCTCATAGAAGGAATGGAATTCCTCGTTTGGGGCTAAGTTGTTATCTGACAGATCTGTTCTCGCCTTCCCTGTGACGTGGCTTGCGAAAACCTATTGGAGTGCGGTCATAGGTGTTCGTCGGGTATGTCCTCATTTTCTCTGAACCACGCGGGTTGCGTCTTACACGCTTGTTTATAGTATGCGGAGAACCTTGCGAACAGCAAATATGCGTCGAATGCCTGCCAGATGAGCGTAAAGTCGACATCGTTGATTTCCTCATGCAGAGGCGTCTGGACGAGATCGACCTTAGCTCGAACGATATCTCAGAGCGCCTGATCAAGCTGGAATGTGGACACACATTCACCGTCGAGACGCTAGACGGCCATTGTAATATGTCGGCCTACTACGAGACGGATGATATGGGCGTTTTCACGGCCACGAAGGCACCACCTGTGGACTTCCAAAACCCTCCATCTTGCCTCACCTGCCGCGGGCCCATCACCGCTCTTCGATATGGCCGCGTTACGAAAAGAGCGAACTTGGATATCCTGGAACAGAATGTGGCAAGCACGATGTCGTCCGCATTAGAGAATGTCGGTCTAGAAATCGAACGATTTTCGGCAAGACTCGACAACGTCAAGGCGGAAGCAAAGGCAATCGCGTTTAGTCCTCCATCTCAGAAGGCAAATGATCTTGACGTTCTCTCTGCGCATCGCAAGTCTCGATTTGGCTTGGAGTCCGAGCCACTCCCTCATGCAGAAATCGCCCAGGCGAACATGGCAAATATCCATGGGTTTTCTCGAGAGGAGGCAAGATCATGGAACCAGGTCGTCCGTGACCTGCTCAAGCTGTACAAGAAGGTCGCCGAAGTTGCACGGACCCGCGGACCCCACGTGAAGGCATATGGCGCAGCACTCGCGACACTCTACCGGCTCGAACTTTCTGCTCTAGCTAGGGATCCAGAGCGTGCCTGTGGCGCCCCTGAACCGCAGGCGATGACGGAGGTAAACAAGAAGATAGGCCAGCCCCCACACAAGGCCGACACTCGCTTCCAAGTAGAAGCCTTTTTCTTGTCTCTCGAACTGCGGTACACCTTGGCGGAAATCGCGCAGAACCGTATCAAAGGGCTCAACGTCTCTTCCAGAGACGAAACCGTTCTTCGCCACGAAAATCTGTGGCGCTCCTTCGTGTCGTTTGTATACGAGTCGTGCGTTCACGACGCGGAGAAGGCTCTCAAGACGGCGGAGAAGTCGTCGGCGCCTCGGTTGGCCGCCCAGGCTGGGGTACATATTCTCCGCGCAAAGCTGGAGCTGTTCCGTTTCGAAATTCTGGCGGACCGCACACTCTTATCTCGACAAGGGCGCCTTGACAGTGATCGCCGAAAGGAACTAAGTGACAAAGCACAGGTACAGACGATGACGGTTATTCACGAGATAGAAGGACTCCAAAAGGCGTATATTCGAGGTCGCCAGATTACCAACATGGATGAGCGAAAATCTGAGATAGAATGGTTCACGCACAACTGTCGCGAAAAGGGAGAAAAGTTCGTGGGAGAGTATAAGGCCCTTGCGACCCATCTCCGCACCGAAAGAGGATATGAGCCCTTGTCGTTGCAAGAAAGGCGAGACATCATAAAATCATTCGGTTTCTGTAAGTATTCTCAAAACGGGAAAGGAATGATAACGAATGACACTATATTATTCGCAGCGCACAGGGGACACTTCTATAATTGCGAAAACGGGCATACGTTTGTAATCGATGACGTCCGTAAAACCCCTTTGATCCCCAGATTAATCCAAACAGTTGATTGTACCTTTACAGTGCGGAGGAGCAACGCAAGTGTCGCGCTGCCCAGAGTGCAGGGCCCCGATTGGAGGTACCAGCCATCAACTACTGGCATCCAATACACGAGCGATGGAGTTCGAAGACATAGCTCGTCAGGACGGGTCACGGGACCCCCACTGGGCATGGGGAAGAGGCGCGTAAAGAGTCTATCATCTCGAGTCCCGTAGTATCCCTGGAAGTTACCGATATTGGTTCGCCTGCATATGTTTTGAATACGCAACGGTAGAAAGTGTTGATTTGACTAAGTTACTTAGCAAGCGATAGACGGGATTTTGAGAACGGCAGCGAAACGACGACTCACAGACTGAAGAAGTGGCGCGAGTGTTGAAAGAAGTCGACCCAAGGAGAAGCCGTAGACCGGAGGCGTCACGAGGCGGAAGTCAGGACGAGGACGGGAGACGAGATCGGAATCGAGATAAAAGCCGAGATGGGATTATTAAAGAGAAGAGGCAGGTTCGAGATCGCGCGAGTGTGAATGCTCGAAGGCGAGAGAGTGAAGGTCGGGAAACATTGTCGCTAAATTCCGGAGCGCCTTTTTTGTAACAAACAATGGTTATCGTGATAATTACAAAGCATGATAGCACGTTAAGACGAGATAATAACCGAAATTATAAATTATTATAAACGTATAATCCATAAGAGGGTTGTGTGGGCATTGACATGTGGATGACAAGCCACTTATAATATTTGTACCTCGTTATAAGATCTCAGCCACGCTGGTCATCCCTCGTGGCAACACCTGGTATGTCACTGTGGCAGCGGTCCAGAAGAAACTTGAAGGGTTGAGAAACAGCCAACATCATTCACTTTCGGAGGAAGAAAACTGAGCCGCGATCATGGTGCCGCCCTAGAATGGTGCTCACAGGATGATCGATGGCGACGTGAAATTGAATACACGAGCGTACTCCGCGAAACGTGGAGTCGGATTGAGTCGGAATCCTGAGCGCTGAACGTTAGACGTTGAACGTTGGACCTGGGGGGAGCCCTGCGACTTCGGTGGTAGTAATAGCGGTACTACGAATCATCGGGCGCCCGTCACGGTGTTCATGATCCTGATCCTGGTCCGTAGGCAGAAAAAGAATTGTATCGTCCGAGTCCTGAACATGGGAATGTACCATAGGATAATGTGCAGCATAGTGCTGTGTACTCTCACTGGCAGATGCAAGATGATGGATTCGATGGTGACGGGAATCATTAATCGTCACCGAATAGAAACTATCGAGTATCGATTTGGGGCGAAGGAGGATGCAATAACTGAGGATGGACCGTACCCGGGCCAGACAGTCTACTGGTATTACAGAAGGCTGGCAGGAACTTTGGTTAGCATTTCGCCTATGAAATTGATTCGTTTGACAGTCAACGCGTTGCCTTACTGTAAGCTAAGGCTCCCGTTGTTGTTCATTGTAACTTGGGTACGCCACCCCGTGTGGAGGGATCAAGTGCTTGTGGCGAGTGGCGAGGACATGACGAAGACAATCTATATCGGGCACGCAGAAAGTGCAAGAGAGCATAGGTACGGTACAAAATGTCGTCGTCCCGCCTCGTCAACCGTCGCCCCCAAGTCAGCGTGCGAGTGCGAGACACGAAAACGAATATTCACCTAAGCACCCGACTCCGCCACTGGCCCGAACTCGTGTGCAGTGCGTCGTACACGCCACATCCGACCTCGTGTGCGCGGAACACGTCGTCCCCGGCCTCGTGCCCGTCGCGTACGCCACCTCCGATCTCGGTGTTGAACTCGTGCCAGAACGGCGCCCGCTTAGCCCATTGTTCTCGTGTCTCACGTTTCAGTTCTTGTCCTGGTTTCGGTTTAGAGTGGTTTGCATTCATCCCTGATTGCCTTCGATTGCCTTTGTGAACCACAGCGCTTGCTCGTCCCGTGGACGCGTGGACGCGACAGACTATCAATGGGATATTTGAAATATTGATTATATAACAATAAAAAAACCGTCACTCCTCGGTCAACCGGTCGACGTCGTGTCGACGTCGAGTCAAGATCTCTGTCCCTGCACCTCAGACTATTACCTTCCTTCCCAATTGTCGTCCAGACATCTAAAAGAAAAGGAGATATTATTTTCACTGAACATTCTTTCAGTTGGAGTTTGGAGTCGTTCGGAGTCACTCATGTCTACACAACGGCAAAATTTTGGAGGTAAACAGTGTGTCGGTTAGTTCAGCGATCTCTTGGTTTATGCTTATGGTACTCGACTTGCTAGGCAATGGGTCAATATCTCATTTACCGTGAGCCTTGGTGACGCTTCTGCATCGTGCGAGTCTACTGCTTCTTGCCACTCAAGATCACACGGCCCATGGTGACAACGCACACCCTGAATTACCGCCCGTGCCTTTAGTGCGTGTCCGAAGCGGAAGCTAACTCTGACCCTGTGGCAATTCCAAACACAAAATGTCATTTCCGGCTTGAGGTGCTTGACCTGTTGGACGGTCATGGGTTTCTGGCTGGAAGCTAGTCCTGACGTATTCAATATGTATGGAAGGTATTACTTTCCCTTGTCTTTCTGTATTGCGATGAGCGCTTCTTGTCATCGATGTGTTGAAATCACAAGGAATGTCTCCGCCGGACGAGCTCAATCTGCCTCGCTATCACTCCCCGAGAAAGAATCTTCTGTTCGGTGCTTCTAGTCTAGTCATGGGGCAGATAGGCTTTTCGAAAGAACAGGTTAGGGGTGCGTGTACGTACTGGTCACAGTATTCGGCTTCCAATCGTTCTAGCTCGCATCTCGTAACCAAGCATGCCTTTCCCTCGAGTCTGTATTAGAATGCGCTGCCGTTCTATCAAAACGGGGGGACAAATGGAGAGCCAATGGCGAATCCTAGGACAGTTGCACAGCCTGGGCTTCACGCTGATGCGCGGATGGGCCCGCCACACACAGGCGCCCGGCTTGTTCTTGTTCTTTGACTTCTACCACCATCCTCAACTTACTCATTCATCCCCCAACGCATCCCGCTTTTGGTTCTAAACACATATACTCTTTCAAATGTCATCAAACAATTCTGGTGGCCGCCGCGGACATAGAGGCGGAGGCCCACAAGGTCGTGGCCGTGGGAATCCTGGTGGTCGAGGGTTCCAGGGTGGCGTAGGTGGTCGAGGTGGCGTAGGCGGTCGAGGTGGCGTAGGCAGTCGAGGTGGCCCTGGCCGTAGTGGCACCCCTATCGACCGAACTGGAGTTCCCGGAGGAATCTGCTCGTTTTACTGGCAGACGGGTGCCTGCGACCGCTCGTTCGACTGCACTTTCAAGCATCAAGTGAAGCCACAAATTCCAGAGACTTCCTCGGTGGACGCCACACAGACGGAAGATCAAGAGCCGGACTTCTTTTCCCGGGAAGGAATGGCAATAAACAACGGTTCTGTCGTGGACTCGCGATTCACTCTTCGTCCGAACGAAGCACACAATCATATCAAGTCGTTTGTCTCCGATAACTTCGTGTTCCGGGACGCATATAGTGCCGAGGGTTTTTCTCGGATCTTTGCAAGTGTCAATTCTCGAAACAAAGCATGGGTAAGGGTTACTCTAATCATGACGACTTGCCAAGTGCTGACGTATCGTAGAATTCTAATCAGGCCCAGGTACGTCGAAATACTGACGATGCATATCTTTGAAACCAACTCATACATTCCCGCTATAGGCGTTCCTTGACACAATTGTCCGCGTACGTTCAATTTTCCAGGCGTCAATAGTTTTAGCATTAACATCGTGTTAGGGTGACGCATTGCTACGCATTGGTGACGTGCTGAGATATTCTCCAGTCGCCGTCAATGTAGGTGCTGGATCGACGACGCTGTCATTTCAGAAGGGTTATTTCCCCATTATCGAGGTTTGTCTCAGGAGAAAATAGATATTATAATCCCGTCTTGACTATTCTTGTCGGAACTTCATAGTTTCTGTCGTCCGAATTGGTCTTGAAGACAACGATTCACCAGAATACGAAGTAAGTCGCGTCATATAGTCACATCAGATATTAGACTATTAATGGCCATTCTAGCAAGATATATTCGTTGCTCGACCAGAACTATGACGAATTTCATTCCACTACGCGCGCATGTATGCGCGCAATGATAGAGGCGCAGACTTGGAAGGACTGCTCTCCGGGCTTGTCTGCATCCCGCCAAAACACACTTGCTGGGGTGGAAGTCTTTGGGACTCTTTCGACTGTTCTGACACAGTAAGTGCTGGCATTTATCCCTTACTCTAGTGCCACGCTCACCGGCGCTGGACAGATATTTCTCGCGTTTCAAAAGCGCCATGCAGAATCACCCAGAACTAAGTATTTTGGTTGAAGATGTCTTTTCTTGGTTCGATACTTGGACCGCAGCCGTGAGGGCATCGCCTCCGAGGTTTCAGGACCCTATCACCGCCTCGGAACCGGGGACTAGAAACCTAACTTTGGAAGAATTGCAGAAAAATATCACTCGACTCCGATCCATCGTGGGTAGAGAACACGGCGACACCGAAAGGCTGCGAAGACGCGGCGTCTCTCGGGCAGGACTCACTGCCGGTCAGGTGCAAGAGGCGCTCGCATCCCGACTTGAGCAAACTTACGATCCTCCTGGCGCTTTACGAAACGGAGGAGAACCTCGCAATGACAATGATTTCGCAGACATTCGCGACATTCGCATCGCGCCAACGAGCAAAGAACTTCAATGTCCCTTGCCACCCTATCTCCCAGTCTTTCTTCCGACGGCGCCACACCATTTGCCTGAGGGCTCGATAGAACGTCATCTCGACATACAGTTTCGCCTATTGAGGGAAGAGATGATGTACGCAACCATTTTCCTTTTCTCGTCTACCATCGTTGCATGTTGATGGTTGTCTTTCTTCGAAGCGATACAATTCGGCAATCAGTCGGAGAAATCAGTAAAGACCTCGACACTATGCGGGGCTCCAATCCTCGTCCCAAGAATCGGAAGTCAGCCACGATGCTAGAAAAGTTGTTGTCGTCCAAAGGCGGCTCATACAAGACCTCCGGCTTCAATTCGGTCTTCTTTCAAATGTACACTGGTGCTCGTTTTGCGCCTTTGAAGGCCGAGCGTCGTAATTTCACCGTTGGCCTTTTGCTTGACGCCCCTGCTGGCCCTTCTCGGGATAAAAGCGGTAAAAAGAGAGCCGAATATTGGGAAAATTGTAAACGCTTGCAATCAGGAAGTCTCGTCGCTCTTTGCCTCGTTTCTCCTGGCTCGTTCCAGGTATTCCTTGGAACTACTGTTTCCGGTGGCAAGGACATTGCAGAATCCGCCAAGGCCGACGCTGACACTATCCAGATTCGACTTTCGTTCTTTGATGCCGAAATCGAACTTATGGCTTTGCGTCGTCATCCGATCTCCGTCGACAACTCAACATTCGCTATCCTGATAGACAACAAAATCATGTTTGAGGCCCTCCACCCCTTCCTCCGGACTCTACAGACTGTCGAACCCACTTCTATCCCTTTCTCAGACTACATTTCATGCTCCGGTAATCTTGCGTCCATGCGAATTGGACCTCCGCGATATGCCCGCGCTCCCCAATTCAAATACAACCTCCAGTGCTTGGCGCGACGCGGAGAAACAATTCCGGATCTCGACGTGAATAATGCGGCATCTCAACTTCTTGTGCGCCGACGATTGACGAGCTCGAGCCAACTGGATCCATCTCAGGTTGATGCAGTCGTTAATACCCTCACACGGGAGGTTTCTCTGATCCAAGGGTACGTCTTTGATGTCGGTGCCAAATCTCACCTCTGATCCTCCGTGTCGTTAGCCCTCCGGGAACGGGAAAGGTACGGAGAACCCGCGCCATGGGAATCGTCTTTTGGTTGGTTCTGATGTAGTTCTCAGAGTTTCACGGCAAAGGAGATCCTTCGAGTTCTCTTCGCTAGTAAAATCAAGCCAATCAGTAAGCGAAGTCGTCTATGTAATGTCCGCGCTCATGTAACGGTTGGTTCAGTCCTCATTGCCTTCACAAACCACGCGCTCGATCACATGGTAACGTCGGTTCTCGATGCCGGCATCACCAAAAACCTCGTGCGCCTCGGGTCCAGAGCAACCGACGAACGCATCGCGCAGTACAGCCTATTCAATTTGGAAAAGCTTGCGGGACGTGGAGAGCTAGATCGGCCATTAAGACGTGAATACGCTGTCATGAAGGAAGCGGAAGAAGATATGACGCGCATTATGAATCGGATACAGCTTCCTGGGCTAACTTGGACAGAGGCGGAGAAATACCTTGACATTCATTATTTTATGCACGCTGATTCCTTCAGGGAACCACCGTTTTGGATTGCGGAGCTCTTGCGAGTAAAAGGGGAGGACGAAAAGGAGAATGGGGAATTCAAGCGAGTTCCGAAGAAGGGGAAGAAAGCCTCCCAGCAGGACGCCGAAATTACGGGCGTTTACGGATTCTGGAAGGACGGCGGAGATATTGAATTTATCCAGCCCCGCCCTTCTACCTCGAAGAAAGATGCAGCCAAGGAGGGAACCGATCCTGACCCACGAGTAGCGTTCTTCAATGAACTAGGTTTCGGCGACCGGATTCCGCCCATCCCCTCCGCAAATCGCTCTCTTCCACAACTGATTCGTATCTACAACGTCTGGTCGATGTCGCTTTCTGAACGACGGCGCATCGCCGAATCATGGGAGGACGAGATGCGGAGAATAGCTTATGATTCTCACTTGGCCGAGTTCGACCAACTAAGAGATCAATACAAGGAGACGTGCAAACACTACGAGGACTTGCAGGACGAAGTAAGTCGATCCGGTGATCTATGCTGCACCAATTCTAACGAGATCGTTGGTAGGCTCGACGCAGACTGCTCAGCAAAACTGACCTGATCGCATGCACTACGACTGGTGCGTATTCGCGGAGAGTGGAGATTGTGACAGATTATCTGATAACATCCGATCCATAGGCGCCGCCAAGCTTATCTCTCTGCTCACGGTTCGTCTGGAGTGATCGTACATAACGTTCAGTTTCATGTTAACAGGACAATATAGAGTATCGGGCCAAAGGTTCTTATGGTCGAGGAAGCTGGGCAAGTCCTCGAAGCGCACATTGTGGCTGCTCTTGTTCCCTCAGGTAGTTTCTGAAGCATACATCCTCCGCATATTCATACTCACCAGTCGTCCAGTCGAGCACCTTATCTGTATAGGGGATCCCAAACAATTACGCCCCAACTTGGCGACTTACAGTGAGTTACTAACGTTACTCTTCGCGTGGTAGAAAAGCTAACATCACCCGAAAGGGTTTTCTATGGAAAGCGCATCCGGGCGGGAGTTGTACAAGTTTGACAGATCGCTCATGGAGCGACTTTCTGATGGGGGAATGAGTATGTCGCAGATAAACGTTCAGCGGAGAATGCGACCCAGTATTTCCCACTTCGTACGGTATGGAGTTTCTTCTTGGAGAGAGATAGTGTCGCGGTTTCCTTACGTGCTCGCGCAGGACAATTTTATATCCCAAGCTCGTGGACAATGACGTCGTTAACCACTATCCCGCGGTGAAAGGCGTGGAGAAGAACGTCTTCTTCTTCACACATAATAATGCAGAGAACGCAGAAGACGATTCAGTGTCGAAATTCAACATGTTCGAGGTACGTCTGACGATTCAACCGCACCCCAGTACTCAGAAGCTTATCCCATTCGATCAGGTTAATATGATACGTGACCTTGTGATATATTTCCTCAAGCAGGGTGCCTACGATGGTGCCGGAGATATTGCCGTTCTCTGCGCCTATCTAGGTCAACTGCAAAAGGTCCGCGCGGCTCTGAAAGACCTCAAGCTTGCGGTTAGCGTGGATGAACGCGACGAAGAGCAGCTAGAGCGTACGGGCCTCGCAGGCGATGGCGGCAT
>Ga0137359_10003445_pt1 | contig 12830 bp, 12 predicted proteins | sample Mad1_40_16metaG_FD_108281 | JGI IMG/M metagenome (GOLD analysis project Ga0137359, IMG submission 108281) | Vadose zone soil microbial communities from Angelo Coast Range Reserve, California, USA - Mad1_40_16 metaG | ecosystem: Environmental > Terrestrial > Soil > Vadose zone | place: USA... | reverse complement strand
GCCTTTGTTGCATGCTACTGTCCTCTTTGGGTTTCCCCTCCAAGTAAGCAACCGTCTTAGGGGTCTTTGCTCTCAACCCCTCCTTTCTCTGAAAGGTATCCAACAAGCACCTATGCGGCGCACCAGGATATGGAACCTGTCCGCGCACTGTGTGGCCTGGGGAGCGCCTTGCGTCGCCGCAGAGGCATAGGTCCCTCCACGATCCCGGCTGACCACTTTCAGATCAAGTTGTCGGCGCATCCAAGCGGCTGAGGTTTCTGCTTCCCGATCAGCTAAGAGGTCCACCACATGATGGCTCTCCAGGTTCACAAGGATGGTGCCAAAACGCAAGCCGCGCTGAAACGAAAAATCATCTATCCCCAAGAAGAGGATCGACTCAGGAGGGCTATCAGGTAGAGCCATAATGCGACGTAAGATCGTTTGGCGCGTCGTGTGTATCCCCAAACGAGCGGCCAAGCGAGTCCCTCCTTTTCCGCAAGTCGCCAGCCCAATGGAGGTAATTTGCTCGCAATGTCGGATCGTCATTCGCGCCCACGGTTCAACAAAAGCTGGAAAGCGCTCGGTAAACACTTTACGCTCGCAGAGCGGATTGCGACAGTAGAACTTGCGAACGGTGAGCTCAAGCTGAACACGGCGACCTCCGCAAGCAACATCACGCAAGCTTCGGCGGTAATGACTCTTTATGGACGAGGATGCGAAAGCACACAGCGGGCAGCACGACGTCGGATGCGTTGCTCTCACCGAAACTACCAGGCCAGTTTCGGTGCTCTGGATCTGATCAATGAGCATCCCTTCGGGAAGTGGAAGTAGTGGTGTCCTTTCCATGATACCCTCGCTCTTCGCAATGAAACAATTCTCAAGAGGTTTCTCATGAAAGACACTTTATGGCCTATTAGGCCCGCCGACGAAATTTACAACGCTAAGCCCTCATACCGTCATCTTGTAACTTCCCGTTCCATCTCGGCTGGTCCCTCGGAGTGGTGGTGTCTGTCAGGCACATGCTCAGGAATCCAGCGGCTCCAATCAGCGAACCAACGATCATTGGAAAGCGCGGCCCCGTGTGTGCGGTGACACGCCCGGAAAGCCCGTCGGCCAGCCAGATGACACCGGTCTCTGGCAGCAAGGCCAGCCCAGCCAGCAGTGGCGAGTAGCCCCTGATCTGCTGGAAGAACAGATTGATAAAGAAGACTTGCCCGTAGAATCCAAAGTTCAACAGTAGACCAACCACATTTGCTGCCGAGAACGTGGACGATGAGAAGAGTTCGAGCGGGAGCATCGGGCTGCTTGTGCGCCGCTCGACAAGGATGAAGACTATCGCTGTCAGCCCAGCGGTGATCAGCGCGCCCCAGATCGGCCACATCTGCTGACAATCACACACGTCTTCAGGTGGGTCAGCTCTCTCACCGGTGACCCACCAGGATCCTGGTAGGAAAACCGACCAGTTGCACGTTGGGATTTACCTCGAACCAGTCAGGAAGCTGTCAACCAGGTTAGCAATTTCATCTGCTGCCGTATCCAGCGCGAAGTGACCACCATCGACTCGATACACCTGCGCCTGCGAGACATCGCGGCGGAACGCTTCCGGTTCGGAATCATCGAACGAAAGTTCGTACATGCCCCAAAGAACGAGCAGGCGCGGCTGGGTTTGACGCATCCATTCCTGCCATGGTGGGTAGGAAGCGACGTTGGATTGGTAATCGTAAAACAAATCGCTCTGGATGTCAGCCTGGCCTGGCTGGTTCAGGAAACGGATTTCATCGGTCCACAGATCCGGATCGTAGCGCTCGACCTGGGGATCATTGCCTACATGCCGCGTGCGCGTGGTGGCAAGCGAGAGCAGATTCGAGCGCAAGGCCACCTCGTAGGTTGCGCGGTCGGCCCAAAAAGCGCGGCGGAGGTTCCAGTTTTCCCCGAGACCGCTCTCATGCGCCACAGCATCCTGAACGATGAGCGATTGAACGCGCTCCGGGTGAGCAAGAGCCAGGCGAAAGCCAACTGGCCCACCATAGTCTTGCATGTAGAGGCTGTAATGTGTCAGGCCCAACGCTTCGGTCACATGCTCCATCACGGTCGCGATGTGGTCGAAGGTGTACGCGAATTGGGTATGATCAGGCCAATCGCTATGGCCGAAACCCGGATAATCCGGAGCGATCAAGTGATAGCGGTCGGACAGGCGCTGCAAAAGTGGCTCATACATCCGCGAAGAGGATGGCAGGCCGTGAAGCAAAAGCAGGGCAGGGGCGTCTTTCGGACCGGCCTCCCGGTAGAAAATGGACAGGTCGTCGATCTGCACGGTGCGATAAGACACAGGGGTGTTCATAGGTTTCTCCTTTTGCTTGTCTTGAGCCAGAACCCGGCCTGGAGCCAGCAGTACCAGGAAAAGCACTGCGATGACGAGAAGGATGGCTGTTTTCTGGTTGCCATGCGCGTCAATACTCCTTCGCATTTAAGGAGTGACTTCAAAAATCACTTCCAACTCGATCGGCATCCCGAGTGGCAGACTTGCCACGCCGAGCACGATCCGAGTCGATAGTTTCTCTTCCCCGAAAACGTGTACCAGCATTTCCGAAGCCGCATCGGCAACGCTTGGATGTTCCCGGAAATCGCCATCTGTGGCGATCGACACGCCAAGCCTGACCATACGGCTTACCTTGTCGAGTGAGCCTAAATGGTGCCGCGCCGCTGACAGCACGTTCAGACAGGCGATGGCGGCGGCTTTGCGGCCGTCCTCTACCGTCAGTTCCGCGCCAAGCCGCCCAAGATAGGCTGGCTTGCCGCCCGCTACCGGCAACATACCGCTGAGGAAGAGCAGGTTGCCGGTTTGCACGACCTCCACATACGCGCCCAACGGTGTGGGAACCGGGGGAAGCTGAATGTTGTGGTCATGCAACCGCTGTTCTGCGCCAGCCTGCACGGTGTGATGAGACAGAGGATTGTTCATAGGTTTCTCCTTTTTGTCGTCTACCATTTGCCTAAGTGCGCGCCGCCATCGACGTGCAGCACCTCCCCGGTAATGTGTGGTGCTTCAGCCAGGAACACGACCGCATCAACGATTTCCTGAGTGTCCGCGATGCTCCCCATTGGGGAAAGCGTGCGCAGAAAATCCTTCGGATCGTCTTTATGCAGCGGCGTATCGACGACGCCAGGAGCGACGGTATTCAAGCGGATGCCTTCTTTGGCATATTCCATCGCCAGGTTTTTCGAGATGGACTCGATGCCGCCTTTAGTCATCATTGGCACAGAAGCCGTGACCCCAGCTATTGGGTGATCGACCATCGAGGTCGTGATGCTCACGACACTGCCGCCCTGTTTCTGCATCTGCATCTGCTTGATGGCAAGCTGGCTGAGATAGACGAAACCGTAGAGGTTGGTCGAAATCAGCTTCCTGACGTCTTCAGTCGTGTAATCGGTAAATGGCTTGGTAAAGAAAATCCCCGCATTATTCACCAGCGTGTCGATGCCACCGAATTGCTCGATGGCCGCTGCTGCGACGTTCTTGGCCGTGCTCGCCTCGCCAATATCGCCATCAACCAGCGCAAGCTGCTTCGAGGCTTGAAAGCCGGATTTCTCCATGCTGCGCGCGGTGGCGACGACCTGATACCCGCGCTCTAAAAAGGTTTTGACCAGGTACGCACCAATGCCCTGAGAGGCACCAGTCACGATGACGGTTTTTGGCGTTTTCATCGTTCTCTCCTTTGGTTCGTCGTTTGCGCTCTCACAGAGAACATTGCTCTGCACCACAGTGCATCACTTGTCATTGCATTTCCCACGGGAGGCGCAACGAGCTGTCTGTTGGGCTGAAGTGGCTGGACCTTCCCGTTCCATGCGCTCGCTTGAGGCTTCCACGGGGCGAGATCGAGCTCTGCGAGAGCAGTTCCTGCCTCCAAGGCCCAGCTCATGCACCTCGCCCTCCCTGGCCTTAGTGTAAGGAGGAAGCGTCATGAACTCGTCATGAACAGCGAAATTCGCCGTGGCCCCGAGCGCCGATCCACGCCGGTGTGAGAGTGCCCGCCGTCCCCCTCTCTCCAACTCCGGCTGGGCCAGCGTGTCGCCGCCACGCGTCGGCGCAGGTCGACGAGGGCCTCTTGCGCAACGTTGATGCGGAAGGAGCGGACGGCCAACAGGATCGGTGTCGTTGCGTGAGTTTGGTTTTCTATACAGTCCTCCTTTGTTGTGGTGCATTTCCGATTGGTCGTTCGTCGCCGCGACCCACCGGTGACCGGACGATCGAGCGACGTTAGTCGCCCGTCATGCCTGTGTCCAGCAGCCGACCAGGGGCCAGATTACCGCGAGCCGTTGTGAGGCGGCCCCAGGTAGGGAAACTCGGCGAGCAGATCGTCGTGCGGGCCTATCCCATCCCCCGTCACTTTCCCATTCGTGATTACAGCCAGGAAGGCATCGGGGGCGTCGTCGCTGGGTGTGCGGCCATTGTCCGGGTAGGACGCTGGGCACGTGGGGTCATAGTACAGGAGGTCCGGCAGCAGTGTCCCTGCCACCCGCCTGGCTTCCACCGGCGTAAACCCCCCGAAATGCTCGAGCGAATGCGCGAAGGCGCCGACGAAACGGGCATCGTCCGCCGGCTCCGCGGCGCGATACGCTTCGTTCTGCTCACCGGTCAGGAAGGGAGTTTGGGAGGGTCGCGCACCGCGCTCCGCCTGCACCCAGCTCCCGTCCGCGCCGTCCACCCAACTCAGCGTGCGGGCCCACAGGCCCATCAAGTTCAGCCCCAGAACCGCGTTGGGCACTTCCAGCGCGATGCTGCAAATGTCTTTATCTGCGAAGAAATCCTTGCCAACGAACTCAAAGTTGTTAAAGGCACCCGCGTCGAAGAAAAAGGGATCGCTGCGCCAGCCCGCAAAGAAGCGATAGTCGCCGGACTGCGTCACCTGGGCCTCCCGCCCCATCGAGACCGGCGCTCCCTGGACGATCACCTCCCCACCCTCGCCCGTCCCGGCGGCCTGCGCGCCCTCCAAGCGGCGCAGCGTCGCAGTCTGCGCCCCGCCCCCACTAGAGGCGAAGCGCACCTGGTAGGCGATATCGGCGATGGCATCGCCGTCCGTGTCGATCTTGATCTCGTAGAGCCCCTCGGGCGCGAAGGGCTCGGCGGTAGTAGGCCCCGACTGGAGCACGTCGAAGGACGGGTGCACGTCCATAATGAGGATCGACTTGCTGGGATCTCCCGGCTTGGGGAAAGCAAACAAATCGGTGTAGTCGAGGCGGGCGTCCCCACGGGGAAACACGAGGTTGGGACCAGAATAATGGTGCGACATGGTTAATCTTTTCCTTTCGGTTCTAGGTTGGGCCTAAAGTCAGGCCATGAACTTCAGCAGTGCGTTGTTGACCTGGTCGGCGTGGGTCCAGGCGATTGCGTGCGGGCCGCCGGTGATGACCACCGTCTGCACGTTGCTGATCAGGCCGGCCAGCCGTGCGCCCGTCTTGGCGTAGGGCAGGACGTGGTCGTCATCGCCATGGATGACCAGCATCGGCACCTCGATCTTGTGCAGGTCGGCGCGGAAGTCGGTCTGCCACGTCGGGATGCAGGCGACCGCGGCGGTGGCCGAGGCGGTCACGGCGAGGTTCCAGCTGGCCTGGTAGGCCTGGTCGCTGACCAGCGTGCCGCGGAACTTCTCGATGTTGTAGAAGTTGTCCAGGAACCCCTTCATCCACGCCGGGGCGTCCTGCCTGGCGGCCTGCATGAACCCCTCGAACAAGCTCGCCGGCAGGCCCTCCGGGTTATCGGGCGTCTGCAGCAGGAACGGCGGGATCGGGGAGACCAGCACCCCCCTGGCGACCCGCTCCGACCCGAACTGGCCCAGGTAGCGGGTCACCTCGCCGGTTCCCATCGAGTGACCGACCAGGGTGACGTCGCACAGGTCCAGGGTTTGCAGGAGCGTGTGGAGGTCGTTGGCGAAGGTGTCGTAGTCATATCCGGTGGTCGGCTGGCTGGACTTGCCAAAGCCGCGCCGGTCGTAGGTGATCACCCGGCGACCATGCTCCAGCAGTACCGGGACCTGCTTATCCCAGGCACGGCCACTGAGTGGGTAGCCATGGATCAGGACAACAGGCCGTCCCGAGCCGTGGTCTTCATAATACAGGTCGATCGCGCCCGAGTTCTCTTGGCCGACCTTGATGTAAGGCATAGCTTCCTCCTTGGTTGTGGTGTATTTCAGATGGGTCATGTGACGGGGAAGTCCCTCCGTCTTCCGAATGTCTCCGTCAAAGGACAGGATGTCGAAGGCTCGTGCCCGTCGACGTCAGAGCCATCTGCTCAGATTGATGGCCCAGCACGATGGTCGGCTCCGCGCCCAGGCGGTGGATCGCCAGCGAGGCGCACAGGCCCACCGCCCCATCACCGATGACCGCCACGCGTGCGCCTGCCTGGACGTTCGCGCTGACCGCCGCGTGATGGCCTGCCGCCATGACATCAGTCAGAGGCAGAAGAGCCTTGAGCAGGGTCTCATCTCCCTCCACTTCTGGAGGCACAACGACCAGGGTGGCATCAGCAAAGCGTGCCCGAATCGCCTCGGCGGCCTGCTTGCCTTCATGCCCAAAGCCCCAGATACCACCTTGCAGGCACGCGCTGTGGCTCTTTCTCTCTCCGGACAGACAGATGAAATCGGGAGTTCTCTTGACATATCTTCTTGCGTCTCCTGTACAGGTTCGGCCAAACACGAGTGCCACCATGTGGTTACAGACAGAAGAAGAAGCAGACGGCACACTTGGCTGCACCCTCCTGGTCGTTCCCGTCAGGGAACTGTTCTCCATCTACTCTAACACGCGCGCGACGAGAGATGCGCCCAGATTCTTGCGCCAGCACAACAGATTCTTGCGCGGTTACCGATAGGAGCTGGGGAGGAGTCCAGTGAGACGCTTGAAGTGCAGCGCCAGGTGGCTTTCATGCGCAAACCCTACCGCGTGCGCAATGGCGGTGAGGGACCAGTTCGTAGTGGAGAGGAAGAGTTTGGCTCGCTCAATCCGACGCCCGATGACATACTGATGAGGAGCAAAGCCGGTTGACGCTTTGAAGAGACGCGCGAAGTGGTAGGGGCTCAGATACGCGACAGCCGCGAGTTCTGAGAGCGAGAGATCCTCGGCGAGATGCTCTTCGATGTACGTGCTGACGCGCCTGAGCGTCGTCCTGTCAAGGCCAACGGATCTTGGGAGGGAGGGCTGCTTCACCGACGAGTGATGTCTGAGCAGGTGGATCCCCAGGATGTTGGCTAATGACTCCACATAGAGCATGCCCCCCAGACCCTCTGAGTGAAGCTCTGAGAGCAGCGAGAGCGCAATGGTCTCAATCTGAGGGTCGAAAATGCCGAGGGTCTCAACGAACTCAATCGTATCAGGATCAATATCTGCCGAGGTGGCGATCTCCTGGAGAAGGGTGGATGAGAGATACAGATGCAGGTGGCGTACCTCTGCCTCGCGCTCCAGGTGCCAGTTGGTCGGCGCTCCTGCAGGCAAAATGACCAGGTTGCCGGTTCCAAGGTGTCCTTGACGCCCAGCGAGCCGTTCTTGAATGGTAGAAGGAGAACTGAGATTGATGACGAGGGTATGGCGAGGAAGAGCAGGCAAGGTAAAATCATCGAGCGGGTGGATGATCTCCGCGACATCAAGCCCATGCCAGCCTTTTCCGCTGCTCGACTGCACAATATGTTCGAGCGGAACATCGAACACCGTTTCGTGGTTGCTTTCCTCGAAAGGAGTCTGCTCCACCCCCTGTCTCCCTTCCTGTTGCCAAACAGATGCTGCTGATACAGGTGTCGTCCTTCATCAGAGAAGCGCCAATGCTTTCTTAAGATTCTATCACAGAACTTCCAGTTCTCAGAAGAATTGTCCGAGAGATACCAATCGCCGATCGTCTCCAGCCACACCCAGCGTTGTTCACCAGATGCTCTCTGCCGCGTTTTTGGGGCTTAGCGTTGTAAATTTCGTCGGCGGGCCTAATAGGCCTTTATCATTACAAGCTCACCTGTTGTTGCAAGCAACCGAGCAGATCGCCCCAAATCCGGCCATGAGCCATTATCCTGGCGAAATTTTGCTGATTATTCTGTGGATGAGCTATTTCCTATATCCTCAATTGGCCCGTCTTCCCGCTGCTGCGAAAACCGTTTCTCAACAGAAGAAAGGGCAAAATTTCAGCAGGGTAATCTCAAAATTTACATCCAGGGACTCTGTCATCATTACTCCTTGTTAGTAGAAGTACCTTTAGCGCTTTATCACTTGCCACATTTCGCATTAGTGGAAGTTTATCATAGATAGACTTCTAATAACAAGTATTAGTCGCAGGAATTACAACGGATGGCTTTGCGCCGGGGCAAGAGGATCAGGGGGTATGCTGTGCAGGAATAGACACATGTCCTAGCGTTGTGCTCTTCGCTTGCTCTCTACCCACTGCTCCCTTTAGGATGCAATATTGACCCACCTCTATGGCCCACGCATGGGCCGTAGCATTTTCTGTGGGCAGGAGGAACTGGTTCATGGCATCCATTGAACGAACCGTCTATCCCCGCTTTACGCGTGCTCCTTCGGTCAAAGAGTTACGTGAGATCTATACCCCTACCCCCACCGATGTTGCTTTTGTGGCAACAAAGGCACGCGGACCAGCCCAGAAGTTTGCACTGATGATTTTGCTGAAGGTCTATCAGCGTCTCCATTACTTTCCTGATCCCCAAAGCATTCCGGGAGCGCTGATCAGTCATATCCGCGCGGTCATGAACTTGCCCAACGACTTGGTCCCCGATATTTCCCCAGCGACCCTCTATCGCTATTACGGGGTGCTGCGGGAGCATTTGGAACTGAACAGCCAGGGCAAACATGCTCGACATGTCGCCGCACAGGCCATGCATGCAGCAGCCCAGGTGATGGAGAACCCGGCCGATCTGATCAATGCCGCTATCGAAACATTGCTCGTCGCACACTGCGAGCTTCCCGCTTTTAGTACGCTGGACCGCATAGCATGGCGCATTCGTCGTCTCGTGAATAGAGGGATCTACCAGCGTGTCTTTGCTCGGATTGCTGAAGCCGAACAGCAGGCATTGTCGCGCCTGCTTGAGCCTGATGAATCGTCTCCGTTCACCACCTTCGATCGAATCAAAGATGCCCCCAAATCAGCCACCCTCACTCATCTGGATGAATGGCTCAATCGCCTCTCTTGGCTTCAGTCTTGGGGAACGACGGAGCGCTTCGTCGAAGGAGTGCGCTCCTCAAAGATCACGCGTTTGGCACAAGAAGCACGGAGTTTGTACCCGTCTGATCTCCTGGATTTCTCTGCTCCCAGGCGGTTGACCCTTCTAGCCTGCCTGCTTTCTCAAGCGACCGTCTCAACCAAGGACGAGATCATCCAGATGTTTCTCAAACGCATGAGCAAGCTCACGGAGAAGGCGAAACAGGAGCTCCTCCGACTGCGCGAAGAGGAACGAGCAATTACCGAGCACCTGATTGAGGTCTTCGCAGATGTGGTGCAAGCCAGTACCGACGCGCAAGACCCAACCGACCGGGGCATGCACATCCGCGAGGTTCTGGATCGAGAGGGAGGCGAGATGTCGCTTTTAGAACAGTGTGAACAAGTCAGTGCCCATCATGGGGATCGGTATCAGCCGTTCCTCAAGAAATTCTACGGGAGCCACCGCAAGGCCCTGTTTCGCGTGATCAAAACGCTGGATTTGCGCTCGACGACGTCCGATCAAACGCTGGTTGATGCCATGAACTTCATCATGGCCAATGAGCACAATCCCAAGCAATATCTGGAGGCGACGCTTGATCTTTCGTTTACAAACAAGAAGTGGCAGCGAACCATCCTGGTGCGGCGCAAAGGAAAAAGCTGGTACCGACGTCAACATCTGGAAACGTGTGTGTTTTCCTCCCTGGCCGACGAACTGAAATCGGGCGACATCTGTGTCATCGGTTCAGAGCAGTTTGCCGACTATCGGGATCAGCTTCTTCCCTGGGAGATGTGCGAACCCAAAGTTGCTGCGTATTGTCAGCAGTTGAGCCTTCCCGCAACTGCCGAAGGGTTGGTCGAGCATCTGCGCACCTGGTTGACGGAGGTGGCCGCCGAAGTCGATCGAACCAGACCAGCTAATCAGGAACTCATGATCAATGAGAAGGGGGAACCATCGCTCAAGAGACTCAAGGCCAAAGCGCAGCCCGCCGGACTGCTCGAGTTAGAAGAAGCCTTGCACGCCAAGATCCCGGAGCGGCACCTGCTCGATGTGGTCGTCCGTATCGAGCGCCTGACCGGCTTTGGTCGCCATCTCGGTCCTCTTTCTGGCAATGAACCGAAAGCTGATGATGCCTGGGAACGGCAAATACTCGCGATTTTCGCGTACGGGACGAACTTAGGTCCGCACCAGATGGCAAGGCACCTGCGAGGCACGCTCAATGCCGAGCAGATTGCGCATATCAATCGGCGTCATATCACCGCGGAAAAGCTCGATGCAGCCCTGCATGATGTGAAGAATTGCTTCAATCGATACACGCTCCCTCACTATTGGGGCGACGAGAAACGGGCGGCCTCTGATGGAACACAATATGAGCTGGCGAAGGAGAATTTACTCGCGGAGAAGCACATTCGGTATGGCGGTTTTGGAGGCATCGCCTATCATCATGTGAGCGACATGTATATCCTGCTGTTCAGCCACTTTATTGGATGTGGTGTGCATGAGGCAATATACCTGCTCGATGGCCTGATACGCAATCGCTCGGACATCAAACCCTCCGTGATTCATGCAGATACTCATGGGCAAAACTTACCCGTATTTGGACTGTCGTTCTTATTGGGGATTGAGCTGATGCCACGCATCCGCAACTAGAAGGACCTCAGGTTCTATCGCCCCTCCAAAGAGGTCGTCTACGAGCATATCGATTCCCTCTTTCACGACAACGTCATTGACTGGAACCTGATTGAGACCCACTGGCAAGACTTGCTCCAAGTGGTCATCTCGATCCAGGAAGGGCGCGTGTTGCCATCGATGCTCTTGCGCAAGTTGGGCACCTCTAGCCGGAAAAACCGTCTCTACCAGGCATTTTACGCGCTGGGGTGTGTGGTGCGCACGGTCTTTTTGCTGACGATGATTTCCGATGTGAAACTGCGTGAAGTGATTCACCGCGCAACCAATAAAATGGAACAATACAACGCCCTTGAGGATTGGGTACGATTTGCGAGAGGAGGGGTCATGTATGAGCATGCATTTGACGAACAGGAGAAACAGGTCAAATACACAGGCCTATTAACCAACTGCGTCATTTTAGACAACACGGTTGAGATCAGTGCTGCACTCAATGCACTTGCTCAAGAAGGATACCTCCTTTCCATTGATGAAGTCGCGGCACTCTCACCGTATCAGACCAGACACATTAAGCGCTTTGGCAACTATGAGATCGATTTTGAAGCCGTTCCCACGCTCAATGCAGACGATCTGACCTTCACCCTTGAGCCACCTTCAGACCCTTCGGCCATTGAGACCGTTCAAGGGGACTGAATACCAGACAGGAAACCACGTCTCTCGGGAAAACTCCTGCCAGATCCTCCCTGGCAGGGGTCCCTTTCTCCCGAAGATATAACAAATTGCTCTGTGAGTGGTTTTTACAGTGATCCTAGTGGTCTGACCACCAAAATTTGACAAGTTCAAAAGTCAACATTCAAAGCCATCGTGTTAGCGTTAGCATGTTGGCTTCTTCTTCCCAGCGTGGTTTCACGTCACCTTTGCTCTGCACTACGTCACGTGTCACCTGGGTCATGAGGATCGAACATCATACATCTGGTGACACGTGACGTAGTGCAGAGCCGAAGTGGACAGATGTCGAACCCAGGCAAGCGAGAGCTTTTCATCACCCATCCGATCGAGACGTGCGCCAGCTTCACTCCCTTTCAGCCGTCTAGGGAGCCCGCTCGACGCCTGAGTCCAGGATCACGAGATCGAGATGGCGAAGGTGCTCGGGGTCGGCGACCACATGGATCTCGACGATCTTGCCGCTCGTGATCGTGAGCCTGAAGACGAGGACCTGTTGCCCACGCTGGGCCACGGCGCCCACGGCTCCGTTCACCAGCGCCGGTTGCAACCCTCTGACGCGCCCGGAGATCTGCCGGGCCACGGCTCTTGCCCCGCGGACTTCGCCTGGCGCGCCTACAGACACGGCGGCGCGGTCGGCCCGCAGGACCACATCCGGGTCGAGCAGCGTGAGCAGCGCGTCGAAGTCCCCCTCGCGCGACGCCTTGAGGAAGGCGTCGACCACTTCTCGGCCTGCTGGATCAGCAGCTTCTTTTCCCCTCGCGGCCTCCCGCACTCGGCGACGTGCGCGGCTCGCCAGCTTTTTTGCCGCTGCCGCCGAGCGCCCGACGATGGGGGCAATCTCGTTGAAGGGCATGTCGAAGACATCGTGGAGCACGAAAGCCAGGCGCTCGTCGGGTGAAAGCGTGTCCAGGACGATCAGCAGCGCCTGGCCGACCGAGTCGGCCAACTCCATTTCTTCCTCAGGGTCGATCCTGTCCTGGTAGTCAACGCCCCCTTCTGGCACCACCAATCCTGTGGGCTCCTCACGGCGCGAGTTGCGCGAGCGCAGCATGTCCAGGCAGATCCGCGCCACCACAGTCGTCAGCCATCCGCGCAGATTCTCGATCCCGATCGCGTCGGAACGACTGAGGTGGAGCCAGCCCTCTTGCACGGCGTCCTCCGCTTCGGGGAGCGAGCCGAGCATGCGGAAGGCGACTGCCCACAGGTGGGGACGTTGTGCCTCAAATTGTGCGGCCAGCCAGTCGTTTTTATCCATTCCTCATCTTCCCTTTAGCTCAGCGGTCACACTTCTTTGGTGTGTTGCGTCAATAAAAT
>Ga0137359_10003444_pt1 | contig 12830 bp, 13 predicted proteins | sample Mad1_40_16metaG_FD_108281 | JGI IMG/M metagenome (GOLD analysis project Ga0137359, IMG submission 108281) | Vadose zone soil microbial communities from Angelo Coast Range Reserve, California, USA - Mad1_40_16 metaG | ecosystem: Environmental > Terrestrial > Soil > Vadose zone | place: USA... | reverse complement strand
GTTGAAGAAGCGATTGAGATTTTGAAAGGACTACGTCCGAAGTACGAAGCGCATCACAAAGCCAAGTTGACCGACGAAGCGCTGGAGACCGCGGTCAGATTCTCGGAGCGTTACATCACCGGCCGTTTTCTGCCCGACAAAGCGATCGACGTGATGGACGAAGCCGGCGCGCGTGCCCGCATCAACGCCATGACCCGTCCGCCCAACGTCAAAGAGATCGAGAAAGAGATCGAAGCGATTCGCGTTGAAAAAGAGGCGGCGATCAAAGCTCAGGATTTCGAAAAGGCGGCTGCGCTGCGCGACAAGGAAAAACAGACCAAAGAAAAGCTCGACACCATTTTGACCAAATGGCGCGAGGAGCGTGAAGAAAAGGAAGTGCTCGTGACGGCGGACGACATGATGCACATCATTTCGAAGGTCACCGGCGTGCCGCTCCAACGAATGGAGCAAGCGGAAACGCAAAAACTCCTCCAGATGGAGGAGGAGCTGAAGATCAAAGTCATTGGCCAAGACGAAGCCGTGACCGCCGTTTCGAAAGCGCTGCGCCGTAGTCGCGCGGACTTGAAAGATCCACGGCGTCCAATTGGCTCCTTCATTTTTCTCGGTCCGACCGGCGTGGGCAAAACTTTTCTCGCGCAACAACTGGCCGAATTCATGTTCGGCGACCGCGACGCGCTCATTCAGATCGATATGTCTGAGTACATGGAAAAATTCACCGCCTCGCGCTTGATCGGTTCTCCGCCGGGCTACGTCGGCTACGAGGAAGGCGGCCAACTTTCCGAAGCGGTGCGCCGCCGTCCGTATTCGGTTGTGCTGTTCGACGAAATCGAGAAAGCGCATCCCGATGTGATGCACTTGCTCCTTCAAATTCTCGAAGAGGGAAAAATCACCGACTCGTTAGGCCGGAAGATCGATTTCCGGAACACGATCATCATTATGACCTCAAACGTCGGGGCCGAATTGCTGAAGAAGCAGACCGTGATGGGTTTCGGCGCGCCGCGGGAAGGGCATGATTACGATTCGATGCGCGATAAAATTCTCGAAGAAACCAAGCGCGTCTTTAAGCCCGAGTTTCTCAACCGGCTCGACGAAATCACCGTCTTCCACTCGCTCGAGAAGTCGCACCTGTTGCGCATTGTCGATCTTGAGGTGGCCAAAGTGAAGAAGCGCGTCAAAGCGAAGGAGATCGACATCGTGCTCGATGCAGCCGCCCACGAATTTGTTATCGAAAAAGGCTACGATCCAAATTACGGCGCGCGTCCGATGCGGCGTGCGGTCGAGCGCTACCTGGAAGATCCGCTCGCCGAAGAAATCCTCCGGGGCAACGTCAAAGCCGGCGACCGCGTAGAAGTTACTGTTGCCGACGGCAAGCTCACATTCCGGGTGGCCGAGCCGACCGGTAAGACACCGGCCAAAGCAGGTTAAGCGAAGCGTAGCTGGTAGTTCGTGATCTGTGATTGGATAATCCAATCATTATCGTTCACGTTTCAGTCTTTCATTAATCAACTTGCGAGCGTCAACATATCGCAATTGGCTTTTTGGCCTGGTTTTGATCGCGGTTACCGCGCTGGCTTATCAGCCGGCTTGGAATGGAAAGCCGATCTGGGATGACGACATTCATATCACGGTCCCAGAACTTCGTTCATTGCATGGTTTGGCGCGGATTTGGACAGACCCAGCGGCAGCGCCGCAATACTATCCTGTCCTCCACACTGTTTTTTGGGTTGAGCACAAGCTTTGGGGCGCGTGGCCGCTTCCTTACCACCTCGTCAACATTGTACTTCACGCGGTTACAGCGCTTCTCTTGCTAAGGATTCTCCAGCGGCTTGAAGTGCCCGGCGCTTGGCTGGCCGCCTTCATTTTTGCGCTGCATCCCGTGCACGTGGAGTCCGTGGCCTGGATCTCGGAAGTCAAGAACACGCTGTCGGGCGCGCTCTGCGCGGCCGCGGCCCTGATGTACCTGAAGTACGACCAAAATCGGAAATACGACACTTATCTCGCCGCGTTTGCGCTTTTTCTCATCGGCGTGATGGCAAAGACGGTCATTGTCACTTTGCCTGCCGCGCTTCTAGTCGTGTTCTGGTGGAAACGCGGAAAATTGAAGTGGGCGCGAGACGTTAAACCGTTGATTCCCTTTTTCGTCGTCGGACTCGCGGCTGGAATCGTCACTATTTGGGCGGAACAAAAATTCTCCGCCAGGGAAGGAGAAATATTCGACTTTTCCACCATCGAGCGGGTTCTGATCGCAGGCCGGCTGTTTTGGTTTTACTTAGGCAACCTTTTCTGGCCGACAAATCTGAGTTTGATTTACCCGGCTTGGAACATCGCTGGATCGGTTTGGTGGCAATACCTTTTCCCGATCGGGGCCCTGGCACTTTTTATCGGTTTGTGGCTACTGCGGCGAAAGTCGCGGGCCCCTCTCGCCGCCTTCCTCTGTTTTGTTCTGATGCTTTTTCCCGTGCTGGGATTTTTTAATCTGTCTTATTTCATGTCGGGCCTCGGCCCATCGCATCATGCTGCAATTTTCCGGGCCGACCATTTCCAATACTTGGGCGACATCGCAATAATTGCTTTGTTTTCAGCCGGCGCAGCATGGCTATTGGCCCGAATCCAAGGGCGGTATCGATCGGCTGTCTACGTGGCTGGTCTGACGCTCCTGGTGTTATTGGCCAGCGTGACCTGGGCCCAAAGCCGGACGTATCGGGACGCCGAAACTTGTTTTCGCGCGGTCCTCTCGAAAAATCCAAGTTCTGCCACCGCGCACAACAATCTCGGTATCGCGCTTCTCCAGAAAGGGTCGTTAGACGAGGCAATCGCTTATTTTGAAAAGGCGGTGGAAGTGATGCCCGATTATGACCGGGGGCATTACAACCTCGGTGCTGCTCTTCTGAAAAAGGGACAACGCGACGAGGCGATTCTCCATTTGAAAGACGCTTTGAAACTAAATCCTAATTACACGAAGGCCTATTACAGTTTGGCTACCGCACTCTCTGCAAAAGGCGAAAACGAACAGGCGATCGCCTATTATGATAGAGCGCTGAAGCTCGATCCCAATTTCGCGGACGCACATGGCAGCCTCGGCAACATGCTTCTCGAAAAGGGACAACTCGATGAAGCGATGGATCATTATCGAAAAGCGATCGAGCTCGATCCGGGAAATGCCACTGGCCATTACAATTTGGCCATCGCCTTGCGCCGACGGAATCAGTCAGATGAAGCTGTTCTTGAGCTGCGAAAGGTCTTGCAGATCGATCCCGGTTATCCCGAGGCGAGATATTTTTTAGATCAGATCTTGTCTGAAAAAGCGAAAAAGGAATGATCGATCTACGCGCGCGGATGCGCGTCAGCGTAGGCTTTCTTCAATCGTTCCACGGTGACGTGCGTGTAAATCTGCGTCGTCGAAAGACTGGAATGCCCGAGCAGCGCTTGCACGCTGCGCAAATCGGCGCCGCGATCGAGCATGTGCGTGGCGAAACTGTGCCGCAGTTTGTGCGGACTTATCGAAATAGGAATCGATGTCTGCCAGAGGTAGCGCTTCAAGATTAGCCAGATCGAGCGCGGCGAAATTTGTTTGCGCGCTTTATTTATAAAAAGCGGTCCGGAATGGACGTTCGCCGCCGCGCGATAACGCGAGATCGCTTCCAGCGCGGGTGCGCCGATTGGACAGATGCGTTCCTTGCGGCCTTTGCCAAAAACGCGCACCGACTCGGTGTAAAGATCGACATCGGAAACATTGAGCGCCGCCAGCTCGCTTAAACGCAACCCGCTGCTGTAAAAAAGTTCCATGACCGCGACGTCGCGCAGCGGCATCCACGCGGGAGCGGAGCGATTTTTCGCAATCTTGAGCGGCGCCACCAGGAGTTCGTCAATCTGCTGGCGAGTGAGCACGAGCGGAAGTTTCTTCTCGAGCTTCGGCAGTTGCAGTTGGCGCACGGGATCGGTGCGCAATCCTTTGCGCTCTGTCAGAAATTTGTAGAACGCGCGCAGTGCTGAAAATTGCAATCGCACATACGAACGCGCCTGTCCGCGCTTCATGACCGCGAACAAGTAATCGCGAAAATTATCCGCCGTGCATTTTTTCCATGGCGTATTGTTTAGCGCGCGAAATGCGGCGAGCGCCTCCCGATACGCCTTCAGCGTGCGCGGCGATGCGTTTCGTTCCACCGCAAGATGGCGCAAAAATTCCTCGGCGAGCGTGTCTTTTGTCATTCCGAGCGAAGTCGAGGAATCTCTCACTTTCAAACAATAAGAGATGCCTCGGTCCGAGCCGGACTGGCGTTTCCGCTCGACATGACAAGAGCCAATTCCTTACTCCGGCTTTTCGATCGTGTAACGCGTCTTCGCCGCGTCGGCAGTACCGCTTAGCTGGCTTCTGAAGATCGCCGGCGGATTCGTCGAAATCAGTTCGTAATTTTTCAGGACGAACTCGGGATAGACTCTGTTGCTTGCCGGTTCGTAAACTTTGTCGCCGCTGAAGTAGCCGTAAAGTCTGTATTCGTAATTGTTGTCCGCGCCGAATTTTAGTTCCGCCCGATCAGGCGCAAGCTTTTGCTTCTCGTTTAACATCACCAGCTGAGCAGTGCTCCAGGGCTGGCCCGGGCGGCGAACGTACCCCCAAAATTTGAAATCGGGTTTGAAATAACGCCGCGCGAAAAAATAGTCGCCGGCCGGCTCGGCCGCGATGCGTTGGGCCATTTGGACTCTTGCCTGCTGGATTCCCTGCGGCGGCCCGGTCTCGCAGCCGGTAAAAAGCAGAACGCTGAGGAAAAGTCCAATCGGCCAGAGAAATCGACCTGGTTGCTTCATCTTGTAAGATCGACATCTACTCATCTCTGGCCCCTGCGCAATCGCGAGATCATCGACGAGCGATTGAGATCAATCGCCTCTACCTGAGCGTCATGCCAGTTTAGCTAGGGGCGGTTCACCGAGCCGCCCGCTCTTTGTGAAGGATGGTAATTCTCGTTTTGCATCACGACCTCACGTCCGTAAAGTTTCACTTCGATGATCGAACTGGAAGTTTACGCGGCGGGCTTGCGCGACTTGAACAAAATCCTGGAACTGGACCACCAGCTCGAGGCGATTCCCGGCTTACGTTACAAAGTGGATCGTAATCACGATCTGGTTTATCTGGAGCTCGACGAACCCATCATCACCTTCCGCGAGATTCGTGCGATTTTTCGCAAGCTCGGCCTCGATCCGCGCTTCATCGGCGCCATTCCGCCGGAGCTGCGCCCGAAAACGAAAACGCAGCCACTAAATGTGTGAGAAGTGAATGGTGATAAGTGACTGGTGAATCGTAGAAGAAGGTGTTGCGACATTTCACAATTCACCGATCACTAGTCACTAATCACGAGGACCGATGATCACCCGATTATTCAACGCACTCGGAGGGGCGTTTCTCGCTTTTTTTCAGTATCTCGGCGAAGTCGTGATGCTGGCCGCGGACACGTTTCGTTCCATTTTCACGCGCCGATTGCGCTGGAAACTATTTCTCAACCAGATCGTTGAGATCGGATTGCTCTCGCAACTTGTTGTTGTAATCACGGGAGGCTTCACTGGCGCGGTTTTCTCTGCGCAAACCTATTTCCAATTTAACAAACTGGGAATGGGCTCGGCCGTGGGAGCGGTGGTCTCGGTCGCGATCTGCCGCGAGTTGGGGCCGGTGTTAACGGCGCTCATGGTAACAGGGCGGGTCGGCGCGGCCATGTCGGCCGAGATCGGAACGATGAAAGTGACTGAGCAAATCGACGCGCTACGCGCTCTCGCGGTTTATCCGACCGATTACCTCGTCGTGCCGCGCGCGCTCGCGATGATGGTGTCGATGCCACTGCTGGTGGCGGAATGCATCGCGGTTGGGATCGCGGTCGGCTATTTCGTCGCGATTTTCCTCCTCGAGGTGAACGGCACCTATTACATGGCGAACATGGTGCGCTGGACGCGCAACCGGGACATCATCATGGGGCTGTCGAAAGCGTTCTGTTTCGGAGTCCTCATTGTCTTCATTAGTTGCCACAAAGGATTGACCGCGCGCGAAGGCGCTGTCGGTGTCGGTCGCGCCACGACCGAAGCAGTGGTGAACGGCTCCCTCGCCGTTCTGATCTGCAATTTTTTCCTGACCATGACGCTCAACATCATTTACCCGGCGGGCTATCAATGATTGAGACTGCACAATCGCGAATCGCGGCGACGCTGCCGGAAGATGGACGTAACGTTTCCATTATTGCTTTTCGCGGACTTTTGAAACAAATCGGCGCGCAGGAAATTTTGCGCGGGGTCGATCTCGAGGTGGCGCGCGGCGAGACGCTGGCGATCATCGGTCGTAGCGGCGGCGGCAAGAGCGTGTTGCTCAAACATTTGATCGGTTTGATGCGCCCGGATGCGGGCGAAATTTGGGTCGAGGGCCAAAGCATTGCCGGCATGAGCGAGCGTCAACTCGCGGCCATTCGGCAAAAGGTCGGCATTCTTTTTCAAGGCAGCGCCTTGTTTGATTCAATGACGGTAGCGGAAAACATCGCGTTTCCGCTACGCGAGGCCGGCGAGCGCGATCCGAAAGTGCTCCGGACAAAAGTGCGCGAGATTCTCGACGTGATGGAACTGGAAGGCGAGGAAGACAAAATGCCGGTGAATTTGAGCGGCGGAATGAAGAAGCGCGTTGGATTGGCGCGTTCGATCATCCGGCAGCCATCGTGCATTCTTTACGACGAGCCGACCTCGGGACTTGATCCTGTCGTTTCCGATTCAATTAACCGTTTGATCCGGCGATTGCAGCGCCGGTTTGGTGTGACCAGCATCGTCGTTACGCACGACATGAAAAATGCGTTTCACGTTGCGGATCACATCGCATACCTGCATGAGGGCCGGATTTATTTTCACGGCACGCCCACGGAACTGCAGCAGTCGTCCGATTCGGTTCTTCAAGATTTCTTGCTCGGCCGCTCGGACGAGAAGTTGAGAGTTGAGGGTTGAGAGTTGAGAGTTGAGAGTTGACCAGGCATGAATCGGCACGAGCGAGGTTTGGAATTTAAAGTCGGCGCGTTTGTCTTTGTCGGACTCGCGATGTTGGCCGCACTGGTCGTGCAATTCGGAAGGTTGGGGGAAGGTTTCAAGACTTATTATCCTGTGACGGTTCGCTTCAGCGACGCCAGCGGCCTGCTGAAGGGTTCCGATGTCTTGCTCGCCGGGGCGAAGATTGGAAAGGTCTCGGGCGGTCCGCGGATGGTTCGCGAAGGCAATGGCGTGGATGTACCCCTGAAGATTTACGATTACGTGAAGGTCCCCGAGGGAAGTAAATTCACGGTGGGAAGTTCTGGTTTGCTCGGCGACCGTTTCGTCAGCGTAACGATGCCACCCGGACAGCGGAAGGCGTTTCTGCCGCCAAACGCGTACATCAGCGGCACGCGCGAAACCGGCATCGACGATTTGACCCGCGAAGGTGGCGCGCTGGTGAGCGACCTGCGGGGGACGGTTCAAAAACTCGACACGACCGTGACGCAGTTGAACGAGCAAGCATTATCGTCGGCGAACATGGAGAATCTGAAATCGAGCCTCGCGCATTTGAATGAAGCCACCGGCGCCTTCGCCGATTCTTCTAAAAAACTCGGCGGCGTAATCGACAAAGCTGATTCAGCGATGGATTCGACCAAACAAGCAGCCGATGACTTGCAAAAAGTGCTTAACTCGGCGACCCAGGGAAAGGGATTGCTCGCCGCGCTCTTAACCAATCCGGAGCTGGCCAATGATCTCCGCGCGTTAATTGCTAACTTGCGAGCACACGGCGTGCTCTTCTATCGGGACAGCGCAGCCAAGATCGACATGAAGCCTCGCGAACAAACCAAACCACGCAGTCAAACCGGAGGACGCTGATGACGCCGCTGCTCACAATCAATTTGCTGCGGTTCCTTTTTGTGACCTTCTGCGCCGTGATCGGCTCGAACATTTCCTCCGCTTTGATCGCCAATTCGTGGCCGGGTCTTGTCCTGGGAATTGTTTTCGGATTGATCGTCGTGCTGATCGACCGGCTGCTCAAGGGCTTCTCATTGCGCCTGTTTTCGTCGGCGACCTTCGGACTTTTACTTGGCTTGCTCTTTGCCAACCTGCTCATGGCTTCGCAAGTTCTGCGTTACCAATCCGAAACGACGCAATGGGCGGTGCGGCTCATTGTTTACACTGCTTTTGGTTATCTCGGGATGATGCTGGCCATGCGCAGCAGTCGCGATGAGTTCTCTCTCATCATTCCCTATGTGCGCTTCGCTCGCGAAACGACGCAACACGAGCCGCTCGTGATCGACACCAACGTCATCATCGATGGACGGATCGCCGATCTTTGCGCGACCGGTTTTCTTAGCCGTTCGCTCATCGTTCCACGATTTGTTCTCGACGAATTGCAAACGCTGGCCGATTCACGCGACTCAACCAAACGCGAACGCGGCCGGCGCGGTCTCGAGATTTTGAATGAGTTACAGCGCTCGCGCGAAGTGGAATTGACCGTTCACGAAAGCACCGGCGACGATGTCGATCTTGTCGTGGATTCGCGGCTGGTGCGGGCCGCCAAAGTGTTGAAAGCGCGTCTCCTAACGAACGACCACGCGCTCGCGCAAGTGGCGCGCTTGCAACAGGTCCCAGTCTTGAACCTGGCTGATCTCGCTCGCGCATTGCGACCCACCGTTGTGACCGGCGACGAGATTGAACTCAGTCTCGTGAAAGAAGGCCGTGAGCCGCATCAAGCGGTCGGCTATTTGCCCGACGGCACCATGATCGTCGTCAACCACGCGCGCCCGCATGTTGGAAAAATCCGAACAGTTGTCGTTTCCAGCGCGCTCCAAACCGCTGCCGGCCGGCTCATCTTCGCCGAACTCAAGAACGGCGCGGCTGAAACCAGGTCTTAACCGCGGATTACTCGGATTCCGCAGATTTTCAGGGAGCCGCCGATAAAAAGATCTGAGGCGCAATTGTGTTGCGACGTGCGAATTAAATATACGAAGACCAATCAACTCAATAGCTTCAGGCTCGCGTTCGCAGCTGCGGCCGGATCGTTGATCCTTTGTTCCTGCGGAACGACTTCGAGTTTGCAAGGGGCACGGGGTGGCGCGGTAACATCGACAAAGAAGTTCTCCAAAGTCACCGTTCAAGATTTTAAAAGCTCTGCTCCTGAGGTGGGAGAAAACATAAACAAAGGGAAAGTTTATTTTGCCGATCGCATTGCCACCGAGCTAAAGAAGCGCGGCAAGTTTTCCAGTATCGCCCGGAATGCAAAGCCCGACGCGAATACCCTTGTAATTTGGGGGACCATCACCAAGTACGATGAGGGCAGCGCTACCAAGCGGGCGTTGCTCGGGATGGGATTCGGCATGGCGTTGTTGGAAGCCAACGTCGAGTTTCGCGACAGCAAGGGCTCGCCGATTGGTAGCATCAAAGTGGACAAGAACAGTTGGCCTCTCGGCGGCGGGCTGGCGGCGGGTCAAGATCCGCAGGATCTCATGAAAGGTCCCGCTGAGAAGGTTGCCGAGGAAGCCGCGAAGCTGGCGAAGTAGATTCTTCAGCGCAGCAGTCGAGATCGCACTTCTTCTTCACTCAAACTGTCGATCCGAATTGTTTTTTCGCGCGATTTTTTGCCGCGCTTCAGCGCGATGTTGCGTTCGGGAAGTTTTAATTCCTCGGCTAGAAAACTACGCAGGGCAGCGTTCGCCTTTCCTTCCACCGCCGGCGCGCGCAGCTTGATCTTAATCGCGTCTCCATGCTCGCCCATTACTTGGTTCTGCTTTGCGTTTGGAACAATGTGAAAGCGAAGTGTTGCCATTCGAGTCGAATTAATGTGCCGGTCTAGTCTAGTTAGTCTCCCGTCATTAAGCAGCGTGCAGACTTGACAGAACAAAATAGGCAAAATAATTCTGGTCGAACCGTTACAGGACATGGCATGCAGCATCACCTCGGTTGCGTGGACCTTCCCCGGCCCCGCACTGGCCCATGTTAAGTGGTTTGCTCCGTTCAATGTCGCGGAGGATCCGAAGTCCATTGGCGAGGTTCTCGACGGTACTTTTGTCATCTTCTTTCTGGCCTCGGTCGCCGCCATCTACGGTTTCTTCGCAGTCGATCGCATCGCTCTTCGACGTGGACTTCTGGCCCCGCTCGACGAGCGACTCAAGCGGCTTGACGATTTTGCCATTTTGATCTTGCGATTGAGTGCAGTGATCTTTTTCACCGCAACCTGGGGATGGCATCAGGCTTACGGGACAGCTTTCTACATCACGCCGGAGTTGAAAACGGATGCCGCGTTCGTGCCGTGGCTGCAACTTTGTCTGGGTATCTGCGCACTATTTCGAATTTGCCTGCCTGTCGTTGGTCTTGGGATATTTTCGCTCTACGGCATGGCTCTGGCCAAATATGGCCTCTTCCATTTGCTCGACTACCTAATCTTCCTTGGTCTGGGTTACTTTTTTACGGTGACAAACATTCGGCGTGGAGCCTGGCGCCGGTCGGGATTTGTCGTCCTCTATGCGGCGACCGGACTGACCCTGACTTGGGCAGCGATTGAGAAATTTGCTTATCCGCAATGGAGTTACGCTTTGTTGCAGTCACATCGCGACATGCTGATGGGCATGCAGGTTGAGAACTACATGACGCTCGCCGGTTTCCTCGAGTTCGCACTCGCCTTCATCCTGCTAGGTGCAGCTTCGATTTTCGGACGTGCCGTTGCTTTAGGGATGCAGATGATCTTCATGCTGGCGATTATGAAATTCGGATTGCTGGATGCGATTGGGCACCTCATGATCATCGCGATCCTGTTGGTGCTGGTTGTCCGCGGACCAACGCGCTCGCGGGATATTCTCGTCCTGCGCGAAAAGTCCGTCGGGATGGAGGCTTATTTTATGACCGGCCTGTACTTTCTGGCCTTCGGCATGATGTTTATCGCCTATTACGGCCTCCATTACATTTTTTATCACACTTAGATTTAACACAGGCTGGGCTTAGATTTTCCTTTTTGCTAAGTTTTGGTCGTGGTGACGGTGCGAACATATTGGAATCTTGCGGAAGCCGCCTTGGCAAAGTCTCTTCTCGATAACTATGAAATTTTTTGCGCTCTCTTTCATGAAAACGCCTTTCTCTACGGGCGCGCTCCCTTTGCGATGCCGATCCGTTTGGCCGTTGATGAACGTAAAGCCGATCAGGCGCTTTGCCTTCTTAGCAACGATCTGGAACGAGCGGCACAGATCGAACTAGACGAGGCAAGTGGCGCGTTGCCGATCGAAAGGCGAACCCCTCTCGAAATCACTAATCACAATCCGTGGGAGCTGCTCGTAATCGCCTTCTATTTCTTGCTGCCGGGAATTTGCGTGTTGCGGATCAAATACCCGGTCGTGGTAGCGACTAGCTTGTGGATTCGGCGTGAAGTTGCCGCCGTGGCGATCATTCACTTCCTCGGCTGGCTCGCACTCGGATTCGCTGCCTTCTTAATCGCATTGTATTTTCGACTACGACGGTCGTCGACGGTAGAAGATGGTTGGGATACAGACGCCGCCAATGGTCCTGTGCGTGAGAAATCTTGATGTGTCATCGTAGGCCGACGGCGGCGCGGACGCGAGTCATGACGTCGTCGGCGATTTCGTTCGCGCGCTGCGCGCCGCGAACGAGGACGTTGTCGATGTACAATTTGTCGGCCAGGATTTCTTCGCGGCGTTTGCGCATCGGCGAAAAATATTCCCAGAGCTTTTCGAACAATTGTTTTTTGAAATCGCCGTAGCCGGTACCGCCTCTTTTAAATCGGTCGTGCATTTCTTCAAGTTCGCTCTTGGAAGCGAAAAGCGAATACAACTGAGTGATTGTCGATCTTAAAGGATCCTTTGGCTTTTCCACCGGCGTGGAATCAGTCACGATACTCATGACGCGTTTCCGCGTTTCTTTTTCGTCGCCGAAGATGTCGATAGTGTTGCCGTAACTCTTGCTCATTTTCTGGCCGTCGAGTCCCGGCACGGCTTCGGTCGCAGCCTGGATGCGCGGCTCGGGCAGCTTGAAAATCTGCCCAAATGTCTCATTCATTTTTCCCGCCAGATCGCGCGTCATTTCGATGTGCTGCTTTTGATCTTTCCCGACCGGCACAACATCGCTGTCGTAAATCAGAATGTCGGCGGCCATGAGCACCGGGTAGCTAAACAATCCAACCGTCGGCGACATCCCGCGCGCGAGTTTGTCTTTGTAGGAATGCGCGCGCTCGAGCAATCCCATTGGCGCGATTGTCGACAAAATCCAGGTCAATTCCGTCACCTGCGGCACATCGCTCTGTTTGAAGAGCGCAGCGCGCCCGGGGTCGAGACCGGCGGCGAGAAAATCGAGCGCGATGCGCCGGATATTTTCGCGGAGGACATCCGGATCGCGCACACTGGTGAGCGCGTGATAATCGGCGATGAAATAAAACGCTTCACCCTCGTTTTGCAGTGCAATCGCCTGCCGCATCATGCCGAAGTAATTGCCGATGTGCAGGACGCCGGTTGGTTGAATGCCGGATAAAATGCGCATCACATTTCAGGATTAAGACATCGCACAAATCGTTGGACGAAGCCGCGCCATGTTTTCAGCTGCCGGTCGATGGATTGCGATTCGGATAGGGCGGGGGTGGCGGAAGCTCGTAACGTTTGGTCTTTAACTCTTCCTGGATTTCCTGGATCGCGCGATCCAGTTGCTGGTCTTCTCCCCGGAATTCTTTCCCCGGATCGTTATCCACCACGATATCCGGATCAACACCATGGCCTTCGATTACCCATTCCTTGCCGTCTTTGGAATAGAGTCCGAATTCCGGCTTGAGGAACTGACCGCCATCAACCAGCGGAAGCGAGTTG
>Ga0137359_10003442_pt1 | contig 12832 bp, 18 predicted proteins | sample Mad1_40_16metaG_FD_108281 | JGI IMG/M metagenome (GOLD analysis project Ga0137359, IMG submission 108281) | Vadose zone soil microbial communities from Angelo Coast Range Reserve, California, USA - Mad1_40_16 metaG | ecosystem: Environmental > Terrestrial > Soil > Vadose zone | place: USA... | reverse complement strand
GATTGCGGCCGGCGGCGGCTTATGTGCCGGCGGGGGATGGGCTTTGCTGCGATGGAGAGATAGCGGCGATGTCAATCCAATCCTTCGTAAAACCTGGAGAGTTTGAACCCGAGGCGCTTGCGACGATGAGTGAAGCTTTCGAAGCTGCCCTCAAAGAGCTTGACGACACCGGCCAGCCTAAACTGGTGCTGGAAATCATCGCCGAGCGAATTATTGCAGCGGCAAGAATCGGTGAGCGTGACCCGGTTCGCTTGCGGGCAGCCGCGCTCCGCAAACCAGGCTAGCGCGGTGGGGATAAAAAACCCCGCGCCCGTCGCGGCGGGCGAACAGGACCGGGGACGCACAAACACCGCGCGACCCGGATACTGACACGTCGCATATGACGGACTGACGACCGCCGGGCGCCGGCAAAAGCACCCGGCCCCTTATCCGCGGTGGATGGGGCCGGGGCCGCGTGAGCGCCTCTGCTGGGGGGCGGTACCTCACGCCTGAATTCAACGTTGCCTCGCGAGCCGGGTTCCGTGGCAATGCCGGCACTCGCAAGCGGCGCTGGCCACCGATGAGCTTTCTTGCGCCAGCCCGTTGGACAGCGCTCGCGCCGCGGACGCGTCAGCGGGCTTACATCAAGAACAAAACCACGAACACCGCGAACCATGCACGCGCCTAAAGCAACCGGTTTCATATTTGAGCATCCGTTCCGAGAGAAGGCTGTCGGACGAGTCGCGTCGTCACCGGTCGAATGAGCGATTTTCTCAATCTCGAAATGCAGTGCCAGTAACAGCGGCCTCGGCTTCCGCGGGGCTAAGGGGATCTCGGAGGGAAGCCAGGGCCTGCGCGCGGCCACTGGATGGGATCTCCTCTGGCGGTACTGGCACCTGCGGCTCGATCGGCGCCGAACGCGGTATGCCCCACGCCTCGCGGGCCCAGCCGCCGACGCCCTATCCAGAACCGGAACGATCAACTTCACCCTCCCCTGCTTGAGGGGGTGGGGAGGGGGTGTCGTATACGTCCTCGTTTAACGTGATGAGCCTGACTGTGGTCGTCATGATTTCACCTCCGAGATACCCTCCGCGGCGCGGGCGAGAGAAGCTGTTTCCCGGATGCGTCCTGGATCGGACCCGTACTGGAACATCGGCCAAGTCGTCCCGATCGTTTTTGCCTTGATAATTTCCGTGCTGGCCGACGGGGGCGCCCGTTTCTGAGGGCGACCGACCTCGCGCCCTTGCAGCGGCCAGACGGGCGGCGCCAGCCTCCCGCTGCTCCTGGGTCATTTCACGTGGAGCACGGAACGGATTGCTCGCCATCCGATAAGGCCACAGGGCGCATCCGATCGTCGTGCACTTGCGCGCCTCCCTCTCCGATCCACCAGAGCAGTCGATGCACTTGGCGCGGATCACCCGCAGCAACGGCCCCGGTTCGTGGATCTCGCGCATCACGTCGACGTCAGCGTCCCTCGGGTGCTTGCGCTCGGTGCTGCCGTCAGGATTGCGCACCACCAGCTTGCCATAGCGCTCGACATGACGCGGATCACGATAGTCGTAGCCCAACGGATTACCTGCACCGCTCATAAGCCGAAGCTCCTGAGAAGATCGCGCGGCGCCCGGCAATCCGGAGATCCGGGCGGGGCGCCAAGCCTTCGCGTATTCCAGTTCACGTTGCCCGCGACAAAGCCGCTGACGAGCTCCTCCCAACCCTCGCGCGAGATGGACGGCTCGGCTTGGCGTTCCGGCGGCCGCTCGGCCTGGTGCACCGCCGGTCGAGGCTGCGGCGCCGCCGGCTGAAGCGACGTTCCGTTTCTCTTGAACGCCGCAAGCACGGCAGCGCGGCCATCGGGGACGGCGGGCTTGGCATCGGGGGATGGTGCGGGAACGACCGGGCCCACGGCAGCCTCATCCGGCGGCGGGGCAGGGGCCGGCTCCGCCGCACCATCGTCAGGAAGGGCGCTCCCGTTCTCCCGGGGCACCGTGGATGCGTTTTCCGCTTCAGGGGCCTCCTGGGTAGCACCGGGCGCCTCGGACGCGCCGGCGGCCTCCGGCGGCATGGCCAGCGCTGCATCTGGCTGAGGCATGACATGCGGTCCTGGCGGCGCGGACGCGCTGTCGTGGTGGCTGCGCAACTCGTCGATGTCGTCGGGCATGAGGCCGGCCGGCGGCGAGCTCTGCGCCGTGGGCGCCGGTGCCCTGCCTGCGGCCGACCACGCGGCGACCAGGCGCGGCTGGATGATGCTGCGGAAATAGCTGTCGGCGATCTCGCGCAAGAGCCGGTCCTCGCGCCAACTCGTGGCGGGCTCATTGCCCGGGTACATCTTCCGGTCGGTTTTGTTCCGGATCGAGGACAGAATGCGGTCGATCGGAACGAGCTCGAGCGCAAGTTTGATCGGTGCGACGTCCTCGATGCCGGGACCACGGATGACGTTGCCGCCAGTGGCGGCGATGAGCTTGTCGCGGAGCTCGGCGTCGGCGGCGGTCCGCTTGGCGGCGGCGGCCTCGGCTTCCCGGCGGCGCTCCTGACGCTTCCGCAGCCGGTCGTTAAACCTCACTTTGATGTCGGCCGGGATGTTGTTAGGCTGGTCAGGCGGCGGCCCAAGCTCGTCGGCGTTCCACGATGCACGGTCGACGACCCAGCGTTCGAGGGCCGAGAACCAGACCGCTTCATCGGCGGGCGGAGGCGGCGGTGAAGCAGACGGCGGCTTTGCCTCGAAAGGCCTGGCCGGGGCGAGCCGATATGTACCGGGCGCCACGCGCTCGATCCTGCCGGCGTCGAATTCCCTCTTGATGGCGGACTCTGCGCTGCCACGGGTTGTTCCGGGCGGCATCGCAGAGAGAAGCTGCGCAACGCTCTGCGGCTCGTCGGTGTCGACCAGGTGATCGAGCACGGCTCGGCGAAGCGGGCCCAGGTGCTCGACGTCGTACGGCAAACCGCGCTCGGCGGCCGGCGCTGCCGCGGACTCGACATTTGTCGAAGTCTCATCACGGGCGCCGTTGTCGTCGTTGGTGTTTCCAGACCCGTCCTCGACATTTGTCGAGCGGGCGGCGGTCGACGGCGGCGGCGCATCAGCGGCGCGCCCTGGCGCTGCCTCGAGCTCCGCAGGCGCTTCCGGCGCCGGCGGGATGGGCGGCGCAGGCTCTACAGGAGTCTCGATGGCGACGTCGCTCATGCTGTCTCCTCCCGCGCAAGCTGGTCGCGTACCGCGCTCATTGGACATCCCCTCTGCACGATTCGCCGCCGGGTGCACGTCCACTAGAAATACGCTTAGCGCACGTTCGCGCAAGTTAATCCATGCACCAAACTGAGGCCAATAACCCGTTCGCTAGGGTAGTCCCCAGCACCACGATGTTTTCCAAACTAAATGCTGTTCGTTAGCGTTGATTTTAATCAGCGAACGCCCATCTCAACGACATTCCATCAACGAACGTTTCCGGAGGGTATATGCAGTTCCTGTACGCGCGGGTTTCAACCTCAGATCAAACCGCAGCCCATCAACTCGAACAGGCCAGAGCGGCCGGCTTCGAGATCGACAACGACAGCGTGATCAAGGACGAAGGGGTGTCCGGCGTCAGCACTCGCTTTGGGGAGCGGGATGGCGGCAAGCGCCTGCTCGACAAACTCCGGGCCGGCGACGTGCTCGTCGTACGGTGGCTGGACCGCCTTGGCCGGAACTACGAGGATGTGGTCGACACAATCCAGGCGCTCATGCGGCGCGGCGTCATCGTCCGCACCGTCATCAACAACTTCACGTTCGACGGCGCCACCAAAGACCCGATGCAGAAGGCCGTCAGGGACGCGCTGATCGGCTTCATGGCAGCGCTCGGGCAAGCACAGGCCGAGGCGACGAAGCTCGCCCAGCAGGCCGGTATAGCCCACGCGCAGGCCAATGGACATCGCGTCTATCTCGGACGCAAGCCGTCTTATAGCCGCGAACAACTCGGCCGCATCCTCGACCTACTGGCGACGGAGTCGGACATCACGATCGCGAAGCAGGTTGGCCTGGATCGCCTCGCCATCCGCCGAATCCGGCAAGACCCGGCCAAGGCGGAAGCTGCATTGGCGGCGTGGGAAAGCCTGAAGGCGCGACCTCGGCGCTCGAAGGCAGCGTAGGAAGGGAAACCCTAGTGCCAATGGCACTAAGGTTAAGCGATCGGCAAGCGGAGAGTGGTCGAGGTAAAAAGAAAAACCCTGGTGCCAATGGCACCAAGGTTAAGCAAGCGCCACGGGCCGCAGACAAGGTCGCCAAAGCGACCGGCATGAGTGCGCGCACGCCCTTGACGGTCACCCGCCGGCGTCCTGCTCAACACGCACCGACACGACCTCACCGTTGAACCACTGGCGATCTTCGGCGTCCTCGAGCAGACGGTGCGCCAGGGCGTACGCATCCGCGCGCGTCTTGGCTCGCCGGGTCAGCACCGGTCCCCTTTGGTCGCTGACCAAGGCAGCGCGCCATGTCGTCCCGATTGCAGTCACGGTGTCCCCCTCATCAAAACGGCGCCACATCACCTTTCTTCCCGGCCTTTACCGGATGGGTCGAGCAGCGGCTACGTTTGTCTATTTCTACTGCCTATGATCTGTTGAATGTTCATGAACGGATCAATGCCGAATCTTTCCGCGCGGCGGAAACATTACCGGCGAAAGCCCTCTACCTCATTGCCAGAGAAAGCACCCCCGAGTCTGCCCGCGCCGAAGTGATCGAGCGCGCCGAGGCCGGCGAGCACTTTACGCACGCGCAGGTTAAAGAGATCGTCGAGAAGGCGGTGGCCAATGTGCGCGCGGTGGAACGCCCAGCCATCGGCGGCGAACGGCCCAGCAACGATGACGATCTCGCCATCATCCTCGATCCGGCCCTCGAGCAAGCCTTCCTCAATGGCCTCCCGGAGCCGCTGCTTGGCGATCTCGCCGATGCGCGCCATTTCCTTTCGGAGCTCGCGCCGTTGCGCCCGCGTCCTAGCCACAGCGGACATGACCTTGCGGCTCATTTGGTCGCCTCCTTCGCCTTGGTGGCCTCCTTCGCCTTGGCTTTAGCGGCAGCCCGAGCCCGCTTGATGTGGGTGCGCCGGCGAAGCGCCTTCGGAAGCTTGCGGCCCAAGCCGTGGGTGTCCAGGGTGACGGCCAGCAGCGCCTCGCCGCCCTTCGCCAATTCGGTGAAATATTTGCTCACAGCTTTGGCTTCCTTGCTGTATTGGCCAGTTTTCCAGTTGGGGTGCTCCGCGCCCCGAGGGGCGCCCGGCGACTTTCCGCCGTGCATTTTGCACTTACCGTTCGGCATCGCCCACGTTCGGCATGGCTGTCCCGTGGTTCGACAATGGGCGCCGCATTTACGGGACTGCACGGGGTAATCCCTCAAATTTGCCATATCACCTCCTTGGCCATGCCCGTCCGCCCACACCGACGGCGGTTTCGGCGACGTGTACGCCATGCCGTCCGGAGCGAGGCATCCAGCCAGGTCGTTTGGTGAAGCCTTCGTAGTCAGGCGCGATGATATTCCTCGACGAACTGCCGGGCTCTCTGGGCCGCATTGCGCGCACCCATCTGCTCGAGCTCGGCTTGGACGGATGCGACCAGGCGTTCGCGATGGTCGAGGACGGTTTCGTTTGGACATGGGGGCAGAGCCGCATCGATCCGCTCGATCGCTTGCTCCGTGAAGGCGTTCATGATGGCAGCGGATCCGAAACGTGCGACGCCGTCGTGGTAGAACCACATGGCGCGGTCTGGGTCGCCAGCCCGGCGCGCAGCGCCGAACTCACGAACAATAGCCCGCGGTCCTTGGTTGGCGCGGCGCGCGATTCGGGCGCGCGCGGTCAACATCGAGACGATACTGCTGGACATGTTTCCTCCCTCTCCTCGGTCAAGATAATGGGGCTTGAGGCCCCATCGTTGATTCACAATCACAGGTGCTGCCGATTTAGAAGGGCGGCCTACTGCGCAGCGCGGTGTTAGTACGGCAGGTCGCCGTCGGTGTCCGGTTCTTCCCCATCGCAGTCGTCATCGTCGGCCGTCCACTTTGACAGGAGGCGCTGCGGTTCGCGGGGTGGGACGATGCGGTCGGGCCCCACATATCCTTCATGTCGTGCGGACAACAACAAATTATGTCTCGCCCCTCTGAACTCGATCTCCTCCTTTTTGATTGCTGTGATGATTTCGCCGGTGCATTTGAAAGGCTCTGTGGACATACGCAGTTTATGAAAACCCTCGAGGATTGCCATGGTGGAGACCTCAGGAATTTCCATCATCAGATCTTCGATCAGCAGGGGAATGAAACCCTCACCGGCGGCAGCGGCGATGCCAGGCTTTGCGATAAGCAGTTTTGTTGCCTCTTTCACGATTAGGCTTGCCGGGGGGGTGGGCGCGAGCCGGTCGAAAGCATCGATTGTCCGTAAACAATTTTTGCGCCTCCTTCTTTCGTATGAGGGATCAAGGCGGTCCCCAATTCCGTATGAGCGGTAGAGCTCGATTGCATCTTTTGCCTCACCTAGAGTGGGCAATTTACCGTTGTACAGAGCGATGTTGCTGGTCATTGGATTAACCCCATGCGTCGGCAGTTCTCAACATTACGGGCGATGTTTTCGTCGCCCTTCGACATGCGGCGTCCGTCGGTGCGCGGTGCGCCGCCTTCGTGGACATCGAACAGGCGCATGGTGGGTTCGGGCGCGGCCTCGTCGGTCCAGCGTTCCTCGCGCAACCAATTGACAGCGAGTTTGGTCCACTTGGGGTCCTCGCCGGCGCGCTTGGCCGCGTAGTGCTTGGCGTTTGCGATCAATTCCGCGACGCTTGCCTTCTTCAGCGCTTCGGCAAACGCAAACCTGAAGCGATACTTGTCGTCGTGCCGGGGATATGCCCGCCAGAATTCCTCAGACTCGGGGGTGTCGGCCGGCGGCGCGGGCTTGGTGCGGCGGCGTTTCGGCGCGGCACAACCAGCGGCGGCAACCGGCGGCGGCGCTACCGTTGCGTCGGAATCGGTGCGGGCGGCGCGCGGCGGAACTTTCTTGTTTTCTGAGATTCTGCCTGCCGCCTCTTCTTCTTTTCTGGACCTGCCATTCGGCGAAGCCTCTGGGGGTGACGTTGGCCTATCAGCCGACTCCGTCCTCGCCGAGCCCCTTTCTGCCGGCGAAGCCGGTGCTTGCTTCTCTTTTGAGCGAAGCGATGCGTCGTGGTCGTCGCGCGCGCTTAGAGTCTGCGAAGCAGGCTCTCTTTCTTCTTCTTTTGGGTGGGGTGCGGTGGGGTGCATATGCCGACTTTCGGCTAAGTCATTGTTTTCCTTCGTTTGGGACCACCGTTTCAAGGAATTTTCGGAAGATTTTCGACGAATTTTCGAGACATATTCGCGCTCTTTTCGAAGCCTTTGCGAAAACCATTCCCCTTTTTCGTCCTGCTTGAAGAACGGCTCGAGCACCGTTTTTCGCAGTGGTCGCCATGTCCGAAGTTGTATGTCGAGCCTCTTTGCAAGCCACCGATCGTCGTCAGGCAGAGCACATGTCGGCCGCTGCCACGAGAACATGAGCAGCAACAGGTAGGTCCCGTGCTGCTCGAGGGTGAGGTGTGGATGCGTCTTACCGAGGTAGTCGGACACGAAGAGCGGGAACGATGGTAATTCACACATTGCAATTCCTTCCGTTTTGCGGCGATTGCCGCGTTAGAGATTGCGGAAGGGCGTTGACATTCGGCTGCGGTTGGTATTTGCAGTCCATTGGGAACGACCCTTCCCCTTGTGCGATTTTGCCCTGCAAGGCTTCGATCGCGATTTGGCGCCGGGGTCGAGCAAGTGCTCTCCCGGCGCCTTTTTTCTTCTCCTGTGGCTTTGCTTCTCCTTGGCGCTTTTGGATTTCTATGCGGCGGTGGTCTCGCCGCGGGTGGCAGGATCACTCTCGCCGGACGCGGCGGCGCGAAGGTCCGCCAGGACCAAGCTGTAGGCGCCGGCGATTGTGGCGTAGCTCTGCTGAGCTCTGGCGATGCGCCGGCGGCGGCGCTCCAGTTCAACGACGAGACTTCGAAGCTCATCGCGGACATGATTTTCGTGGGACATCAGATGCCTCTCCATGCTGCGACGGCCGGGAGCCGACCGGGCCCGAGCGTCGAATTTGGTTGGGGGGGGTGCTATCACCCTGCGATCGATTCGATTCGGAAACGGAGCGATTCGGCCGCGTCGTAGAAAGTCTGGCGAGAGAAAAAGCGCCCTGACATCAGCGGCTTGAGTAGCAATAGGGGCGGCGACTGGCTTGCAGCGGATCTGCGCCCCTCTCCCACCCTATGTGTGGAGTCTCGGTTTTCGACCACGACGCCCCCTATTCCCGGCCACCGGCGGCATCGGATTCGTCGCCGGCGTCGAGCTCGGCGACGTCATCAGGATCGGCTGGTTCGGGTTCGTCATCATCGATGGCCTCGTCGCCAAAGGTGTCGAGCCGCTTGGCGTCTTCGAGCTCAGCTTCGATGTCGTCATGTTGCTGGCAAAGGCGTTCCAGGAGCGTTCCCGGTTTGGCGTAAAAGAAAGTCGCCACGCGGTCCCGCCACTTGGAAATAGCGATATCGGCCGCCGCCTCGAAATCCACGCGCTCACGGGCGGACAAGGCGAGATCCCCGCCCGCCAGCGACACGACGATCTCTTCGAACTTCGTCTGCAAACGACGCTCGATGCCCGCCATCTTTTCGTTGACGGCGACTTCGGCGTCATGGAGGTCAAGAAGCCGACCGATGCCGCGGTTCAGCCAATCAGTGACCGAAACGCCGGTCGCCGCGGCCGCCTTGACCACGCGCAATTTCAATTCAGGCGGCATCCTCACCAAGATGTCGGCGCGGCCGGATTGCTTGGTTTTCGAGCTCATGGCTGGCCCTCCCCTGGCTTGAGGACGCGCTTGCGCTTCACGCCGTCGCCGGAACCGGTGGTCCTGGACGTCGCCTTGCCCAGGGGCCTCGCCGGATGATTTTTCTCGATCCAGCGCAGAGCCGCGTCAACCGGGATCAAATTGGATTCGGTGGTGGGCAACCCTTTTTTGATCCATTTGTTGACCGTGGCTGGGGCGACACCGACTCTCCGCGCAAAGCTCCTTTGGTTATCGAATCCTGGCATCGGTCGTTCGCGCGGTCGTTCGCCGCTGTGCTTGATATACTTGCCGTCCTTGGTAAGGAATCCTTTGCGTCTAAGCCATTGCATGGCCGCGTCGATCGGGATCAAGCGAAGATCGTTGAAGGGCAACCCTGCCTTGAGCAATCTAACGATTGTTCCATGACTGGTACCGATTCTCCTCGCAAAGCTCCTTCGGCTATCGAATCCTGGCGTCGGTCGCGGGGACTGACCGATATATTTGCCATCCGTGGTAAGGCGACCTTCGCGTCTTAGCCACTCCAAGCCGTCTTCAATGCAAATCAACCCATTTTTTGCTTTCGGAAAACCGCGCTCGGCTAAACCGACTATCGGCTGGTGACTTGTTCCGATTCTCTTCACAAAAACGCGTTGAGTTTCATACTTGGCCTCGTTCTCCCTCAGCCACTCAACGCGAGCTAATCCTTCCTTGATCTTGATGAGGCGTCGCGGCCCATATGTAACCAATTCTTTCCGTGCGACATATTTCGCTATCGTCTCCCTACTAAGCTTGCAGCGGTGCGCAAAACGCTTTTTATTCTCATACTCAACGCCCTGCGCAATCTCCCGCAGCTCGCCGTAAACCTCCTCGATCGTCCTGTCCTTCGTCTGATAGACGTAGGAACATTCCGGACACTTCGCAGACCACTTATGAACGGTGGAGCATTCGGGGCAGCGGCGTATAATCCCGTGAGTGGAGTACTTTTTATGAGTTCCGGCGACACCGCTCCGTCTCCCGGACAGCGACCACTCGACATCGTCATCGGGAAATTCGTGATCGAAGATCAGGCCGGCATGATCGAGGATAGTCGTGTAGGGTTTTCCCCTGGCGACGCGGAGACACCGCCCAATCATTTGGCGGTACAGCGCAAATGACTTGGTCGGTCGCAGCAAAAGCACAGCGTCAATCGCCGGCAAGTCGAAGCCTTCAGTGAAAACCTCAACATTGGCCAGAACGCGAAGCTTGCCGCTGGCGAGGTCGCGGACAGCTTCATCGCGTTTCGCTTGCGGAGTATTCCATTGAATGTGCTTTGCCGGAATTCCCGCCGCTCTGAAGCGCGACGCCAGCTTACGGCTGGCGCTAACAGATGCGCAGAACGCCAGCGCACGCGCGTTTGGTGTCTTCTGCTTGTAATGCTCGATGACATCGCCAACGAGAGAGCGCTTGTTCATCGCCACCTCAAGGTCGTGGCGATCGTACTCTTTCTGTTTCACGCGAACGCCCCGCAGGTCCGGGATAGCCGGCGCGAAATATTTGAACGCCGAGAGGTAGCCGGCGTCGATCAGCCTCGAAGTATCAGGCCCGACGATCATGTGCTGAAACCAGTCCTTAAGACCGCGACCGTCGAGCCTCTCCGGTGTCGCCGTCAGTCCCAGTAGTTTCGCCTCGGGGAAAGACTCAACCAACTTCGCCCAAGAGGGCGCGGCCACATGGTGGCACTCGTCGAGTACGATCAGATCGGGGGGAGGATAACGATCGAGTCTGTGATGGAGCGCACCAATCGAACAGACCTGTATCTTGATCGTCGGGTCTTCCGGAAATCTGGGCGCTGCAACGCCGTGCGCATCGACCCCGGCTCGCCTCAGTACCCGAGATGTCTGGGCGACGATCTCGTGGCGATGACAGACGAACCAAACGACTTTATCTCGATGTCTGCGCGCGATCTCGACGGCCATCTCGGTCTTGCCGGCGCCGGTCGGTGCCTGCAATAACACCGAGCGATGATCGCGAAGCGCTTCCACGGTTTCGTCGATTAGTGCCTGCTGATAGCCTCTAAGCTTCAGGGTGCTCATGACTGGCTCTCCTCAGGCCGCATCGCGGCGCGGGGGTTACGAGCGTTGACGATATCGAGCAGAAAACGGCCGACACGCTCCATGGCGTCAGATGATACTGACGCAGCGGCCAGGACCTGCAGCGGCTTGCTGACGATGGCGTCCAGCCGCTCGACAGCGTCCATTAAAGTGTCGTGTACGAATTTGTCCTGCGACGGTCGCTCGCCCACTGGCGCCTCAACGGGCCGGGGTGGTCCATCATCACCAGATGACGCATCGAGCATGGCATCGGCTTCGGCGGCGGCTTCAGCGGCGGCTTCAGCGGCGGACTCAGCTTGCTTACGACGCCATTCCTCAAGGGCGCGCTGACGCTCTTGAAGCTCCTGCTCCTCCTGCTCCTCTTGCTGCTTTCGTTCCTGTTCAAGTTCAGCGACCGTGATGCCACGCTCCTGGGCTTCTTGCTCAAGTTCCTTGGCATCGAGCGCGGTGGTCACTATTTCGGTTATGTCGTCGTCATTTATCCACTTGTCGGAGCTTTCAGCCGCTACCTTGACGATGGCCGATATGATGCCATCATCAAGGTCGTCTATTTGGTCCGCCAATTCATAAAGACCGCCCTTCTTGATTTTTAAATTCCGCAAATTGCGGAATCTGTCGAAGAGTTTCGCAACCCCCATCCACCGTCCGGCAGTGTCCACGCTGTGGGGAAAATGAGCGTCGAGCCACGGCAACCATTCGCCGTGATCCAGTTGAGCCTTCGCCTCGTTGAGCCATTCGCCGCATTCAACCTCGCTCGTGCCATGGGCCTTGAGCGACTTCGCGAGGCTCGCCTCGATGGCCTTAAGGGGTCGCCTGTTTGCCCTAACGTTCATTGGTGATCCAGCCTCGCGCATGAGCTCGGTTGAACAGGGTGACAGCCTTGGGATTGAGCCGGACATCATCGATGTAGAGCGGCATCGAGCGCGGTGCGATCAGGCCAAATTGCCTGCCTCTTTCGTAGTTCCAGGAGTCGTGGGTATCGAAATCCGGCGGGATACCTGCGCGCACTTCTTCGACGCCGCGGCGGAAGTAGCTGAGCGCATCAATCGCTCAGTGGAGACTACTCTGGTGAATTTCTCATTCGTGACTGCAATAATGTCTTCTCGCATGGTGCGATCCTCATTTGAGGGCGCGCGACCTTGCAGCGAGGTGTGAGACCAGCTAAAAACCGAGCCATCGGTCGCTCAAACCGAAAGCTCGGCGTGGCATCCCTCGCATACCGCAGGGGTCCGCGCCGATTGCTTTTTCAGGCGACGGTGTCTGCGGTGATGTGCTGCTCGGTGTGCCGCAACGGCGGCGACGGCTCGGCCGGCGAGGGCGACCCGCAAGGTGGTGTTCCAAATGCCCCCTTGGCCGGCGAGTCTACTGTCGGCCCGGTCGACGAGTCGGCGATCGAGAGCGCGCATAATGCCGCCGCTCCGCCGGCGCCGGTCGCCGCTGAGGAAGCCCCCCCGCCACATAGAACGAGGGCGCCGCTGCGGGATGGGCAGCCAGCGCCGACGTATGTTCCATGCTTGGACGGCTGGAGCATATTGAAGTAGCCGGCCCGCCTATCATCGTCAAGCGAGCGCCGCTCCCAATAATCAGGAGCAGCGCCGATGTACGACATCAACACCAACGTCACGGCCACACCGAGGACCAAAGGCGAATCCACCTCCAATCGCAGAGCCCGTAAAGAAGAGGCCAAGCGGGTCATCTCGCTCCTGGCTGAACGATTCCATGCGGCCTTCGTCACGGACAAGTGGGCCCCGCACAAGCCGCTGAAAGTTGGCATCCACGCCGATCTTCTTGCTACCGGGCTGCTGACGCCCCGCGAGGTCAGAAACGCGCTGGTCGTCTATACGGGCCGGCTGCAGTACCAGCGGGAAGTCGCCGCCAGCGGGCCCCGGTTTGGCCTCGACGGCAACGTCGCCGGCGAGGTGACGCCCCCCCAGGTGGAACACGCGGTTGACG
>Ga0137359_10003439_pt1 | contig 12833 bp, 9 predicted proteins | sample Mad1_40_16metaG_FD_108281 | JGI IMG/M metagenome (GOLD analysis project Ga0137359, IMG submission 108281) | Vadose zone soil microbial communities from Angelo Coast Range Reserve, California, USA - Mad1_40_16 metaG | ecosystem: Environmental > Terrestrial > Soil > Vadose zone | place: USA... | reverse complement strand
TCCAGCAGCAGGAGCTTGGGCCGCGTCGCCAGGGCTCGAACAATTTCCAGACGCCGCTGTTTACCGTAAGGCAGACTCGTCCCGCCTTCATCTCTGGAGTCTGCGAGATCGAAAATCTCCAGCAGCTCGAGCGAGAATTCCCGGTGCTCGCGTTCGTCGCGTTTGAATCGTGGCGAGCGCACCACGGCATCGAACAGATTTTGGCGCGCGTGTATGTGACAGGCGGTCATGACGTTTTCCAGAACTGACATTCCCGGGAACAGCCGGATGTTCTGAAATGTGCGCGAGACGCCGCAGCGTGAAATCTCGTATGGCCGCTTGCCATCGATCCGGTGGTTTTCAAAGTAAATTTCGCCGGAGGTGGGCTCGTAAACGCCGGTCAGCAAATTGAAGATGGTCGTTTTGCCCGCTCCATTCGGACCAATCAGCCCGTAGATTTCTCCGACGGTCACGGCCATGTCGAGCTCCTTGACCGCGGTCAGACCGCCAAAGCGGATCGTAATCTTGTTTGTCTTTAGCACGACGTCGCGGCCCTTGCCGTTCGGGGTGGCTGCACCGTTCCCGCTGGTCATACTTTTTCCTTTTTGATCGCGGCGGCTGAATCTGCAACCGGGGTCTCGCCGTCCCTCTTGGTGCGACGGCGCGCGCGCCACTTTTTAAACGCATCAGTGTTTCCCAGCAAGCCCTGCGGCCGCGTGATCATCAGGACAATCAGCAGCAGCGAGTAAATCACCATTCGATATTGAGCAAAGCCCCGCAACGCTTCGGGCAGGATCGTCAGCAGAACCGCGCCCAGCACTGAGCCGACGATCGAGCCCAATCCGCCCAGGATGATCATGATTAGAATCTCGAACGACTTGATGAACTCGAACGATTTGGGATTGAGATAACCGTCAAAATGGGCGAGCAGCACCCCGCCCGCGCCGGCCATCGCCGAAGAGATCACAAACGCCATCACTTTGTAGCGTGTGGTGTTGACGCCCATCGCTTCCGCGGCCAACTCGTCTTCGCGGATGGATATCAGGGCCCGCCCGAATGCGGAATGAACGATGTTGTAGACGATGACGATGGTCAGGATGGCAATTAGAAAAATCCAGAAGACGCTTTTCACGATCGGGATCCCTGAATACCCACGAGCGCCGCCGATAGCGTCGATATTGTTCAGGAACACCACGATGATCTGGCCAAAGCCCAAGGTGACGATTGCCAGATAGTCGCCCTTCAGACGCAGCGAGGGAACACCCACCACGAGCCCCGCCACCGCGGCGCAGGCAGCTCCGATCAAGGTGGCGGCCAGGAGGGCTATCACCCAACCCAAAGTGCCGTCGCCGAGCGCCGCGGCAATTCGGACCCCATAGTTAACCGAAAAATATGCCGAAGAGTATGCGCCCACCGCCATAAAGCCGGCGTGCCCGATTGAAAATTGGCCGGTGAACCCATTGATGAGGTTTAGCGAAACCGCCATCGTAATGGCGATGCCACAGAGCATCAGAATGCGACTGAAGTACGGGCTAACCATTCGTCCCGCAAAAACAAAGTTCAGGCCGTAAAGAATGGCGAGCACGGCCAGAGCAATAATCAGATTGCGGATGTAGCGAGACATAGGAAACAAGAAAACAAGAGGTCAGTATCAGAAGCCCGACTGTAAGGGAGGGCCTGCTGGGAATGCCGACCAGCCCTCCCTTACGGTCGGGCTTCTGATACTTCTGATCTCAGACTTTCTCCTGCACGGTTGAACCCAACAAACCAGAGGGCCGGAACAACAGGATCAGAATCAGAATCGCAAAGGCCACCGCGTCCTTGTAGGTTGAGGACAGGTAACCAGCGACCATCGTCTCGGTGATCCCGATCAGAAAGCCGCCCAGCACCGCGCCCGGAATGTTGCCAATACCGCCCAGCACGGCGGCGACAAATGCCTTCAACCCGATGAGGATGCCCATCAAAGGATCGATCCGTGGAATGCGGATAGCTACGAGCACGCCGGCGGCCGCGGCCATGGCCGATCCTAAAGCGAAGGTAAAAGCAATGATGCGGTCCGTGTTAATACCCATCAACTTTGCCGAATTCAAGTTGAAGGACACGGCGCGCATCGCCCGGCCGGTCTTGGTGCGATAGACGATCAGCTGCAGAAAGATCATTAATGCAAGAGCGATCACCAGCACCGCGATGTCGGCAGTATTGACGCTGGCGCCGCCAAAAAGATCAAGGTTGCGTTTCTGGAATAGTTCCGGAAAGAACTTCGGGTCGGCGCCAAAGACTACCTGGCCGCCGTTCTCGAGCAGCAGCGAAACACCAATCGCCGTAATCAATGCCGTCAGGCGGGAATATTTTCGGACCGGCCGGTAAGCGAGGCGTTCTATGAGCACGCCCAAGGCAGCGCAAATGGCCATTGCCAGCAGCATGACGACCAACGCCGTAACCAGCGATGGTTGCAGAACTCCACCACCGAGCAGTCCGTGGGCCAGGACTCGGCCGAAGATGTTTGCGTCAGGATTACCCATCAGCATCTGTGCGCCGCGTATGCCGATGCCTCCGGCAAGGTAGTAGCCCATGAATGCCCCGACCATGTACACATCGCCGTGGGCGAAATTAATCAGACGGAGAATTCCATAGACCATCGTATAGCCGAGCGCGATCAGAGCATAGATCGCGCCCAGCGAGATGCCGTTAATTAACTGCTGAAGAAGTGTGCTCATGCCGTTGAGCTGATTTGCAAGACGCTACCCACGCTGCTACTTGGCCGGACTCGGAGTCGGCTTGGTCGATGACGCAGGTTTTGCGGATGCGCTTGGCTTTGCGGAAGACTCAGGACTCGCCGCGGAGCTGGCTGACGCGGCGGGTGAAGCCTCGGTCAGCACCGGCATCGCAGCGCCTTCAACCTGGACCCGTTCCTTCACCGCATAGAGGCCGCCGTCTTTGACCTCGATCATGACGATCGGTTTCACGGCGTCGCGGTTCTCGTTGAAGGTAACTTTGCCGGTCACACCGGGAAAGTCTTTGGTGGCCGCTAACGCATCGCGGATGGCTTTGCCATCGAGCGAGTTTGCGCGCTTGATCGCATCGAACATTATCAGTGCGGCGTCGTAGGCCGTGGCGGCGAGCGCGTCCGGGATCGAGTTGTATCGAGCCTTGTAATCATTAACGAACTTCTGAACCTGCGGATCGGTGTCGTACGGCGAATAGTGGTTGCTGAAGAAGGAACCGACCACGGCCTTGCCACCGATGTCGTATAGCTGTTTTGCATCCCATCCGTCGCCGCCCACCAGCGGGACAGTGATTCCTTTGTCCCGGGCCTGCTTGGCGAAAAGAGCGACGTCGCCGTAATAACCCGGAACGAAAATCACATCAGGATTCGCGCCTTTGATTGAGGTAATCTGCGCGTTGAAATCCTGATCTCCGGCCGCATACGACTGGGTCACGACCATTTGTCCGCCCAATTTGGTGAAAGTCTGGCTAATGAACTTTTCCAGTCCGGTCGAATAATCGTTCTTGCGATCAACCATGATCCCGGCCCGCTTGGCGTTGAGCGTGCGCGCGGCGAATTGCGCGATGGCCGCGCCCTGCACGGGATCGATAAAGCAACTGCGGAAAATGTAGTCGCCCTTGCGGGTTACTTCCGGATTCGTCGAGGACGGCGTCAGCATCGGGATCTTCGCGTTCTGCGCAATTGGCGCTGCGGCGATCGAACGCGAGCTGGCTACTTCTCCCAGAATGGCATTCACGCTGTCCTGGGTCACAAACTTGGTGACGATGGTAGCGGCCTCTGAAGGATCAGAGCGATCGTCCTGCACATCGAGGTCAATCTGCTTGCCATTGATGCCGCCAGCAGCGTTGACTTCGTCCGCGGCCATCTTGATCCCGTTCACAGACGAGATGCCGAAGTTGGCCGTGTCGCCGGTCATCGACATAAAGACACCAATTTTGACCTTGTCGCCGCCACCACCCGCTTGACAGGCGAATGTGGTTAGCAGGCTGGCGATAATAATTGAGCTTAGCAGGATGCGCTTCATAGTGTTCCTCTCAGATTGTTTTGGACCTTACGCTGTCGCTTCAGTTTGGTCAGCATGATAGCGGCGAGCCTTGGAATTAAGCAAACTATTGGGAGAGATTTAGCCGAGCCCGGGCATTATAGCGATTTCGCCATGCGTGTCGAGTTGCTCAGAAGCCTGACCGTGAGGGAGGGCTATCTGGGAACGCCAAGCAGCCCTCCCTAACGGGTCACGCAACGATGTTCATCATTAGCAGGACGGAGCGCGGACATCCTGTCCGCCTGAGCGCGCAGCGCGAACAGCCTTGCCAAGGCGATTCTGATCGAGGTCTGAGCGGGCTGCGCCCGCTAGCGGACAGGATGTCCGCGCTCCGCTTTCCTGGGTTTTGATCAGCTGTGGTTAGCACCAGAGCGAGTCGTGGAGCGCCGCGGTACCGGTTTGACTTGGAAGTAGTCTAATCACCTCATGATCAAACCGAACTGGAAAACTTTACTTCTCCTGGTTGCTCTTGCTGCCCTCCTCGTCGCCTGTAGTCGCACGGCTCAATTGCCACAGGCGGCCGCCACCCGGCCGAGTCCGTCTCCCGCGCTTGCCGAAACCGAAACTATTCCAATCACCCTGCCGGCGCTGGCCCGCGACCGATGGAACAAAGGCGGCGAGTTGGAATCCTCCTTGGCTAAAGATGCAGAACCTACAATGCTGCCAGGTCCCAACGCGGCACCCACAGACACTCGCATCGTGGTCAATATTCCGGCCTTTCGCATGGATGTCTTTGCCGACGGCTCGCTCGTAAAGTCATACAAGATAGGCATTGGTTATCCGCAGTTTCCTTTGCCCCGGGGTTTGCGCAAAGCCGAAACGATTATTTTCAATCCCACGTGGACGCCGCCGGATTCGCCCTGGGTCAACACAATGAACGTCACGCCCGGGGAGGTAATTGGGGCGGGAAGCAAACAGAACCCGCTCGGCCCGATCAAGATTCCGATTGGCTCGCCTTCACTGATTCACGGCGGAAAGCCGCTGGCAAAGATCGGGACCTTCGCATCGCACGGCTGTATAGGGATGACGAACGCCCAGGTCAAAGATTTCGCGAAGGTCCTGGCCCGGGCTGCGCATACTGACCTGCCCGAAGAGACGATGTCTGCGTATTTAAGGAAGCGTACAAAAACGCGCGTAGTTAAGCTCGACCAGTTGGTCCCCGTCGAACTGCGTTATGAAACGATCGTGTTTGAGGACGGCAAGCTGCACATCTATCGTGACGTTTACGATCAGAATACAAATACGGAAGAGAATCTGCGCGCGGTGTTCGCCACGAACGGCGCCAGCTTTGATACCCTGAGCGAAGCAGAGAGAGCACAGGTGCTGGAGGCGTTGAATGCAATGTCCCGGTATCCCAAGAAACAGCTCACGCCCAGGCCGGCACCAAAGCCAGCCAATGATGCGCTGCGGAATTCAGCGAACCCGGCCGTCAATGCGAGCGACAGGAAGGTGGAAGCCGAGCGGCAGAAAAAACTGCGCAGCCAGAAAGAATTTGTGATCGAGGTGGTCGAACTGGCAGGTAAAGGCTATCCGGCGCCGGTGAATCTGGATAGCGGCGCGGGAACGCCGGCGAATACGATTATTAGCGCTGCCACCAAAACCCCATGACTTGAGGATGCACGGAATTGATGTCACTCCTCCGAACCATGTCACTCATGTCCAATGCTTGAATCCTGGTTTAATTAGCGGTCTTCCCCTTGAGCGCTTTGACGATTGTGTCTACGTCGCCGGCCGCGGCCAGTTGCTGCAGCCGCCCTTCTTCAATGCCCGCGATGCGCCCGAGGATCATCCAGGCGTCCGAGGCGTGACCTCGGTTGCGCCAGTGTGCCATCTCCAACAGAGAGTCCAGTGCCTCTGACCTCAGAATGCGAAGCAATTCAGGGCTGCGATGGCGGCTTAAAGCATTCAACAGAGCGCCGGCCTTATTGCGATCCTCCCAAACACCGGAGTTCAACATACGCGCAAAATCCTGAGCTGGTATCCAGGCGGAGGCTCTCTCGCTGGACGACTCGAGAACTGCCAGGGCGCGCACAGCATTATTTCGCACCGTATCGTCGACATCATGGCTGGCCTGCACCAGAGCCGAAATCTGAATCCTCGACTGCTTTGCATAGCCGAGGGCGTACGCCGCCGCTTGTCTTTCCCTTGAGTCAGCGGCTGATCTCAGCACCTGCCGGATCAGGAGTGCGTTACTTAACGCCCAGCGTCGTAATGAGAGTTGCACTTCGCGCATTGGAATATAGGCTGATAATCCATACCCTTTGGATCTATCCTCGCCGGGTTGCTTGTGCGCCGCCTCGACGTTGAGATCCATCGCGCGTTCGTAAATATCCAGGATACTGCGCGGCAGTCGAGCGGATCCTTTCGGGGCGGTGTTGTATTTAGCCGGCCGGGTCGAAGCACCAGGAAGACCGACAAAAATCATCAGGTTTCCGTGGTCGTCACAGCACGCGAAAGCGATGCTCGTCGTGTCGTGATTAGTTTCACGTTTGACGGATTGATTGATCTTTTCCCTGGTCGCGGGAAAGTCTTGAATCGCCAGTGCGTCACCTTCCTGCAGCGGCAGCGCGGCTTTGATCCGGTCGAGGTCAAGGTGTGAATAGCCGAAGAACTCGATGGCCCCGACTATCAGAGGCTTTTCCTGGGCGAGTGCCGAACCCATAAACAGAATAATCAAGAAAGCGGCCAGAGCTTTCATAAGTGAAGCCGGGGAAGGAACGATGGTCAGGATGTCATCGGAGAGCGAGGTCGCACGAATCCAGCACCGGAGCTTCGATAATCTCAACCGGCTTTCCGGCTTCACCGAAGTATGGACGCCCCGCCGAGATTGTTTCGAAGTATTCAGAAATCCGATCCAGAATTTCTTCGACTGAATGCGAGTGATACATCGCCGTGCGGAACAGCGCGCCGCCCTGCAGACCGCGCGTGAACTGTCCGGCCAGTTGTTTCATGCGGCCGATAGCGGCCAACTCGCGCATGTCCTCGCGCAGCATATCGAAATATTCCAGCAGCACCGCGCGTTTCTCTTCCAGCGTGGGCTGAAATGGTTCGCGGCCGCACATGACGTCTTCGATCTGGCGAAAGATCCAGGGGTTCTGCATTGCGCCGCGGCCGATCAAGACTCCGTCGCAACTGGTTTCGCGAAAGCGCGCGAACGCCTGTTCGATCGTGGTTATGTCCCCGCTGCCGGAAACCGGCACGCTGACGGTTTCTTTGATTTGCTTCACCAGATCCCAATTCGCCAGACCTCGGTAACCCTGTTCCTTAGTCCGGCCGTGCAGGGCGATGTGTTCAGCTCCGCAGGCTTCGGCCAGCTTCGCCGTGTCAACGGCATTGATCGTGTGATCGTAAAACCCTGCACGAATCTTTATGGTCATCGGGATCGTGATTGCTTTCTTGATCTCAGTCAGGATCTCTTCCAGACGGCCGTGGTCTTTCAACAATCCCGATCCGCCGCCATGCTTCACCACTTTGGGCGCGGGACAACCGCAGTTCACATCCAGTATGTCGGCGCCGATTTCTTCGGCCATCTCCGCGGCCATACGCATGCGTTCAGGCTGACCGCCAAAAATCTGGACCGCAAACGGGCGCTCGTTTTCATAGAAGCGCATCTGGCGTTTCGATTTCGGGTTGTTGCGCGTCAGGCCTTCGACTGAAATGAATTCGGAAACAGTCAGCCCGACCCCGCCGCGCTGCTTCAGCAAGCGACGAAACGAGATATCAGTCACACCCGCCATGGGCGAAAGGACCAGCGGCGGATTGATTTCGATATTGCGAATCTTGAATGGTTTGATCTCGTTCATCAGACAAAAGCCACACGAGATTCTACCTCATGTGGCCCTTTGATGTCCGACAGGCTTTTCTGGTCTACCAGTTAACCACCAACTTCTCCGCGTCCTCCCAGGCGGGAACGTCCAGCCGCAACGCGGCGCGCTGAAGCCTTTCAGAGTCATCCAGCAAGCGGCCCGCGCCAAGTGCTACCGTGGTCAAAGGGTCTTCGGGCATGGTCACTCTGAAATTCAGATCGTTTTCGAAGCGTTCGGTCATCCCGCCGAGCAGCGCGCCACCGCCGGTAAGTGTCAGGCCGGAATAATAAAGGTCCGCTGTGACTTCGGGCTTCGCATCTTCGATTACCCGCCGCACTGCTGAGATTATTTCGGCCAGGACAGGTTCCAGCGCGCCGCTTACCTCGCCGGCATCGATCGTAATCGGCAATGCCCCACCGTTGGCGAGCTGCTTGCCGACAATCTGGATCTCCTTTTGAGATTGCTCGCCGTACTTGTAATCCCAGGCGCGGCCCAGTTCCCTCTTCACGTGCTCAGCGGTCCGCTCGCCAATTTGCACGGCATATCGCACGCGCAGGTAATCCCGGATCGCCTCGTCCATCGCGTTGCCCGCAGCGGGAACACTCACCGAACTGACCACCCCGCCTGAAGCGAGGATCGCAACGTTACTGGTCCCCCCGCCTATGTCGACCACCAGGTGCGCCTGTTCATCTTCAAAATCCAAACCGGCTCCCAATCCCGCGGCCAAACCTTCGTCAACAAGATCCACGCGGCCGGCCCTGGCATCGCGGGCGGCATCTTTGAGCGAACGCCGTTCGAGCGGCGTAGACGATCCGGGAACGCCGATCACCAGGTGACTGCGCCGCGGATGGTCGTTGCGCCGCACTCGACTAATCAGAGCGCGCAGGAACTTTTGTGAGATTTCGAAGTTATCTATGGCGCCGCGGCGAATGGGTCGATGCACCTCAGTGTCGTTTGGCTCACGTCCCAGGAGCTTTAGCGCCTGTGACCCGACTGATATCACTTCGCCGCTGTATTTGTGCAGGGCAACTACGGAAGGCTCGTTAAGAACCACACCTTGCGTTGGCGCATAAACTATTGTGTTGACCGTGCCCAGATCAATCGCCAGATCTTCGCTGAAAAACCCGCTCAGGATACCCATGTTAATTACCTCGCTAAATATCGAATCGAAATTTGCCCCAAGATCTACAGCAACCAATATGCCAAGGACAGGCCGGGGTCAGCGGTTCGGGAAGGAACCCGTGTTTATGAGTCTCGGCGTTTCGAAGAGTTGGACCTAATCGCCTGACTATTGATGATAAGTGATTTGCACCGCTCGATAATCGGACGGCAGAGGAATGATTTATCATGCTCGAACGAAACGGCTGTTATTCCTGAGAATCGTCCGCAGTCGTCGGGCGGCTCGTCCCGAACTTCGCGTCGCACTTCAGCGATATCAGGATGATAGACGTAATCCAGAGCTTCTTCCGTATTCCTGGCTCTTCCTGTTCTCTTTTGTGTCAGTGTCTGGCATAGATTACACACCATGAAAACGGTCGAAACGAAAGCCTCTAAGCGGCCATCGGTACACCGGTCAGAGTGGCAGGACCTTAGACTGATCGACAGCACAATGACAGACCCAGGTTATGCCGCGGAACTAAGGCCCGATACTCACTGGCGTCCCGACACTCACGGCTTTAAATAACTCGCGAATGTCTTCGTTCTCCAAAGCCACACAGCCCCACGTCCAATCACTCTGCGCGCCGTTGCCGTGAATGTAAATGTCGCCACCCAACGGAGTATTCTGCGGCGGGCGTTTTTTGGCCCTCAGCGCGCTCGTGATCGCTTCATACTGTGCCCGGGTTATTAAGCCATCGCGCAATCCTCGCTCGGCGTGCAGCGCGTTTGGGTAACTGATACCCAGCGAAAGATAGAAGGCGCTCTTGTCATTCTTAGTGAAGATGTAGAAGTCGCCTTCCGGGGTGCGTCGATCGCCCTCCCGCACTTTGTCGCCGGAAGGACTCAACCCCAGCCCGATGTGATATGTCCGCAGCACCTTGTTGCCGGAAAACAAGAGCAGTTGCCGCTGACTTTTCTTCACGACAATCCTGGGTTTCACAAGCGGCAACTTCAGCGGTGAACGATCGCCGGGTTCGGCCATTGCGCCTGCTCCGTTTCTTTGTTGAGCGGTGACTGGTTGTGGCGACAGATTGGATTGGCAAGCTGAGAAGAGAATCAGAGATACAAATGCGAAGCCATTTGCGAGTTGTTTAACCATAGATCGAACGATCAGTCGTTGAGCGGCTTGAGGACTTGCTCGCTCACTATCTCAACCAGCTGATCTGCATCGCGACGCGATAGGTTGCGGGTCGCGGGCGCTTTAAGCACGCGCACTATGATCTGGCGGTCACGACGCCGGACACCAATTTCATCTCCGGCTTTTACGGTATGCGCGGATTTAGCGGGTCGCCCGTTTAGTAGAACAAAGCCGGCGTCGCAAAGCTCCTGAGCCAGGGTGCGGCGCGGGCAGAGACGGCTTACTTTGAGAAAAACATCTAGTCGCACTCCAGTGGTTTCGTCGCGCGAATTGAGAACCGAATAAGGAGCTCAGGGCTTGGGAATGATGCCCAGCAGCTTGCCCTTCTTTTTCTCGGGGGCCCTCTTCGTCGCGGCGGCAGGCGGCACGATCTTGAGGAGCGGCTCGACGTCGGGACGATAACTTTCGGCGATCTTTACATAACCATCGTTGCGCAGTTCCTGTAGATAGTCCTCCCGCGCTTTAGGCGAACGCTCGCGAGTGATGGCTTCGCGCACATTGTTTTCGTTGAAGGTCGGAGTATTGCTGCCGGCCGTGCGAGAATCGACGCGGAGAATCTGGTAGCCTTCGTCAGTCTTCAACGGTTCGCTCACTCCGCCGGGATTCACACTCTTGACCGCACCGGCTATGTCAGGGCGCAGATCGGGAACCTGGAAGAGGCCAACCTTACATGGCTTCTGTCCGCCCGTTGCCGGACGTTCGGTATAGGTTGCGGCCAGCGTGCAGAAGTCGGCGCCGCCGCGCAACTGAGCAACCAATTTGGCTGCCTGGGCTTTCACGTCCGGCTCCTGCTTACCGGCGAGTCCCAGGAATATCTCGGACAGCTCGATCGATTCAGGCTTAAGAAAGATCGTTCGGTGCGCGTCGAAATACTTATGCAGTTCATCCTGGCTGTAGCTGAAGAAAAGTTTCGAATCGACTTCGCTCTCCAGGACCGCCTGCTTCATTATCTCAATGCGCATCGTCGCGCGAATTCCGGCCGGATCGAGTTTCGCCTGGCGCATCGCTTCATCCAACTTCTCAACTGAAGTGATGCCGTTCTCTTTAGCCACGTCGAGCATACGCTTGTTGACTTCGGCTTCGACCCTGTCTGTCATGTCGAGTTCTTTGCCTTTCTGAAGCAACAGCTGCTCGTTTACCAGCGTGGCGATCAGCTCGGCTTTGCGCTTTTCAACTTCGGCATTAGCCTGCTGTTCGGTCATTCCATTTTGCTTGAGTGTCTCGACCCGTTCTTTCATCTCGCGCTTCAATTGGGAAAGCGTGACCACGCCGTCGTTTACCTGCGCGATTACTTCATCGACGACCACGGGTTCCCCTTCCTGGGCGTGCGCGAGCGAAGGCGAAACGACGAAGGCAGTTAACAATAGTGTGGCAATAATTAGTTTGGATTTCACGGATTCGTACTCCCTTAATAAAGCTCCGGAGGAGCGAAATGTCTTCATAGGCCGAACTCTCTCAATAAGATTACCGACATGGTGCTATAAACATCTCGCACCGGTGCTGGTTTCGGGCATTCTAACCGTCAGCCCTGATTTGCAGCAACACGCGGCGGGCGACTGCCAGTGAGTGGTCCTTTTCCTCTGCGCTTAATTCCAGTCGCAAAACGCCGCCGGGCGTAAAGCTGGTCCCTTCCCGGACGCGAATCAATTCCATTAGTTTTTCCGGCGCTACGCGGGCCTTTTCAGCCAGTTTGATGGCGATTCCTTCCCGAATCCGGTCGATCGACACGACCCCGACGGTCTCAGACGCCTGGCGCAACCGCGCATAACTGAACAAGTCTTCGACCGGCTCGGGAATTCGACCGTAACGGTCTTCGGTTTCGGCCCGAATCGCGGCCAGTGCTTCCTCGTCGCGCGCCGACGACACCCGTTTGTAAGTCCGCAGCCGTTGGCCCATGTCAGCGATATAACTTTCCGGAATCGCCACGTCGACGCCGAGGTTGAGCGAAACCGTCGGCTCGTCTTCGATCTGCTCGCCGCGTAATTCGCCAACCGTTCGTTCCAGCATCTGCGTGTACAGATCAAAGCCGAGCGCATCCATGTGCCCCGACTGCTCGCCGCCGAGCATGTTGCCCGCGCCTCTCAATTCCAGATCAAGCGCCGCGATGCGGAAACCGGCGCCGAGATCAGAGAACTCGCGAATGGCCGCCAGCCGCCGCCGCGCAATCGGCGATAGTTCCTGTTCTGCCGGAATCAACAGATAGGCATAAGCGCGGCGGCTTGAGCGGCCCACGCGGCCTCGCAATTGATAAAGTTGGGAAAGACCGTAATTGTCGGCGCGGTTTATGATGATTGTGTTAGCGCGGGGGATGTCTATTCCGTTCTCGATGATCGTAGTAGCCACCAGGACATCGTACTTATAGCCAATGAAATCAAGCATGACGCGCTCCATTTCTTTTTCATTCATCTGGCCGTGGCCGACGGCCATACGCGCCTGTGGCACCAGCCGTTTGACCAGGGCGGCGATGGTTTCGATCGACTCGACGCGATTGTGAATGAAAAAAACCTGCCCGCCGCGCGACAATTCAAGGTCGATTGCCGATTTGATCACCACGTCCGATGATTGAACGACCTGAGTTTGAATCGCGAGTCGATCGCTCGGCGGCGTTTCAATCAAAGACATATCGCGCAAGCCGCTCAGCGACATATTCAACGTGCGCGGAATGGGCGTAGCCGAAAGCGTCAACACATCGACGCGCTTCTT
>Ga0137359_10003438_pt1 | contig 12835 bp, 6 predicted proteins | sample Mad1_40_16metaG_FD_108281 | JGI IMG/M metagenome (GOLD analysis project Ga0137359, IMG submission 108281) | Vadose zone soil microbial communities from Angelo Coast Range Reserve, California, USA - Mad1_40_16 metaG | ecosystem: Environmental > Terrestrial > Soil > Vadose zone | place: USA... | reverse complement strand
GTGAATCCAATCGCGGCGCAGTTTCGCGGCGTACACTTCCTTCGAACCTACCTGCGACTGAAACCCGGAGTGAGCGTGAGCCAGGCGCTGGGCGAGATGGAAGGCATCGATCAGTGGTTGGCGCAGCAGTATCCCGCGGACAACAAGGGCCGGCGCACAGTGCTGCTTTCATTACACGAGCGTGTCGTCGCTAATACCCGTTCCGCCCTGCTCATTTTGCTCGGCGCGGTGGGGTTGGTGTTGCTGATCGCGTGCGCAAACTTCGCAAATCTGTTGCTCGCGCGCGCAGCCGGGCGACGGCAAGAGATCGTAATACGATCGGCGCTTGGCGCGGGACGCGGGCGCTTGATCAGGCAGATGTTGACCGAAAGCACGCTGCTGTCGGTGCTCGGTGGAGCGGGCGGGCTGCTGCTGGCTAGGTGGGGCGTCGATCTGCTGACCGCGCTGAAGCCCGCAAACCTGCCGCGGCTGTCGTCGATCGGAATCGATGGATGGGTGCTCGCGTTCACGCTTGGGGTTTCGATTCTGACGGGAATCGTTTTCGGTTTCGTCCCCGCGTTGAGCGCGTCGAAGCTCGACGTCAACGAAGCGCTGAAAGAAGGGGGTCGCGCGTCAACCGGCGGCATCGGCACGCATCGCGTTCGCAGCCTGCTTGTGGTTTTTGAAATCGCGCTAGCGCTTGTATTGCTTATTGGCGCAGGGCTGTTGATCAAAAGCATCTGGAGGCTGCGAACGATCGATCCGGGCTTCAACCCTGAAAACCTATTGACGATGCGAATCGAGCTGCCGGAATCGCGATACAAGGAGATTCCGAAACAGATACAGTTTCGCGAGCGCGCGCTCGATGCAGTCAACGCCATTCCCGGCGCGCAGGCAACAATGATAAGCGAGCTGCCGATGACCGAAAACTTGATGCACAACTTCGTCATCGAAGGCCGGCCTCCGTTGGCGCCCGGCGAGGAACCGGAGCTTGAAACGCGCACGGTGGCGGGCGACTACTTCCATACGATGGGCATTCCTGTGCTTCAAGGACGCGACTTCACGGCGCAGGATAAAGCAGAAGCGCCGCCGGTAGGACTGGTGAACGAGAGCTTCGTGCGAGAGTATTTTCCAAACGACAATCCGATTGGCGGCCGCATAGCCTGGGCACGGGCGAATCCGCGCCGGTGGATGACCATCATCGGAGTAGTCGGCGATGTTAGGCACTACGGCTTGAATCTTCCTGAGCTGCCGGCGTTTTACAATTCGTACGAGCAGCAGGATCAGCCGTGGAAGCGTTGGATGTATCTGGCGGTGCGAGCGGACGGAAATACGGGGTCGTTAGCCGGGCAGGTGAAGAATCAAATCTGGTCGGTGGACAAGCAGATCCCGGTGACGAAGCTTCGAACGATGACCGATGTGATGGCGGCTTCGCTGGCGGCGCAACGGTTCAACATGACGTTGATGGGAATCTTCGCGGCGGTTGCGCTTTTGCTAGCGGCGATTGGGATCTACGGCGTCATATCGTACTCGGTCACACAACGCACACACGAGATCGGCATTCGCATGGCGCTGGGCGCCGAGGCCGGCGACGTGCTCAGAATTGTCTTGAGACAAGGGTTGCAGTTGGCCGGGATGGGCGTCGGGCTGGGAATCGGAGCAGCCTTTGCGCTGACCCGCGTGATGTCGAGCCTGCTATTCGGCGTGAGCAGCACCGACCCTGTGATCTTCGCGGGCATTTCGATCATCCTGACTGGAGTGGCTCTGGGAGCCACTTTCATCCCGGCGCGCCGAGCGACGAAAGTGGATCCGATGACCGCGTTGAGATATGAATAGTCCGCGGTCCGTGGTCCGTGGTCCGTAGTCCGTGGTCCGTAGTCCGTAGTCCGTAGTCCGTAGTCCGTGGTCCGTAGTCCGTAGTCCGTAGCTCGGAGTCAGATGTCGACTAAGAGACTGATTACTCACCACTGACCACTCACCACTGACCACTGACCACGGACTACGGACTACGGACTACGGACTGTGACCTAATTTTTGGAGAAGGAGAAGGCAATGAAATCCAAGACTGCGAAAATACTATTCGGTATGGCTGTTGTAATGTGTTTTGTGTCCGCGCTTTACGCGCAGGAGAACAAGCCTCGACCCAAGTTCATCGCGTTCGGCAGCGATTCACCCGAGCGTGGGACGACCCGAGTGGGCTACTGGAACAACGAGAAGAACATGGGCGCCGGGCAATTCGCGATCGACTATGGACGACCGGTATGGCGCAAGGAGTACGAAGACACCGCCAACTTTGACAAGATGACAAAGGGCAAAGTGTACCGGCTCGGAAGCAATTTCTGGACGACGCTTGACTCCGATATGCCTTTGACGATTGCAGGCAAGACGGTTCCCGCAGGTTCGTGGTATCTGGGACTGCACCGTTCGGAAGACGGAGCAACGTGGAGCCTGGTGTTCATTGACCCGGCCAAAGCTCGCGCCGCTCACGTGGACGCCTCGGAGATCGAGCGCGCGCCAGTCGCATTCAAGGCTCCAATGACCGTCGAGCAGGCGGCTGAGTCGAAAGACAAGCTGACGATCGATCTGACTTTCCACAAGGGGAACTTGAAGGACGTGACTCTGAAGATCGCCTGGGGCAAGATGCAGTTGACCGCGCCGATCCAGGTGCCGATTTCGGCGAGCTAAGTAACAAAACACAAACTAAGACTTTGCAGGAGCACAAGAACGCCTTCGAAGCTTTCTTTAGAATCGCCTTTTTGCGAGACAAAGCGAGTGGGTGACACTCTGCCTTGGTTAGAGTCTTCGGAATGGTCGCCTAGCGGTCGGCGTCCTAGAGATTTTAGTTAACGTCTTCTAACGGCGTAGTTCGCACTTGATGTATGCCAGGGTTGAAACGACCCAATTCAGAATCTCTTTCGTAGCCGTCGGCCCCTGGCATGTGCTGCCACATTTGTGTTATCGCCGTCCCATCGCGTGATCGGCCAGTTTGCTAAGCTAGCGAAGTGAATACGCGTTAGGCGGTCAAGACATGCACTAAGCTCAGCGATCTCGCCGGGCATCAATTCTGCCGTAACAGACTCGGCGAAGTCTTGTTCGTCGTATAGATCTTGCAGAGTGTTTGCGAGTTCGCCCAATCGCTTGCGCTCTGCTTCAAGCTGGATTGCCTGTCGCTGGTATGCATCACATTGCCAATGGGGGTGTCCCGCTCCCTGAGCCTCGAAGCCAAGAGTTTTATCACCCTTCAATCTGACTCCTGCCCATTCCGCTCGAAAGAGTTGGACTTTGTCGACGCTCTGAGATGACCCGAAGAAGACTGTCAAGCTTGTGGTGTTATAAGCGAGTCCCTTAGATTTCAGCGTAGGACTGTCCACCCATTCCTGGTGAAGGCTTAACCAGTAATTGAACTCATTCGAGTCAGTTTCAAATAATGGCACTATGGGCACGTTGCCGCCACGTTGTCGCAGGGCTCTAAGAGTAGAGAAGCTGCTGCACGACAGATCTGCTGTCAATCCCTGGAAGGCTGCCCACTCGAAAAAGTACTTCCCACCGGCTTTAGGAAGGATGGCCTTAAGCTCCTCCAGCAAGAGTTCAGCATGTTTCTGTATCCCGCTTTGTTGTTGGTCTAGTAGAGAAATGGTCATTTACGCGTTGGAGACTGGCCACAGCTCAACTGGGACTCGGAATACTTGAGCGGCCAATTCGGTCAGTCGGTCCTGCGTGACTTCGTTGCCGGCCTGCATCATTCGCCCAAATTCGGCCAACGATTCGACCTCAGAACCTCCGTCCTGGCTCTCCAGCCCTAGCTGCGCCAAATTCGGAAGCGGCACGTGGTCTATAAACCGCTTGCTGAGATTATACTGGCCACCCGCCACATGAGGGCAAAACTCTGCGAGCAACAAGGAGAAAGGCTTTGAGTTCAAGAGCGCTACATATCCGTGAAGGATTTGATGGACGTATTGATCTCGAAGACTTTTTTCCAGCTTGCTGATCTCGCGTGTTAGACCTGAAGCCGGGACCCAGACAAACCCTTGAACCACGACGTAGGCACCATCAACATCAAACGCGAAGCTGCCGGCTTTGCCAAAGAACGCGCTCACTAGCTTCGGTTGAAGCTCGGTAAAATAAGAACGCGGCCGATTCAACATCCACCAATTACGCTGGCCCAAGCCGGCTCTCGTCTTTAGAACGCTTTTGTGCGGTTCAAGGAAGGCCTCGTAGTAAATTGGTAGTGTACGGCGCAGAGTCTCCTCATCTGCAATTGGCTCCAGGTCGCTCGTCGTCGGATAGAAAATGAAGCCACCGGGTTCAATGTGCCCATTCTTGATATTACGTCCTTCGACAACGGGGCGGAAGTATCTTCGTTCATTGCTTCCTAATGACTCGATATCTTTCGGCGATAAAATGAATGCCTTCCTTAGTCCCGCTCTTATGCCTTCTCTTACGTGGAAGACATCCTTGACTGTTGTATCGAAGGTGTCTTCAATCTTTGAGAGAATGTTTTCTAGTAGATTAGGCCTAGGCCTCCAGTCCGCGGCGCGCTTAAGCTTTCCAACGGTCACGCCGGTTATTCTCCAGAGGGGTGCAACCCGCGAGGACGAAGTTCTCGAACTGAGTGATGACGAAAGACCTTTGCTCCATTTTCTGAGATTTCGTAGCGCCTCACCTGATGCCTCTCGCTTTTCGCTTGACCATAACGAGGTTACTGCATGGGAGTCGCCCTCAGCCCTGGCGGTCCTCGAAAAAACCGCAACTCCGACTTCAACGACCGCATACCTAAAGATACCATGGTCACCCAGAATGCCTAGAAAGGTTGGCGTTGCCACGTCCAGCAAATGCCGCCGCCACTTGAGTGAAGAGCCTATACTCAAAATGCTGGCTGGTAGGAGAGTCCCTACAACACCTTGATCCCCAACACTCGTTAGAGCGCGTTCAATGAAGGCCATACAATAGTCTGGCTGCCCCGTGTGCCATTTCCCCAGTACTGAGCGCACTCGTTCCCGCTGTTCACGGTTGAGATTACCCCAAGATATAAACGGCGGGTTCATCAGGACGATATCAGCGAGGGGCCAAGAATGTTCAGCCGCCAAGGAGTCGCGAACATCGATGGCCATCCCTTGTATGCGACCGTCGGCCCAGTCTTTCTTTGCCTCGTTCACCGCGAATCGGGCCATGGAAATGGCGATCGGGGAGGCGTCGTATCCAATAAGATTGATTTCCCCTCTGTAATTCGTTCGGTGCAGGAATCGCACAACCTCTTGGAGAAATGCTCCCGCTCCGCATGCTGGATCGAGGATTGTTAAGCTGGGACGACCAAGATCTACCTCCTTGAATGCTTGCTCTATCACAGCCCTGGCTAACCCAGGAGGTGTGAAGTGAGTGCCGCCTCGGGTGTCAATCCTCACCTGCGCAGCACCGGCCAGACCAAAAAGATCCACTGGATTGCTCCGTAGAAACTCAAAGTGCGCTTCCTGAAAGACGGTACCAGCCGCATGCCTAACCAGAAGTTCTGGCACTAGTTTCAATAGTCGAAGGCTCGCCTCCGATGACCGGAATTGGGCCAGTAGCGCCAACGCCTCATGCTGTCCCAGGGCACGGAACGCATCTACATAGTTGGCATCAAGTGCAAAGTCTTCTAGGAGTACGTCGGGATTCCGGTATGAGTCTTCAGTGCCTGACAGCGCCATAGCGATTATGTATAGGAAGATGTGCATACTCGCCTGATCCGGGAGACCGCGTTCATAGACGTGGCTCCGAATGCGCTTCAGGAGATCTACACAATGTTCCACAATATCAAACCTACTCTTTACCCGATCCAAAAGTAGATAGCTGTACAGGGTTTCTAGCCTATTCTCCACGCTAATGCGGCTAAACTTGCGGGTTGATGTTGGATCATCCCATCTGGAGAGTGTTACGTGGTCAGGGCTGACTTGTATGTGGTGGGGGAGGTCAGCTGACCAAACCCAACTTGCAACTTGATCAATGTCTAAATCCTCAACGCTCGAAACAGATAACGCAAACGAGCCCTGTCCGCCATTAAGAAGCACAAAATGAACACTCTCGTCAGCACTCGTACGATGTGAGAAGAACGGGCCTTCAATTAGACCGAGACTCTGTGCCCACGCATGCGCTGAACCGTTCCTGTGAAAACTCATACTATGAGATCGTGCTTTCGAGTGTCAGGACGTGTCGTAACGGGAATCGTAGCTCGCTGCGGTTCCCGCAGGAAGGTCGCCTGTGTGCTAACCGAACGTATACCATAAAGTCGTCCCCGAGGTAAAATAGCACCGTGGAACCAGGAACAAATCTCAGACGCCTAGTGTCTAAGGAAAGCGGGAAAAGCTTCATCTCACTTGTCAGCAATAATCAAACTCGTGGCCCGTAACAGAGAGATTGCTAGGGCCTAGTTCAAACGTAAGCTATGGCGCGAATGGCTTTAAGTAGAGTCGATCTACTACGGAAGTCACTGTTATAGGCCACTAGATCCGGAGAGCGTCATTGAAAGCGCCGAGCAAACTCCAGCTTCTATGTTTCGCCCTCGCCGTTGCCTCTTTATCATCAGCCGCGCCGCCGCAAAACCAGCCGTCAGATGAAGCCGCACTCGGCTCGCTGATAACCCGGTACTACGACGCTTACTCGAAGAAAGACCTTGGGGCACTTGTGACTTTTTGGAGCCAGCGCTCCCCCGATCTCCGCGCCGGAATCGCGGAAGCGCTGGAAGCGATGGAAAAGGGAGTCTATAGCGCTTCCGATGTTTCCATTTCGCAGATCAAGATCGCCGGCAACAAAGCGATTCTGCAAGCGTCCTCTGACTTTGCGTCATCCGACGCGCAGACCGGAGTCAGACGACACCAAAAGCGGGTCCGCAACTTTGCTCTTATCAAGGAAGGCGCCGAGTGGAAGGTATGGCGCGACGCGGACAATTCGCAAGACCTTTCAGCCTTCCTCGAGAAGGGTTCCGAGTGGAAGGTATCGGCGGACTCGCTTGAACAGTTCGCCGTCGCGCTGGTCAACACAAGCGAAGCGGATCGCGAGCGCCTGCTCTCGGACAACAAGAAGATGGTCACGACGGAGCTTCACGCTGCGCTGACTCGCAAGGTCGGGCCGCTCCAGCTTGCCGGTAACTATGACCGCGCGGTCAGTCTCCTGCAACTGGTGCAGAAAATCGCAGAGCAACTCGGAGACAAGGACGGCGTCGCGATGGCCGAGCGGCAAATGGGCGACGCATTCCGCGACTCGGGCCGCTGGCCCGATGCGTTGAGGCACTATCAGGACGCGGCGGCCATGTATGAGGCGATTGGCATGCGAAGCCTGAAGGCCGCGACGCTCATCAGCATTGGCCAGGTTTACTTCGCCCAAAAGAACCACAAGCTCGCAATCGAAAGCTACGAAAGAGCGCTTGCCGACTTCGAGACTCTGAACGCTACAAGAGCGGTAGCGGACACACTCGAAGAACTCGCCAGCGTCTACTACGATCAGGAGAGTTACGATCGCGCCCTCGAGTTGCTCGTGAAATGCCTGAAGCTGCGCGAGACGTTCGCAGGCAAAGCGGAGGTAGCCGCGACGATCAACAGCATCGGTAATGTGTACTTCCAACAGCAGGAATTTACCGCGGCGATCCAGCACTATCAGAAGGCGCTCGCCGGATTCGAGGAGCTCAACAATTCGGTTGCCGACGCGCTCAAAGATCCAGACGCGGTCGTGAGCACGTTGAGCAACATCGCTAGCGCCGAGTACTCGCAGGGCTCTTACGAAGCCGCGCTCGACTATTATCTGAGGGCCTTGAGCTTCCAGGAGACCCTGCACGACAAGCGCGTCGCGGCAAACCTGCGAGTGAACATAGCTACCCTATACTCAGCAACCGGCAATTACGGCGTCGCGCTTGAGTATCTGCAACAGAGTCTCGCGGTATTCGAGGCGCTGCGCGACAAGAACAAGACCGCAATCACGCTCGCAGACGCGGGCGAAGCTTATTTTCAACTCCGCAACTACAATCTTGCGCTCAGCCATTTCCAGCGGAGCGTTCAGATCTTCGAAGAGTTAAGAAGCGCCGCGGATTTGTCAATGAGGCTCTACGCAATCGGCAACGTGCACTTTTTCATGAGCAACTTCGATCTGGCGGTTGAGAGCTACGAGAAGGCGCTTACGCAGTTCGAAGCGATAAAGCACGCGCCCGGCGTGGCCAGCATGCTTGCGAGCATCGCTGGAACGCGGTACGCGCAACAGAAATACGATCTCGCGCTCGAGTTCTACCAAAAGAGTCTCACGCAGTACGAATCGCTCGGCGACAAGGCTCGCGCCGCAGGAGTCATCGAGCGGATTGCAAGCGTCCGTTACTCGAAGGGCGAATACGCGGCGAGTCTGGAGCTCGTCGGGCGTGCGATCGAGATGGCCGAGCAGACTGGGAACTCGGATGCGCAATGGCGGGCGCGATACACGCAAGGGCTCGCCCTTCGCGCAACCGATAAAATCGAACAGGCAAAGGAAAGCTTTCAGCTATCCATCACCGCAATCGAATCGATGCGCAGCAAGCTCGTTCGCGGCGAGCCCGATGCGCAACATTTCTTCCAAAACAAAAACGCCGCATACTCCGCGATGATGGAGTTGCTGGTCGCGCAGAACAAAGTGGCCGACGCCTTCGCCTACGCCGAACGCATGCGGGCGAACTCGCTCATCGACATCTTTCAACGAGCCCAGATCAGCAAGGCTATGACATCAGCCGAGGTGGAACAGGAACGCAAGCTCGAGAGAACGGTCGTCGCGACCAAAGCCCAGATGTCGCACGAGCGAGAGAAGAAACAGCCGAATCTGCAACGCTATGCCACTCTGGAGTTGCGCCTGCAACAGTCTCTCGCCGATTATCGCGCGTTCGAGGCGGCGCTTTACGCGGCGCATCCCCGGTTGAAGACGCTTCGAGGCGAGGCCGTACCGCAGGGACTCGAAGACGCCGCCGCTTTGTTACCGGACTCCTCAACCGCGTTCATAGAGTTTGTGGTGGCTGACAGCTACACCTACTTGTTCGCGCTGACTCGCGAGTCGAAGAATCCGCCAGCCGCTCGGTCGCGCGCTTCAGTCTTCGTGTTGAACGCCTATGTCATTAAAGCGGGGCGCGCGGAACTTGCCGAACGCGTGAAAACAGTTCGAGAGATGATCGCGCAACGCGATGAGAAGATTCAGCAGACTGCTCGCGAGACTTATCTACTATTGTTCAACGCTGCCCGAGAGCAGTTGAGCGGAAAGACCACGTGGTTGATTGCGCCCGATGATGCGTTGTGGCATATGCCCTTTGCGGCGCTGCAGCCAGCGGAGAATCGCTATCTGATCGAAGAGCGCGCGATTGCGTACGCGCCTTCACTCGCGGCTCTCATTGAAATGACGAAGGCTCGCGACGGAACGAGTCCGAGACCGGTCGTGCTACCGACACTGTTGGCCGTCGGCAACCCGGCGATCAGCAAGCAAACCGCGGAGCAAGGAAGTCGGCTGAGTGGCATCGGGACGATTGATTCATCACCTGAATCTGAAAATGAGGTCAGGTCGTTGGAGCGTCTCTATTCCGCGGCGAGAAGCAAGGTTTATGTAGGCGCACAGGCGAGCGAATCGCTCGTCAAACAAGACGCGGGGAAATTCAATGTGATTCATTTGGCCGCCCCAGCGCTGCTCTCTGATGCAAGCCCGCTCTACTCTCGCATCGCCCTGTCGCAAACGGAAGAGAACGGTAAGGACGACGGCTTGCTCGAGGTACGGGAGATCATGAAGCTCAACTTGAGCGCTGACCTGCTTGTGTTGTCGTCCAGCGAGAGCGGCCGGGACAGATACGCGACGGGCGACGCGATGTCTTGCCTCGCCTGGTCACTCTTCATTGCGGGTTGTCCGTCGTCGGTCACCGGTCGTTGGGCAACCGGTTCGCCCTCGACAACAGAATTGATATTGGAACTACACCGAAGCTTGCAGGCCGCCTCGACGCCGCGAGTCCCGCTTTCCAAGGCAAAGGCCCTGCAGCGGGCAATGCTCAGAGTTCTTCGGAGCGGGCAGTATCAACATCCCTTCTACTGGGCTGGGTTTTCTCTGGTGGGCGACTTCAGATAGTCACTTCGAAGCCTTCGGCGGCGCAGTGTGACCGACCGCCTCTTTCCAAAGCTCCGGATAATCCGTGAACCCGCCGTCTATACCGTATGCGACGAAGCGCTGAATGTCCGCGATGATGTTCGCGCGCACAGTCGAGCCATTTGATTGAGCTTCATTCAAAGGGCGTCGTGCATTTGCGGAGGTCGAACCTCGAAACGTGTATGGATGAATCAGCAACCCTGCTTTGTGAAAGGTCGCGACATCGTCGGGACCCTTGAGAAGGCTCTTGCTTGGGCCGACTCCCTTCGCGTAAGCAGCGATTTCCGCGGCAAGCTGGGGTGTTACCGTTGCCGAGTCTTTCTCGCGTCCTGCGGTTTCCATTGGCAAGAGCTGTATGCCAGCGAAGCCGGGCGCAAGCTCGCGCATTCGCAGCAAAGCTTCCTTGTAAAACGACTGGATGAAAATCCGATCGCGCTGAGCCGGCTGATCGAAGCCATGCGTTTTCAGGACTGCCGCGAGTTTCTCGGCAGCATCGAAACCCAGCGATTTGTAAAACGTAAAGTGTTTCAGCTCAATGTACAGCCCCGCGCGATTGCCCACGAGCTTGATCGTCTCTTCCATCGTCGGAACGCGCTGACCCACGTAGGCGGGATTGGCGGCGAATGGGTTAGCGCGGTTGAACCATGAGCCGGCATCGAGCCGCTTGATCTCGGCAAGCGTAAAATCAATCGTGTACCAGCCTCGCTTTGGCGTGCCGGTCTCGAGGGGATCGCGCAGAGTCGCGCGATCGGGGAACACTTCCGCGACGTTCGTTGTGCGCTCGAGGTCGGGATCGTGAAGACAAATGAGCACGCCGTCTTTGGTGAGCTGCAAGTCTTGCTCGACGAAGTCGGCGCCTTGCTCGATCGCCAATTGGTACCCGGCAAGGGTGTGCTCGGGCGCGTAGCCCGACGCGCCCCGATGCGCGATCAAGAGCGGCTTTTTCATGGAAGGAGTCTTTTGGCTAGTGATTTCGGTGAGCGAGGCGTGCGCTGTAAACAGCAGCGTCAGCACGGCAACGCACGGCGCAACCAACTTGTGAATACAGAAACGCTCGGCCATTTGCTTGCTATTTTCATATGATCTCCGATCCGCTAAACGAGATTTCTCGTCCATCCTTAAAATATACAAAACAAACTTGCCATAAGTGAAATACTTTGTTTCGATAGCGGCTGAGAATGGAGGAAGCGATGCCAAGCTGCAAACTCAACCTGAGCGCGACGCTCATATCTACGAGCCTCGTCTTCGCTCTCTTACTGGCGGGCCTTCAAACCAACGCCCTTGCTGTGGGCAACGGCCTCGCACGGACGCCGCCGATGGGCTGGAACAGTTGGAACAAGTTCGCCTGCAACGTCAGCGAGCAGTTGATCAAAGAGATCGCTGATGCGATGGTCGCAAGCGGCATGAAGAGAGTCGGATATCAGTACGTCAACATCGACGACTGCTGGCAAGTGAGCCGCGATTCGGCCGGCAACATCGTAGCTGATCCCGTCAGATTTCCGGGCGGCATGAAAGCTCTCGCGGATTACGTTCACGCGAAAGGCCTGAAGCTCGGCATCTACACCGACGCCGGTACCATGACTTGCGAGAAGCGCCCGGGCAGCCTTGACCACGAACTGCAAGACGCCAAAACCTACGCCGACTGGGGAGTCGATTACGTCAAGATCGATTGGTGTCACACCGAGGGGCTCGATCCACAAAAACAGTATACTAAGTTCCGCGACGCGTTGGCGCAGTGTGGCCGGCCGATCGTCTTCAGCATCTGCAACTGGGGACGGAACCAACCGTGGACCTGGGGACCGGCGACGGGCAACTTGTGGCGGACGACCGGCGACATTCAAGACAACTGGGCAAGCGCGCTCAAGATTCTGGACAACCCCAGCCAACAGCACGCCGAGGCTGCCGGACCCGGCGGGTGGAACGATCCGGACATGCTCGAAGTCGGCAACGGCAAAATGACTGACGCCGAGTACCGCTCGCATTTCAGCTTGTGGGCGATGATGGCTGCGCCTCTGATAGCAGGGAATGATCTTCGAAGCATGTCGCAAGCTACGAAGGACATTCTGATGAACGCCGAGGTGATCGCCATCGATCAAGACGCGGCCGGCAAACAAGGAACCAGGATTCGGGCGGAAGGCGGGTTGGAAGTTTGGGCGAAGCCGTTGAAGCAGAAGGGCGCGGTTGCGGTAGTGCTCTTCAATCGCGGCGAAGCGGCCGCTGACATCAATGCTAATTGGGGCGAAGTCGGATTGCCGTCGGGCAAGGCCAAAGTGCGAGACCTGTGGGCTCACGCGGATCGCGGGGTCTACTCTGACAGCTTCAAGGCGAGTGTTCCCTCACACGGCGTTGTGATGTTGAAGGTTGTCAGCACGAGGTAGCATAGACTTCATGAGAAAGGAGAAACGGGATGAGGCAATTCGTTGAACGCTCAATTCTTGTTGGTCTTCTCGTGACCACGCTGTCTGGCGTCTCATCCCCCGCCTTTGCGCAGGAGCACAAGAACCTGGCCTACGACAAAAGCGCGCAGACGATTCCGCCGCGCTTGACCGAGCACTCGAAGAAAATGGAACAGCGGGTCTACAAGATCGCCGACAACGTCTATTCAGCCGTGGGATATGCGCTTGCCAATTCGATTATGATCGAAGGCCGTGACGGCATCATCATCGTCGACGTGACCGAATCCGTCGATTCAGCCAAGGCAATCCTCGCCGAATTCAGAAAGATCACTGACAAGCCGGTCAAGGCCGTCGTCTAC
>Ga0137359_10003435_pt1 | contig 12840 bp, 14 predicted proteins | sample Mad1_40_16metaG_FD_108281 | JGI IMG/M metagenome (GOLD analysis project Ga0137359, IMG submission 108281) | Vadose zone soil microbial communities from Angelo Coast Range Reserve, California, USA - Mad1_40_16 metaG | ecosystem: Environmental > Terrestrial > Soil > Vadose zone | place: USA... | reverse complement strand
TTTTATGCGTCACCCACGGAACATCAGAACCTCAGGACACCCTGCATATTTTCGGCAGCAGTGGTTCAATCCACGTTGAGCAATTGAACCAGGGAAATATTGTTATTCGTTCGAATAAGGGAGTCAGGACCGAATCGTATCCACCTCACCCGAATCTCCATCTGCCGTTAATTGACGAATTTACAGAAGCTGTGCTCGGGGGTCGCGAGCCGACGGTTAACGGATCCATCGGACGGAAAGTTGCTCAGGTTTTACAAGAGATCTATCACAGCGCCACTTAAACAGAACGAATCAGCAGAAAAACCAAAGAGGAAACGACTTAACAATGTCCGAAATCATCAAGCAATGTTTTATAGCCATCGCCTTTGCATTTGCCATCTCAATTTCCGCGATTGCGCAGTCGCCTGCCTCGAGCCCGGCAAAACAAGGCCCCAGCAGCCCGGACCGTCCCTACGTTGTTCTTTCGGGACAATCGATGGACGACCTGCAAAAGAAACTACATACTGATAACAGAGTGCAGGAACTCTACGGTGGCGAAGGTGTTCAGCTTCGGGTCGCTGTTCAGCACGATAAAAACACAGCTCCGGCCGTTGGCGAAGTCCATGATGCATCCGACGACATCTATTATGTGTTGGACGGCACAGCGACCTTGACGCTGGGTGGTAAACTTGAAGAGCCGCGTGAAGTCGAACCCGGCGAATGGCGTGGGAAACACATTATTGGCGGCAAGGACATCGAGATTTCGAAGGGAGATCTTATCGTCGTGCCCTGTGGCACTCCGCATGAACGAAACACTGTCGGCAAAGACTTCACCATGATACTTATTAAGGTCTATGAAAACGGCTTGCCGGCTAAACATAAGCCCGCGGTCGCAAAACCGTAATTGGCTGGCCATTGCTGCGCTCCCCGAATGCAGACTTCATGGATCTACCGACTTCGCCGTCCGTTTCGAGCGGATGATTGCGAAAAGGGCGGACAACTGTCCCTTCAAATCGCTGTGAGACTCCGGCAAACGATCCAAGAGCACTATAAAACCTGGCCTAATGCGCGATGAATCACGCTCGAATATCTCTTCTTTTTACGTTCCTTTCGGCATCCATACTCTTTGGATCGTTTGGACATCGACCTCCGCCGCCACCCGCAACCCCTCAGCCTCGCGCAAAGTCAGGCGCGACCTTTCAACTACTGGCACCTGACGCAAAACAAGTAATGCTTGCCCGAGAGGGTGCGCAGACCCTTTCAATGACAACGAACGAAGCCGGAGTCTGGAGCGTCACTACGGAACCTCTGGAACCTGATTTCTACGTCTATTGGTTCGAAGTCGATGGCGTCCCTATGCTTGACCCATCAAACCCGGTCGTTAAACCAAACTTGCTTAACCCGAGAAGCATTATTCACATACCGGGCCCATCGACACTGTCATGGGAGTTCAATGATGTTCCTCATGGTCTGTTGCATCATCATTCGTATATGTCCGACGTCCTTTCAAGAAATGAGGATTACTACGTATACACCCCGCCGGGCTATGAGGTTGACACAGCTCGTAACTACCCGGTCCTCTATTTACTGCATGGTTACAGCGACGACTCCAGCGCCTGGACTGCTATCGGTCGCGCGAACGTGATCCTTGATAATCTAATCGCTGAGGGTAAGGCAGTGCCGATGCTGGTTGTAATGCCGCTTGGCTATGGCACACCGGAAGTTTTAATTCGCGCCCGTCCTATATCACGAGGCCACAGCCTTACAAAGCAGAATTACGATAACTTTAAAGACATTCTGCTTTCCGAAATTATTCCGCAGGTGGAAAAGACTTATCGTGCTGTTCGGGATCGAGATTCACGCGCAATCGCCGGATTATCGATGGGCGGCGGAGAGTCTTTGAATGCAGGTTTGAACTCACTTGATAAGTTCGCATGGATCGGCGCGTTTAGCGCGGCAGGTTTTGGCGTCGATTTCGACACAAGATTTCCTGGTCTTACTTCAAATTCCGATTCAGGGCTAAGTCTTCTGTGGATCGCTTGCGGGACCGACGACCGCTTGCTGGATAACAACAGAAAGTTTCGAGGTTGGCTGAATTCAAAAGGCATCCATTCCGTGGGCATCGAAACACCAGGAGCTCACACCTGGATGGTCTGGCGTCGCAACCTGACCGCCTTCTTACCCCTTCTCTTTCAAAAACAAAAGCCAGCCGATTCGGCAGCGCACTGACGAACACTTCCTGTCCCAAATACAGCGCCACCTTCAACGACACTCAGACACCTGTCACCTGTTACTTTGTCACCTGTCACGGCTTTCGGCCTGTCACCGCTTTTCGCCGTCTGCCGATAAAGTCCCAGACTAAGAAACAAAAGCCGACAATCTCGCCACCTATCACCCAGGGGTCTCTGAGTGTCGACAGATGAGACAGACTCGTTCTAAATGACAATGGATACACAGGAAACGACCAACCCAGTAGAGGCCAGAACAACGCCTGGAGCCCGCTTGGCGAGCTCGGGGATAAAAGCCCAAGTGACACCGGAATCTTATCACCAATATTATCGATCAGAAGGTGTGTTACTACACCCAAAGCAATAGCTTTCCAGACCAGTGAGTTTCTGTAGTAGGCAAATGCAACGATTATGACTAAGAACAGTACAGTGTGCCCGAATGTCCTTGTCCCCGAAACAATGCATTGTCGTGCTGCGTCATGTCCAATGAAAAACGCCAATCCGTGATACAGCGGTTTATCAATCAGATCCGGCAGAATCGTGCCCAACAATAATGCCCAAAGAGGCACCATGTTCCGCCATCGAGACACAAGCTTACTTCCAATTCCCAGATGACCGAAAATAAACATTCTATGCGCTTACGAACAAGTAACAACCTACTGACGAATACCCAAACAAGCAAAAATCAATTTGCCTCGAATAGGCCTACTGGCAGGCCCGCAAGTGAAGGCAAACCGTCACTGAGTGTCGTGCTACAGAATACGTTCGGATGGTTGACAGGTCCAGCGTCCATCGAATCAAATAAATTTTCTAAAGTGCAAATTTATGTTTGAAAGTCCTGGCTGTGCAGTAGGCCTTGGTATAAATTCGCGTTCGTGCGCGGCTAATTTGTCCTGAGTGTACCAATCTCGCGTGGAGTGATTTAGACTAAATTCGACTACAATTGTGCTTTAATCTAACCATGAGTCTTGAAATACCTACGCTGCTCTTCAAGAACGCGAAAGCCTGGGAGACATTCCTCTCAAAAAATAATGGGACTTCGAATGGTGTCTGGCTTCAGCTTGCGAAAAAATCTTCGGGCACGACGTCCGTGACGTATTCCGAGGCTCTCGACATCGCGCTATGCCATGGCTGGATTGACGGTCAGAAAAAGGCGTTTGACGAATCGTTCTGGCTCCAGAAGTTTACGCCGCGCGGAGCCAGGAGCATCTGGTCAAAGATCAATCGGGAAAAAGTGCTTGACCTGATTCAAAGCGGCAGGATGAAGCCGGCCGGATTGCTGGCAATCGAAAAAGCGAAAGCCGACGGCAGGTGGGCGGCGGCCTATGATTCGCAAAAATCCGCAACTGTTCCAGTTGACTTTCAGGCAGAACTCGATGCGCATCCGGACGCTAATACCTTTTTTTCTACCCTCGACAGCGGGAACCGCTACGCGATCCTATTCAGAATTCAAACAGCGAAGAAACCTGAAACCCGATCTCGTCGGGTTCAGGAGTTCATCGCCATGCTGGAACGAAAAGAAAAGATCCATCAATAATTCTGTTGCAGGTTGATGCCGATTGCGTCCTTCTGCGGCTAAGCCCTTGCACAGCTAGTCTTATTTTACTGTGCCGATCTTTGAACTCCGTTCAGCTCACCGCTCGACCAACCACCCCGCTTCCTTTCCCCCTTCCCCGTTCCCCCTTCCCCATATAATTACCTATTGGTTTGCATCAAGCGAAGACAACGGCTTTGTCTTCAACCCAAATACCTGAGGGTTCTCACCGATGATCGCGCCGGCCAGAAAACGCGGCACGTAATATACACTCTCGCTCTGGAAACTCTTATCAAGTTGATATCGCGCAGCCGTCAACGCACAAATACTGCAACCCTTATTGTCCTCTTTGATTATCGCCGCCACGTCTCGTTCAACCGCACCCTCGCCGCGATTATAACTCAGCAATGCCAACGCCTCTTTTGTCGAGCTTGTATTGAATTTCAGCAAAAGCGCCGAAATATAGCTCGCAGCTGCATCGGCCGACTTTTCGACATCCAGTAAATCCGCGGATGACAGTCCGAATCGTTGACCAGTCTGAGGAATAAATTGAAACATGCCCGTCGAACCCATCTGATTCGGAGTCTGAATATTGACATATTCTGACTCGACCAGTGGTATATAGAGCCCAAAAAGCGGCGAGACGTTTCTGGCCTTAAATACTCGAATCAGCGAGGGTGCGATTGCCTGCCCCCGATCGAAAATAAAGCGCGCATCGCCTTTACCAAGGCGGTCGCCACCGTTGTTGTCGATTCTCGACGAGTAATAGTCGACAGACTTTTGTATTTCCAACACAAACTCTGCTGTCAGACCGTATTCCACGCCCGACAGTTGACGGGTCACGTTGCGCGCTTGTTCGCTTACAAAGGTCGTTTGGTCGCTTCTGTTCATTTCTTTGTAGAGTCTGTTCTGCGCGGCAACGACAGTGCCAAATGCCGTTAAACACATCAGAAATCCCGCGCTTATCGCGCTTCTTCCGCTCATTTTCATGTTTATTCGCTCCCTGTTACACAGTAAATTTGTGTGCCTAAAAAAGCACCTCATAAAGTTAAGCGAGAAATTTGATCAAATGTGTTCATCTAAAAACAATACCTTCTGGTTGGTTTTCAAACTTAAACTGCTTTAAGCGTAAGGCGCTTACTGTGCAATTAGACAAATTTACAAGCTGCTTGCCCCTGCGGCGAGTTTGCACATAGACTATGCAGCAACGACTGGCATACAGACTCATTGGAATATCCGCTAAGTTCTCCTGCCTGTTCCCGGCGGTTTGTTCCATTTTTACGGCAGAAAACAGATTGGAGCCGGATCATACATCTACCGTAGCATAGTCGTCCGATTTACTTTCGCGATTTCGAACATGAGCATTGCATCACAAAACTTGACAGGCCTTTTGCTTGAATGGCAACAGGGAAGCTCCGACGCTCTCGCGAAGCTGACTCCACTTGTTTACGACGAGCTACGTCGAATTGCACACCGTTATATGCAACGCGAACGAAGCGGGCACACTCTGCAGACAACTGCCCTCGTCAACGAAGCATATTTAAAGCTTGTCGGCGGACATCAGATTGAATGGAAGAATCGCGCTCATTTTTTTGGTGTCAGCGCACAGGTGATGCGGCATCTTTTGATCGACCACGCTCGGCGGCGTCAATTTGCACGCCATGGAGGAGATGCTGTTCTGGTATCCCTTGAAAATGCAGAGACGATGTCCAGCCAAAGCGCTGGTGAGCTTCTTGCAATAAATGAGGCGCTCGAAGAATTGTCAAGGCTCGATCAGCGCAAGGGTCGCGTCGTCGAGCTTCGTTACTTTGGTGGTTTGAGCCTTGAAGAGACCGCCGAGGTTTTAGATGTCTCCGTAATGACAATCCGGCGCGACTGGCGCGTGGCAAAGGCGTGGCTGTATCGATGGCTAAAGAACAGATAAATAGAATGTCAGATCGTTGGCGCCAGGTTGAAGAGATATTCCAGCTTGCGCTCGAGCTCGAGCCGACTGCTCGTATAGGATATGTAAAACAAGCGTGCGACGACGACGACGAACTTAGGTGCGATACGCTCTCATTGCTTTCCGCATACGAAGAGGCTGGAGAGTTTATCGAAGAATCGGCAATTTCGAAGCACGGCTCCGCTCTCTTCGGTGATGAAACCTTTGACCTGACGGCTAAGCTGGTTGGACATTACAGGGTACTCCAACTCATCAGCGCCGGGGGAATGGGCCGAGTCTATTTGGCACTTGACGAACGCCTGAATCGTCAAGTGGCCCTGAAAATTCTGCCCTCTTACTATGTGTCGGACCCATCACGTTTAAAGCGATTTCAGCAGGAGGCTCGTGCCGCGTCATCCCTCAATCATCCGAACCTTCTCACCGTGCTGGAGGTAGGCGAATTCGAAGGCATTCACTTCATCGCCACCGAGTTTATCGACGGACAAACTATCCGTGAACTGGCTGCTAATCAGCCGATTCAACTTGAACGAGTGCTCGATATTGCAGTTCAAACGGCTACCGGATTGGCGGTCGCCCATGCTGCCGGAATCGTACATCGCGACATTAAACCCGAAAACATAATGCGTCGTCCGGATGGCATCGTTAAGATCCTCGATTTCGGTATCGCCAAGCTCCGCGAGTCTTCGGCCACCGATCAGAGCGCCGAAGGTGCCGCACATACCGAGGCAGGTGTGATCCTTGGTACGGTAGGTTACATGTCTCCCGAACAGGCGCGTGGTCTACTCGTTGATGATCGTTCCGATATATGGAGCCTTGGCTGTGTAATTTATGAAATGGTTGCACAGACGCCTCCCTTCCTGCGTCCAACGCGTATCGACACACTCGTCGCGGTGCTCGAGCGCGACCCGCTGCCTTTGTCGCAAAATGAAGGCGATACCAGAGCTGGGATCAAAGAGCTCGATCGTATCGTATCGAAGACACTGCAAAAGGATCAAACAGAACGCTATCAAACGGTGACGGAGCTTCTTTCCGATTTGAAGGGCCTGCAACAGCAACTCCTCCTGCGCACTGCTCAAAGTGAAATGACCTTAGTTCCTTCCGGAGAAGTAGCTGGCGGAGGCTCCCTCGTAGACGATTTGTCTTGCATATTGCTGAAAGAAAGCCACACGAAATCCTCCCGCTGGAGGACACGATCACGGCGCGCATACCTGTATGCCGCATACCTGGCTCTTGTTTTGCTGATTTTGACCCTAACTGGCACTTTACTCTTTAAGCGACTCGCTTCGTCGCATAATTCGCAGGCTTCGAACGGCCCTGTCGACGCACATCCCGGCACGACAAAGCTGTGGTTTGATATGAACGGGGCGGAACGGACTGCCTTTATAGACGAGCAGGAGCAGCATATATCTGAAATGCTGGGTGACCGTCGCGTCAAACTCAACGACGAGGCGCTCGGCGCAATTAGGGGGCATATCGACCGCTACGTTGCTCGGACTGAAAGCACCTCAGACGAGCCCGGAAAGGAAAGCCTGAACCTCATCTATTCGCGAGCTGCACCATTCCTTCCTGAGATCAGGCGGGCATTTGCTGCCCGAAAAGTTCCGATTATTATTGGTATCTACCTGCCAATGATCGAATCGGAATACAAGCCATGCTTTCGAAATATCATCGGAGCAACCGGTCTCTTCCAGTTTATGCCGGCTACCGCAAAACGGTACGGCGTTGCGCAACAGGATATGTGCGACGTCAGTCAGATGACTCCTGCTGCCGCCCACTACATCGCTGATCTGATGGCTGAACTTGGCGATGACTCCCAAAGTATGACTCTTGTTCTCCTCGGTTATAATAGAGGTGAAGAGGGGGTGCGATACGCTCTTCGAGAACTGAGGGACCATGAGCATTATGAACGGAATTTCTGGGCCTTGTACGCGAATCGCGAAAAACTGGATAAAGGCTTCCAAACCGAGAATGCCAACTATGTTCCGGGCTTTTTTGCCGCCGCCATCATTGGCGAGAATCCCGCGGTTTTTGGGTTGGAGCAGCCCGCTCTCTCCACACTGGCTGAATCTGATTCTTCATTCAAATAAATGGCTCGTAACCGGACCCCTTGAACCGTCCATTCAGTCTGCGTGTTATGATTGCCAGTAAAAGGAGTAATCATGATAACAGTTGCAAATCGTATCTACGTCAAACCGGAATATTCGGATGCGTTCGAACGGGTGTTCAGGGAACGCGCAGGCCTCGTCGACAAAATGCCCGGTTTTATTTCGAACCAGGTACTTCGACCTGTGAACGAAGGTGATCCTTACGTGGTCTTTACCACCTGGAAAAGCAGGCAGGATTTTCTAAACTGGATCCGCTCGGACGAATTCGTACAAGGTCATGCAAAATCAGGAACGCTGCCAAAGGACGCCTATTCCAAATCCAACGTGCTTGAACTGCACGAGGTTCTACAGGACTCCGCCAAACCGGATTTGGAAGCAGAGCCTCGTGGCGGCCCATTCAACATGCATTGAACCGCCTTGGCTGATTTCCGTTTTGCTGTGCGCCAGTCAATTGCCCTCAGCGTGATAGTCTTCCGGCGAAAGGATTTCATTTGCAGTGCCAAATGACTTCGAAACCTTAAAAAGCATATACCACGCCTTTAACGCTCGCGACATCGAAAAGGTCCTAAGTGTGATGCATCCCGAAGTCGAGTGGCCAAATGGCTGGGAGGGCGGATATGTATTCGGACGGGAAGGCGTCCGTGACTATTGGACACGTCAGTGGAAAGCAATTGATCCTCATGTTGACCCGGTAAGTTTTGAAACCGATGAATCAGGAAGCATCATCGTGAAGGTTCACGCGCTGATTCGCGACCTGGAAGGAAATATAGTTTCGGATGGACACGTCGTTCACGTGTATCAATTCGAGGACGGCCTCATTCGCAGTATGGAGATTCGTCCTTTCTAAAACTTCTTATTCTCTGCTCTTGCCAATCGCAAAAAATGATCGGTGATTACGTCGAACCAATTGTGCGCCGTCCGGATAAAGGCAATTCGCTTCCCGGGAATCCCGTTGAGATTGCGATGTTTTAGATCGTTTGCAAAACAATTAGGAGAAACTAAAATGACGATTCTGGGTTATCCCAAGACGCTTGCCTGGTCAAATTTCGGCTGGCCAAAAGCCTCTGTGCCGACTAACTACGGTGGCACTCACGTTGACTGTCACATCGAAACTGATATAAATGCCACTTACAGTACTACATTTGATTCCGCTAGTGGTCAATACATTCTTAAAAACGTGAAAGTCACCGTTAAGATCAATAGTCTCCGTAGCTGGGTGCTAAAGGGGGTCCCCACGTCGGCAGACCAGGCAGCGATTCTCAAGCACGAACAGGGGCATTATAATATCGCCGGGATAACGGCGACGGATATTGAAAATGCATTAACGAACCTGCAGAACAGCACCGTGAAGGACTTGCTAGCAGACGCCGCGACCGAGGTCAAGGATTGGACTGCCGCCGGTCAAACTGAAGAGGACACGTATGATGGGCCTGTCGCAGACGGGGGCACCGACCATGGAAACGATATTACTCAGCAGTCGGCATGGAATTCAAAGATAGCGGCTGCATCGTCACTAAATGACCTGCCCTGAGCGGAGCCACCTGATTTTCCCACTCAGAGAAAATCAGGTTCGCCCAACTCTTATGATCGTCAATGTTTTGCCGGTGCCCTTAATACCCGCTTCACTTGTCGGAAAGGCGATCCGACGTCCTTCTCGGGCAACAATAAAGTAATCGTGTCTCAAAGCTTCTCTAAAGTGCCACACCTACGAAGTCATTAAGCTCAATCCCTGTGACATCTCCAATACGTTCGATCGTTATATCGGCGGGTGGATATTTAGCAACTTCCGTCGGATCCAGGGCATAATGTCCCTGTCGTGGAAACACCGTTGTCACTCTAGAGCCCCAGTATTGCTTCAACGCCGTAAGAATTCGTACCTTGTCGTCCACCATTACATAGTGGTCCGCTGGAAACCGGCGTTCGACGTCATCAAGCTCTAATTCCTTATGCACGTAGATCAATACTCGCTCATCGACCGCTTCGCGCAAGCCGGAGCGTTCTACCTTCATTGGCTGGAAGACTACGTCGCCGTCCGACAAAATCACCACTGGACCAAATTGGCTTACATACTCGATCGCATCCAGCGAATTTGGATATAACCGGTTCGCAAAAGGATAATTCAGTAGAAAATGAGACACCGTTAATAGATGCGGATCCCTGGGATACTCACCTCGATATCGCTGTAAGGCACCAAGGTAATCCGCATAACCCAGTTCAGTCCTCAATTGCTCAAAGATCGCCCAATAACACTCTTGCCGCTCATGACCCACTGCAAATTCAAGGTGGCGCTGCAAATCGGCCGTCACTCGATCGTTGTCGAGCAAAGTATTATCAACATCAAAAAGAAAAACTACACTTGTCGAATCCATACTCACTCCCGACTGAACTTATCTCTTGCTTTCCTTCAGCTACTGACTATCAATCAGCAGGTTCGCCGCATCCCTGTCAACCAGCCATATCAGCTCGCCATCGTGCGGTTGAACCAGTTGAGATGGAAACTCTATGCTTTCTGATTGTTTACCAATTACCTTGCTTAACATTTCAGCCTTGTCTGTTCCACCCACGATAAACATTACTTGAGCCGCATTGTTGATCACGGGAAGCGTAATAGTGATTCTATAAGTCTGAAATTTTTCAACCCAATTTGCGACTACCAGTCGTTCTGTTTCAGCAAGAGCACTGGTTCCCGGAAACAAAGACGCCGTATGTCCATCCGGCCCCATCCCGAGCAGGACAAGATCGAACCGCGGAATCCCGATCCTCTCTTTACCGAAGAACGCTTCCAACACTCGCTGGTAGTCCTCCGCTACGTGCGCAGCAGGACCGATCTCCGTTTTGACTCTGTGTACGTTCTCCACAGGAACCGGTACCTTGGACAACAGTGCCTCGTGAACCATCCGAAAGTTACTTTCCGGACTATCTGACGGAACATAGCGTTCGTCGCCCCAGAAGAAATGCATTCGGTCCCACGGCAGTCGACTGCTGAATTCAACGTCGTCCGCCAGCAGTGAATACATAACCTTCGGTGTCGACCCTCCCGACAAGGCAACTGTGAAAACTCCGCGTTCAGCGACCGCCTTCAACGCGAGGTCGGTAAACTCGACCGCCGCCTCTCTTGCCAGGGACAGCTGATCTTTCAAAACTTTTATCCGACGTTGCATTTCCTTTACCCTCGAATCCACTGTTCGTCGCTTTCACGCAGGACTTACCGTTTACTCAATTATTGGGCGTGTGATGTGACGAATGCCGTTTTCCCCGGCAACAATAATATCTGTCGCCAATCCCGGGAACAGTCCATGTTCTACTATCCCGGCACGCGCACCAAGAATCGCCGCGAGCACATGAATATCCGGGATAGCACCGGTTGCACAGTCAAGAATCATATTTCCCGAATCCGTCTTGTACGGGTCAGCTGATTCTCCCGTCCTTACCCGTGGATGCAGCTCTAGCCGGTCCAGAAATCGGAGTTGAGATCGCCATCCAAATTCCAGCACTTCGACAGGAAGCGATGCCCGAGTTCCCAGTACCGGCGACAGCTTACTATCATCTATCACGATAACGACCCGCTCGCTGGCTTGCGCTACGATCTTCTCGCGCAACAACGCACCTCCCGCTCCTTTTATGAGGTTCAAATTCGGGTCCACTTCGTCGGCTCCGTCGATTGTAATGTCCAGCCTCTGACTGATTCCCGGATCGAGCATTGGGATTCCTAATTGCGCAGCTTCTTTGTGCACAGCGTCCGAGGTGGCTACAGCAACAATCCTTTGAAGCTTCCCTTCCTGTAACAACTTTGCAATATACTGCGTCGCAAATATGGCCGTGGAACCTGTTCCAAGTCCCACGGCCATTCCTGAAGCGACCAGCTGAGCTGCATGCTCCGCCGCTTGTTGCTTATAAATAGCTTTTTGGTCAGTCATCTCCGTTAGATTCCTGAGATCGGACAACTACATCTTTCCTCTCGATACTTCGGCAGCTCCAGCTGCACAACGCATTCAACATCGACAGCATTGCTTTTTCCAATTCGGAGTTCGGACTTTAATCAAATGCTCGTGCCGAACGTCCTCTGCGATGCAGAATTGTACCCCAAACTGCTTCGATTCGAAGCTCCCGATTTATGAAATCCATCAGAGAAAACGCCCGGACAATCTGACTCCCATGTCCGAGCGCGGTTTCACGGTTTTCACGCAGATCGTTGGTAACTTCTGAACGCACGAGTCGCGACCCATCCACAAACCAGAGCAAAGGTGGTAATACAAGCCACTCTGATAAGCACTGCCGTCCAATCCGGGCTCTCGCTTATCGCTGTTCGTCCTGCCTCTACCGCCCAGTTAACTGGATTTACCAGGGAAACTTTGCGTATCCACGGCGGCATAAGAGTATTCGCCATCAAAATCGACGAAAGGAACGTCATCGGTAACAGGATAAAGTTAACGGCCCCGATTACCGATTCCATTTTTCGCATCGTCAGCGCAAGCGCATTTGATAAGGCACCAAACGAAACCCCGACCAGCACTGCACACCCGATCAAAACAGCGATTCCCCGAATCCCTCCCGGATAGCGTGCGCCCAGCACAAATCCCAGGGTGATCAGAATCGATGACTGTACTACCGTGGTAAAGGCAAGATGAAGCAATCTGCCGGCGATTATGGCAACCCTGCTTACCGGCGAAACCAGAAAACGATCCATGACGCCAAAATCGAGGTCCCGCAGGATTCCCATCCCGCTCCACCCCGATGAAAACAGCGCCGACATCGTTACAATCCCGGGGGTAAGAAAGGTGATATACGAAGTGGCCTGGAATCCAGGAAGGTTCGCAACTCCCTTGAAAAGCTGACCGTAAAAGACCAGCCAGATAACAGGTTGCGCCAGAGTCAATGCAATCCACCATGGCTGCCTTAACAGCTGCCTTAATAGTCTCAACGCCATGAAATACGAATGAGTCAATGCAATCATGAGTTGCCTCCTTCCGCCTGACGAAATGTCCGGCCCGTATGCCGAAGATAGACATCGTCAAGCGTCGGACGTGCGACCTTCACCGACGCGACCTTGAC
>Ga0137359_10003432_pt1 | contig 12842 bp, 10 predicted proteins | sample Mad1_40_16metaG_FD_108281 | JGI IMG/M metagenome (GOLD analysis project Ga0137359, IMG submission 108281) | Vadose zone soil microbial communities from Angelo Coast Range Reserve, California, USA - Mad1_40_16 metaG | ecosystem: Environmental > Terrestrial > Soil > Vadose zone | place: USA... | reverse complement strand
TAAATCGTGAATCTTGATAAGGGCCTGCCGCTGGCTGAGCGGCTACAGAGAATTGATCACATACAGGCCCGGCGCTTTTCGAAGCTGACCGGCCCGCCGATGGAAATTGCCACCGAGGGTATTATTCGTCACTTGGCCGCATGTGATCGGATGGATGTTAACCCGGACATTTCTGCCGTTAGAGAAATCATTGACGACGCTCTTAACGGACGCCGTGTCTATGCAGAGGCCGCTGAAATCACGCGCGCTGCCTAACCATAAACCATAATCTTCCAGTGAAGAAAAAGGCTGCCGGAGTATCTTCCGGCGGCCTGTTTGTTTTTAAAGAACTCTTTTTTGGCGGGGATTTCCGAGCCGTGCTAACATCGGTTTCCGCTTCAATTCAGGGCTCCCGTAGCTCAGCGGATAGAGCATCTGCCTTCTAAGCAGAGGGCCGCAGGTTCGAGTCCTGCCGGGGGCACCATCTTTATTCTCTAATTACTGGTTGTCGCCCCCAGGTCGCGTTGTTTCGTTGCCCTGGTCTGCAGGGCGCTCCCTGCCTGCCCCCAGATGATCGTAATTCAGAGCCGCGTTGAATATCAGAAAGAAGCTGCCCTGAGTCTGGTGCCGCCACATCGGATTATTGGCGAACATGACTACGTGCCCCTGCCCAACGGGTACATCAATCACGGCAGGCGCGTTTGCCAGCTCCGCTCCTCCCGCGAGCATGCCGCTGATTAGGAGGCTCTTCTCATCAGAAGCGAATCTCAAGACCACTCGGGGCCTTAACGCTGCCGGAGTGAAGAAGGGGCCCTGCTGCAGTCTTTGCTCGTCGGTCAGTTGCTCGCCGCCCGTTCGCCTTGGCTGAGCGGGCTCAGCCAGCGGCATCCCTTGAATGATGTCCGGATCGGTAAGGGTTCCACGACCGGACGGCCGTCCCGCCGCGCCGCTGCCGCCATCACCACCGCCGCCCGGGCCACCGCCGGCAGCGACTTGGAACAGAGGAGCTTGATTAAAATAAATCGGCAGAGTCTCGGCATAGCCGTAAGCGATCGGGCTGCGCCGATCAGAAAAGGTCGCGTTATATACTGATCCGCGGGCCTGTAGAGTGCGAGGCTCTTGAATCGCGACACCATTGACCAGACCATAGTCCACTGCTACGCGGGCGCAGTTTGTAATTGGGATAAAGACACCCCCGTCTTCAACAAATTTCTGCAGGTTCAGAACTCCGCGCAAGGTCATACCGCCACGAATGTCATCACTCTGATCCGGGCCCAGGCCCATGTTCGGGGTGACGTCGCTGCCCTTCCACGGAATCGGCGCGCCGCGCATCGGAATTCCGCTGACAATCGATTGGGCCGACCCTCCGACCGGCGGAAAGATGATTACATCGAATTTCTCTTTGAGGTTTGGCGTATCGCGAATCACTCGATCAGAAATATATGTATAGGGCACCTGGAGTCGGTCAAATTCGACTCGGAACCAGCCGTCATTTTGGGTATTCGTCCAGGTGTGAAGAATTGCTATTCGGGGAACTGCAAGGAAGTGGCTCTTGATCTCCGGTAGCTTCGAAACCGCGATCGCCTTTAGTCCTGAATCCGCAACCGGCCCGGCCAGTTGCTGTTTCAAGTCTCCAGGATTGTCCGCGGACTTGATGATAAAAGTGCCGGCGTTAAATTTCTGGCCGCCGGCTTCGAATGGTTCTTCGGCGGTCGCAATCCTCAAATCCTTCAGCTTGAACCGCAAGGTCATCAGAGTGTTTTCAGCGTTGTGATTGACTAGATATGCCATAGGCGACGATGCGTTAATCACGGTTCCCGCGACCTTCGCGTCCCGGGTCAACAAAGTCATCGGCATTTGCAGCACGCTCTTGTCGATCACGCGAATAGTTTTTACGTTACGCAGTGCGCCGAGGGTCCAACCGGTGTCGTCGTATGGTCGCGGGTCGTTTACGTTGTAGTACTGCGTATCGAGGAGCATGTCGGCCATGCGCGAGTAAGGTTGATCCATGCGAATAACGTAGGATCCTGCGGGAAATTTCTGATCTTTTAAACTGATCTCGTTATCAGAGGTGTGAACTTCAACTCCCATCAGTCGCAGCAGATTCACCATGTCGGCTGCTTCTACGAGCCGCGTCTGATCGGAAGGCACCACCCATGCTGCCGGACCCTCGTTCGTGGCTTTGGCGACTGAGCGTTTGCTCTTCAAATAGAAGTTCTTCAGAAAGCGGTCTTTGTTATTGGAGACAAAGTTCATCGCCAGCAGGATCGCGGATTCCTGCATGTTGACATTGTTGCGCAAGGACCATCTAACGCGCGGCTGGGGCGGATTGGGTCGGAACCAATCGCGTTGTGATTCCGCCCTGACGGTGCGATCCAAAGTGTCGGCCACGCTGTTTCCAAACGTCTCATAGAAGCGGCCAATCGCGTTGTGTCCATTGGCGACATAGAACATGTAATTGGGCGCCCAACCATCATAGAAGCCATGCGTCCACACGCCGGGCACGCCTCGCTTGGTCATCTCCTCAATCTCGTGATAGGCGAGCAGGTTCCACTCATCGATCACGATTGGATCGAGCCAGGCGTTGTAAGGTCCGGTTCCGGTCGAAGTGTAAAGAAAAGGCACCGACTCGTGCAGGTCATGCAGAATCGTCGGATGATATTCAATAAAAGTCTTCATCTGATTGCGCGACAGCGCCAACGCCATACCCAAACCATCCCGATTGTTGTCATGAGCCACGTAATGGCCCCAGTAAACCAGCGGCGGTACGTTCTTACCTGGATTCGCTTTTCGGTAGTTGTAGGTGTCGACCATGCGGTCACGTCCATCAACCTCGAGCGCCGGAGTGATCAGGACAATTACATTCTTGCGGATGGCTTTGATGAATGGCGTTTCTTCAACGGCCAGACGATAAGCGAGTTCCATCAGCATTTCCGGCGAGCCGGTTTCGGTTGAATGAATCGATCCAGAGGCCCAGTACAAAGCCTTCCCTTCTCCTACTAACTGTTCCGCCTGGGCGTCGGTTATGCCCCGCGGGTCAGCCAGCTTGGCGGTGATTGCTTTGTAATGATCCAGCTTCGCAATCGAATCCTCATCCCCCACGGCCACCAGCAATTGCTCTTTTCCTTCTTCGCTTTTCTCAGGCGCGACAAAGGTCCGCACGCGCGGGGTCGTCTTCTCCAACTCGCGATAGTAGCGGTAGAGATCTTTCGTATAGGTGAGATGCCCGGGCGCGCCAACCGTGTAACCGAGAATCTTGTCTGGCGAAGGAACTCTGTCCGAAGCAGGCAAGTGGTCCACCAACTCTGTCATGAAGTATGGCTGCGTCGTGTTCTCTTTTATCTTAGCGGCATATTCGGCGTTGTTCGGCGAGGCCTCAGTTCTGCTAGCAGCCTTCTTTTCAGTGGACAATGGCGGATGGGCTGTCTTTGGCTTCTCAGCTTTCTGGCCGTGCACGCCGAATGAGAATTGTGACAGGCTCATAGCAGCGGCCACAGACAGAGCAAAAGTGCAAAGCCTTCGAAGGGACAGTCTCAGTTTCATGGCTGGCTCCAGCGGAAAGGGTTTTTTCTGGCGTGCGCAGAATACTGCAACTAACGCGAACTTGCCAGAGTTAAATGCCAGGTTAGTCAGCCTCCGCGCGCTCCACTTTCTCTCGGCAGAGGTCAGGCAATCGCCGCCGCGGACTTGATTGATTGAGGAAACTCGAACTAAAGTTGGTACACCCAGCTCATACTTGAACAAATCGAATGACTGGTGTAAACATCAGTTAGATGACTCTTTGATTTAGAGTATTTGAATGCTATATCTGGCGGCTATAGTTCAGTTGGTTAGAACGCCTGACTGTGGCTCAGGAGGTCGTCGGTTCGAACCCGACTAGCCGCCCCATTACTTAACAACAGATTCAAAAGGAAATATCTTAATGCCTGATTCGCAAAAGACAGCACAGCACGCCCAGACTTACGTGGTAGAAGCCGAGAGCTTTTCATTTGAAACCCTCGAACACGAGAACGGCCAGGCGACAGTAATTCGTTTCGGACTTGACGACCCACGATATCATGCTGGCGATGTACTTTTGGTTTTATCTGGCAGCGAGATTCATTTTCATGGAATGATCGGACGCATGGGTGATGGCATGGCCATCGCGTCGGACCCACGCGGGTCTCTCTTACCCGCCACGGTGCAGTAAAGGTTACGGTAACGCACTGTCACGGGTTGTTTTCGAAAGGTTTTTATCCTTCTCGCTATGGAGGTAACCATGAAGCGCCTCTTGTTCATCGCGATTCTTGGTCTCTTGGCTTGCCCACCAAATACCTCTGCGCAACAATCCGCGAAAAAATGCGTCAAACGTGGTGTCGAACTCTTTAGCAAAGGCGACATCGCAGGTGCGATTGTGGAATATAATCGCGCGATTACAATTGATTCAAAGCTGGCCGAGGCGTATTTAAACCGCGGCAAAGCCAAGCGCGCCGGTGGCGATTTGGACGGTGCTATTACCGACTATGAAACCGTCTGTGAATTGGATCCTCAGTCAGCGATGAACAACCACGATATCACTGAGGCCTACTTGAATCGCGGTTACATAAGATCGAACCGGCTGGATCTTGATGGCGCCCTCACCGACTTTGACCGCGCTATTACGCTCAGTCCGAACGACGCTGAAGCTTATTTCAAACGCGGCCGGGCCTTCCTGATCGAGGGCAACCCAAAATTCGCGATTGCGGATTTTGACAAGAGCATCTCGCTTGACGATCGTAATCCACTCGTTTATGCCGAACGCGGTCTGGCCCATCAAACCCAGGGGCAAGCCGGCGAAGCCCAGAAGGATTTTGAGCGCGGGCTGAAGCTAAACAACGATCTGCGGTTAATGCTGGATCTACACCTTTTAGACTTGCAGATGCAGATAAAGGAGATGCGGCGCAGGCAAGCTGCCATTCAAAGGAATATCGCGCGGCTCACTTTGGATAGCCCGCCGGATGACGGATTTCCGCCTCGCGCTCCAGCGGTTTGATCTCCAGTCGATGAAAACCTTTTTCCGGGTGAGTCGATAGATAGGTCAAAGCGATCTGCATCGAAACTGAAGCGTCGATCTCTCTGATAAAAGGATCAAAGCTCACGGGCGCTCCGGTACCCTCGAAGAAAGCGCGACCACCCGTTTCTTTCGAAAGTCTTTCCAGGCAACCTTGTCCGTTAAGTCCCAACGCTGCTTCCGTGGACCCGGCCGACGGTGCATAAATCGAATAGATCGCTACGCTGCGGCGTTGGGCTTCATTGATGGCCCGCTGCAGATCGAAACTCTGTCCGGGCGAGGAACTATCGAGTCCGCGGGAAGTATCGACTCCGTCGGAAACGACTACAATCGTACGGCGCCCCAACGGCTGCGAATCAAAGCGCTTGAGGGCCTCGATAATCTCGACGAACGGATTGAACGGACTGGCGCTGGCCAAGCCCATCGGAGGCCGCAGGCCCGCAGCCGCTTTTTCAAGATCGGACGTGAACTTGCGCCGCACGTCGAGAGTTCCGGTCCGAATATACCCGACCATCACTCGCGAGCCCGGGGGCAGACGTCGCACAAAGTTCGCGATCCCTTTCGTCTCAGTTGAGATCGAGGAAACCAGGTCGTCCTGTAACAGGATCGCCAGTGTGATCGGGTTTTCTGAGGGCTTGCGAATCGAAAGAGTAGTCTGCACGTCGCCGTCTTCCTTGACTACGAGATCCACAAACCGCATTTCAACTTCACGTTTCGGCTCGCGAAGTCGAATCGTCACCGGAACAGTAACGGGCTTTGCTCCCCCGATCTTTTTGCCGTCGCGTTGATTGCCCTGGCCTTGGACCAATTGTCCAACCAAGAGTAGAGAAGCTGCCGCTGCGATTAGAATCGCTATAGTTTTTCCCGGTTTGATCATTGTCGTCCTCTAATACTACCTTGGCCAATCATATTACAAGGCCAGCAGGTGGGGAAGCGGGCCCTGGTCCCCGCGAGCTGGCCTGTCGTCCGGCACCCTAGTATGATTCCTGATACTGATAATGAGATTTACTGAGTATGAGATTCCTCCTGGCTGGTATGTGCCGGGATGAAGCCGCTCCCGATTTTATGAACGAAACTGATCAATCAGGCAAACTTGCTATTCGCGAGAGAAAAGCGGCTCGCCTTTGGCAAATGGCGCCATGGGTAGCCCTCTTTGGCGTGACTCTCGGCCCACCCGCCCTCTTTCTCGTTGCCTATTTGTTGACCGGGGCAGCCACCGTGTACCTGGTGCTGGCGCTTACCTCGATCCCATTTGCCCTGATCGCAGCAATCATGATCACGGTTGTGCTCTTGTTTTTTAGACGCAGATGGGCGCGACAGCTCCGCGACCACCTTGCCTCTGATGGTATTACCGCTGACGAAGTTGGATATTTTCTTTCTGAACTTACCAGCGGCGAAAAAAGGGCCCTGAAAGAGATGGAGAAAAAGCAGCCCTTGCTGGCCGATGCCTATCGCGAAACGCTGGCGTTGCGCCTGAATGCGTCGCGACTGACGTCGAGGGCGCGCCGGGACTTGCTGCTGGTAGAAAGGCGCATCAGCCGGGCGCGTTATTTGAACGCGCCTGACACCGCAGTCCTGCTTGAAGAGTTGGCCCGCGATCGGGCCCGGCTGGATGCGCTCAAGCAGGAGGGCGCATCGCGACGCGCCGAGGCCGAAGCTCGTCTGCAGATGATCGAGGCTGCCTCCAGTCGCGGCGCGAGCTGGGCCGAAACGAATTACATGTTGCAGCGTCTGAACGAAGGGCGCAAGCAATTGCCTTTGGCGTTGGAAAACGAGCGCGTCGAGCAACAACTGCGTGAAGACACGGCACGAGAACTCCGGAGGGAACTTGCCGCGAGAGAGTAGGACACGCTCCGCCTGGATTGTTTGCCGGGCACGGCCAATCTCTCAAAAATAGGATCCTGTGCCGCCCGTCCCACGTCTATTGCTGAAAAAGAGCTGCGGCGAGTCTGCGACCAGTTGATCGCAATTCGCCGCAGCATTCGAGTGCTGTTGATAAGTTTGCCTATCGCGGCGTATTCAGCGGCGCTCCCGCGCGAATAATGATCTCAGAGCCTCTGCCAAGCTCCAGATCATTTCGGCCCTCCACATAGACAGACCCGGCGCCACCGCCCGCGCCCAGAATCGCGCCAATGGCTGCACCTTTTCCGCCGCCGGCGATCGCTCCAATGATCGCGCCGACTGCCGTGCCCATCGCCGCGCGTTGTTCGGTTCTGGTAGTTTGGCTTTCGTCACGGACCGCGCCTTCGGTATCCACGCGCACGATTTCTCCGTTGGTCGTATTCACACTTTCAAGCAGTCCCGCAAAGCGATAAGTGCGACCATCGCGCAAACGGATGTTGTCAAAATCCAGAGTCATCGTCGATCGTCCGGTAAGACGTCCGCTGCGCTGAATCTGCGAAACATGGCCTTCGATCGTAGCGCCTTCGAATTCAAGAGGATCAGTCACTCTCAGCATAAACCGATCACCGACCGCCGCCGTGCGGGTCGAGAGAGTATCGTCCAGCCTACCGACGACGCGAGCTCCGTCCGGCACCACGAACCCACCCGTCGAGTTGGGATAGTTCGGATAGCTCTGCTGATTGTAAATGTCGAACCGCGCTACATCGGCAGTCTTCTGGTAAGTGCTTTGCACCACAATCGGCTGCGAGAGTCCCGGAACGTACACCTGTCGAGTAACTCTCAAATTCTGGTTATCGATCGGTTGAAAAGTAACCGTGAAATCATTCCCACTGTCGCCGGTTGAACTGACGGTCAACTGGTTGGCACTGAGTGTCGCCCGCGCGCGAATTGTTCGCCCGCTCGAAGTTGTTTCCATGCGCTCGACGCCGTCGGCGTCAAACGTGATTCGTGGCGCCCTGGTGGATGCCAACATGACTGTTCGTCCTTGCACATCAATGGCGATTTGCTCGGGTGGGTTCAAACGTTGATTTAGAGAATCCAGCACCCTCCGCCGTTCGCTGGGTGACAGATATCGTGTAGCCCGCTCGGCCGCCAGGCGTGCATCCTCGCTGCGTGAAGAGTCGATTTGATAGGTTCCCGTCAGGATCCGGCCGCCATATCGATCACCGTAGTTCGGGTTGCCAAATGGAGAGTTACCATAGTTCGGGTTGCCGTACGGCGGATTGATCACGGTCGATTGCTGCCAGTTAAGGTTGTAAGCCCGTGCCAGTTGGTTGAAATCGACCCGCATGCTCGACCAGAAATTCATTGCCCGCGCGTCCATCGGGTTACGCCTCAGAAAGTCATCGATCTGTGAAGCCAGACTGAGGACTGTTTGCACGTCGGACGATGTCGCCTGACGCCTATCGAACCGATCGCGGAGCCGGCGCACGCTATTGTTCAAATCGCGCACCAGAACGTTGATGTCCTCGCTGTTGCCATAGGTCCCGGTTGCGTTTTCCTGGCTCCAAGCCTGGACGCTATTGCGAAAGAGATTCGCGCGATTCTCGAGCCGCAAAATCGCCTGCAGCGTCGATTGACTTGGGCCCTGATAGACCCTCTGTTGTGCCTGAGCCAGCAGGCTGATCATTGTCAGGCACATAATCGACAATGCTGCTGCAAAAAAACGTCTGCTCATTGTTTCCTTCCTCCGTTCGTTGGCATTTCCTCGTACACAATTCTTCGCTATAACGTTCCGTATCAAACATCGGGCCATGCCAAATTTGAGGGAACTGGGAGAGTAAGCCCAGCGGAGCCGAATCAGTCACGGACGGATGTCCTTGGGATTCGTTAAGGAAGCGCGAAGTTGCCGCTTAAGATCAGTATACTAATTCTGCTTTTTAGCGAATTGATTACAAAGTAGAGTATCAACCCCATTCATCTGCGTTTTGAAAACGAGCATGTTATTCTTTTCTTGAATTTTCCAGGCTGCGGTCATCCAAATGCCCAACAAAGACACAAAAGCCACGATTCATTTCGCTGGGAACGATTTTTTCATAGGCATTACCCCATCCGGACATGCACAGGCGATCGAGACGGATTCGGACAGGGCCGCCGCGGCGACGCCGATGGAACTCCTGCTCGTCGCCCTGGGCAGTTGCACCGGGGTCGATGTGATTTCGATTCTGAAAAAGAAACGGCAACACATTACCGACTATCGCATCGAAGTAAGCGGCGAACGGCGCGAGGAATTTCCGAAAAGCTATACGCGTCTGTACGTCAGACACATTCTGCGCGGTCGTGGCCTTTCCGAGCAGGCAGTCGTCAGCGCCATTGAGCTTTCAGAGACAAAGTACTGCAGCGTGGCCGCGACCCTGCGCGGCGGCGCAGAGATTATTACGAGTCATGAGATCGTGGAAGAGGATCAAGAAAATGGGCCGGCCTGAGCAATCTTTCTATTCACTTTTGCAAAAACTATTCGGCCTCTACCTGGTCCTCGCCCTGGTGCCCCTGGCTTATTCTCAAAGCGCGACCGATGCGTCACTTAACGCCGTGCGCATCAGTGATCGCGCCGATCGCGCCGCCAACGGAACGTTCCCCCCACAGATTACGGCTGCTGAGCATATGCGCCGCGCGGCAATCTATCTGGCGAACCGCGCGTTCGCTTCGGCGCGCGAACACTGGCAAGCAGTCCTCGACAATTACCCGAACGACATTAGCGTTCCGGCCGCGCTGTTCGGGATGGCGCGCTCATACTATGTTGAGCGACGTTACGAAGACGCCCGGCAGGTTTACGAAAGACTGGCGCACGATTATCCGCAAACCAAAGAAGGACGTGAAGGTTCGAATTTTGCCGCGTCCTCGCTTTTGCGAATGGGACGCGGTGCCGAAGCCGCCGCGCGCTATGCCGAGTACATCGAAAAGTATCCCAACGGCGAACGTCTCGACACGGCCCACCTGAATATCATCGACGGTTATCGTGAAGCCGGACAGCCGCAAGACGCCATTATCTGGATCAATCGCACTCGCGAGAGATTTGCCGGAAATGTAGTCGAGACCAATGCCGTCTTCGCGCGTCTGCGGCTGGACATTGCCCTGGCGGACTGGCCGCACGCCGTGCAGACGGCCGATGAACTGCTGCAAAAGCCCCTTCCTGGCGGCAGCAACACGAATGTCGACGAACTGCTCTACCTGAAGGCTCATTCGCTCGAACGCGCGGGGAGAACTCAGGATGCTGTTCGCACTTACTCGATGATTCCTGACAACATCAATTCTTATTACGGAGGGTTGGCAACGAACAGGTTGGCATCGATTGCTGATCCAACCGCGCGGCAGAAAGCAGCCGGCCGCTCGCAGTCAGTTCAGGCCGCGTTGAACGCGGTGGCCGCGGACTATCCCGCGCCTTATCGTCTGCAGGTTGTTACTGAAGCGAAGAAGCGCGGCCTGGATCCTCGTCTGATACTGGCAATCATGAAGCAGGAGAGCGCGTTCAAGCCTAATGCCAAATCGCCTTCGGCGGCTCGTGGCCTCTTGCAACTCACAATCGACGCCGCGCAGAAATATGCGAAACGCGCCGGCCTCAATCAAGTCACCGACGACTCGCTCTTTCAGCCCGCGACAAACATAGCTGTCGGTAGTGAATATCTGAGCGAGCTGTCACGAATATTCGCCGGGTTGCCGGAAGCAATCGCAGCTTCTTATAACGGCGGTGAAGACAACGTGGCGCGCTGGTTAGGGCGCTCAAATCAAAACGACGAAGGCGTCTTTGCCGCCGAGGTTGGATTCTCTGAATCGAAGAACTACGTGTTCAAAGTGATGTCCTACTACCGGGCCTACCGGCAACTGTACGACTCGAACCTGAAGAGGCGCTGAAGATGGAGCGCGGACATCCTTGTCCGCCAGCGCGCACAGCGCGCTCATATGGTGAGCCCTACGTCGACCCGGTCGCTCTGTACCTAAGGCTGTGGACAATACTTCGGCTCGAACCCCCGCGCGCGTTCGCGCCGATCCAACACCTCCGGCCGCGGATAATCACGGGGAATAATTCCCAAACGCACCAGCGCCGCCCGGTATTCATAGCGAATAATGATCTCGCCTGCTGGCCGCGCATCCAAATCCATCTTGATCCACTGCACGTCGTTGCGGACCGAACGACCAATACCGGTAGCTGCTGATTCATCATCCGGAGGCGGATAGGCCGGTGCGCTGCGCGCTTTGGCCGCATCGCGGCCGCCCTCGGTCCCCGCAGACGATTCTCCTGCGGTGTTGGGTTCCGGCGCTGATCGCTGATCACGTATCCGATCTTCTTCCTTGTACGGCGGAGTCACTCGGGTGATCGTAACGGGCCGGCGCTCGCGAAAAAAGACCGCCGTTATTAAACCAACATTCGCTGCCTGGCCCAGTTTTGCGGCGTACGAATCCCGCTCTGTTGTGAAATAAAAGCGCCGCGCGCTTTCTCCGCTCATTTGCCAGCCGCGTACCTGAATCGTTCCGTAAGGTTCGATGACCCACTTATGCGCGTCCCAGGCACTGGTGTGGCGCGCATCGATCGAGTTCAAACCATCGACCGCCAGCGCCACCGCCACTCGCGAACCCGTCGGATTGTGAACGCGCACCTCGTACTCGGCGTTCTCGAGCGCTTCAACGTAATGGCGGCCGCGCGCTGCATACTCTGTCAACGGACGCCCGTCGACTAACACGTCTATGGTGAAGCCGTTTTCCGTTACTACCGGTTCTGTATATGACTCTTCCCTGGCCAGGTTTGCTTCACCGGCGTTTGCCTGTGCGCCACGCGAACCATATCTGAGAGCCAGACCTGCAAAAACCACGAGGGCCATGGTCAAACCAAGTACCGTCAACATTCTTTTCCGCATCCTTTTATTTCCCCTTCCTGGCGAGACTGACCAATGTCGCTTCCAGAACGCCGCGAATCGACATTTCTTGCGCCGGGATTGAGAGATCAGTCCTGGTTCATGGCAATTTTCCTCAGGCCGAGGGCTGGTTTGAGTAATGAATAGCCGCCGGGCTAGAATGGCGAGACGTTTTTTCGTTCGTTATTCCTTGACGAGTAAGCCCGACTAGGTTTCAATGGCCCGTACATTCTAACTAACCAGCAATCATAAGATGGCCGAATACGTACTGACCACTACCAAGAACAATGCTCGCGCGGGCTCGTTCTATGATCGGATCGAGGGCTTTTATGACCTTACGTTCAAGCTGAACGGCTATGGACGTTCACTCGACCAATATTTCGAGGCTCATCATTTGCCGGTATTCCCGGGCGCCAGCGTGCTTGACGCCGGCTGTGGCACCGGAACCCTGACGCTGGCTTTGCTAAGGAATCTAAAGGTTCCGGTGAAACTCACGGCCTTGGATCTTTCCGCCTCGTCGATGGCCACGGCGAAAAAGTACGTCGACAAGAACAACTCGAGTCCGCAACCGGTGCGATTCGCGCAGGGCAACGTGCTCGCCCTCCCGTTTGCCGATGAGGCTTTCGATCTGGTTTTAACCAGCGGAGTTTTGGAATATCTGCCGCTCGAAGAAGGCCTGGGCGAACTGGCGAGGGTGATTGCACCTGGTGGACATTTGCTCCATCTGCCGATGCGCCCGACCCCGATCACAACACTCCTCGAAATGCTTTTCCGGTTCAAGACCCACCCGCCGCATGAAGTTGCCGAGACGACCGACCGGTATTTTCAGGTTGTCAGTCACTATCGCTTCCCCAGATTTCAAGCCATAAGCTGGAGCAAGTCCGCAGTTCTGGCCCAAAAAGTTTAAGACGTTTTTCAAGGAGCGCGGACATCCTGTCCGCCAGCGTGCGCAGCACGCTCAGGTGGTGCGAAAGAATCGCCTCGGCGTGTTCGCGCTACGCGCTCAGGCGGACAGGATGTCCGCGCTCCGCTAAACACTCCTCACTTCACCGGCACCAACCTCAAAATCCGATCATCATCCG
>Ga0137359_10003428_pt1 | contig 12849 bp, 10 predicted proteins | sample Mad1_40_16metaG_FD_108281 | JGI IMG/M metagenome (GOLD analysis project Ga0137359, IMG submission 108281) | Vadose zone soil microbial communities from Angelo Coast Range Reserve, California, USA - Mad1_40_16 metaG | ecosystem: Environmental > Terrestrial > Soil > Vadose zone | place: USA... | reverse complement strand
CGGCGGCGTTCGATGAACAGCCCAACCTGACTGCCGAGCGCGGTGACCAGTTGCAGGAAGTCCGGATCCGGTTCGGCAAGATGATGGCCGAACAATTCGATTACGCCATTCACCGCGCGACCAGCGAAAAGCGGGAAAGCAAAACCGCCGCGCAGCCCTGCTTTTGTTGCGACCGGCTGGCGCGGGAAATTTTTGTCGACGCCAACATCTTGAATCCACGACGGCTCGTTCGATTCCCAAACCCGGCCAGGCAGTCCTTCCCCGCGGTTGAATTGGATCGACATCGAGAATTTTCCAAACTCTTCCAGTTCGGTCGAACCCGCTTGCCAAAAAGCGCGGCAGCGCAACTTGCCGATTGTTTCGTCGTGCACCCAAAGCCCGGTGTAAGTCCACTCGCCGATCGACGCGATCGTTTGTAGAATCGAGGGACTGGCTTCCGCGAGCGTCCATGATCCAGCGAGTAAACTCGCAACCGTGTATTGAGCGAGACGGCGGCGATCATTGCGAACGCGTTCTGTGATGTCGCGCAGATAGGCGGTGAACACCGGCGCGCTGTCGATCTTCACGGCGGTGATTGCGAGCTCGACGAGAATCTCCGAGCCGTCTTTGCGCATGCCGGCGATTTCGATTCGCTTTCCGATCACCGGCCCCTCGCCCGTTTTCAGATAATGAGCGAGTCCGCGGCGATGCTGTTCCCGCATCCGCGGCGGAATGATTAATTCGGCGAGCTCTTTGCCGAGGGCCTCCTCACGGGTGAAGCCAAACACGCGCTCAGCGGCGGGGTTGAATTCGCGAACACGGCCGTCGGCATCGATCGTGATGATGCAATCGAGCGCGTTGTCCACGATGCCGCGATAGAGCATCTCGAGCGTATTGTCCGCATCGGTGCGGCCATTTCCGCTGCGCGGTTTTGATTTCATCGGGAGCGCGTTGAAGCTGAGTGACCGGCTCAGTAGATTAACAAGTTTCGAGCCACAGCGGCAATAGCGCTGCACCGTGCGGCGGCGTTGCGACTGGAGCGCGGCCCGAAAAAGTTGTAGATGGTTGGAGTCCATGAAAGCCCTTTGCGTCGTCGAACACGGCAATGCGCCGAGCACCCGGCTGCGTTTGCGCGATTGTCTCGCGCATTACCAGCGGCTCGGCGTGGAAGCCACGGTTTTGCCGGCCCGTCGATCCAGCCTCGCAGACCGTCTGCGTGTCTTGAAAGAGGCTGCCCGGCACGACGTCGTGGTTTTGTTCAAGACAATCGGCTTCAACGAACTCGAGCTCAGTCTTCTCCAACGGGCGAACCGCCGGATCGTTTTCGACTTCGACGATGCGGTGATGTTTCGCGAGCAAAAACATCGACGGCCGGTCCGCGCAAAAACATTCAAAAAGTTCCTGCGCACGGTGAAGCACTGCGAAGCGGTCGTGGCTGGAAACGATTTCCTCGCGTGCTTCGCGGAGGCGTGCGGGCGGCGCGCGGTGATCTTGCCGACGTCAATCGACCTGACGAAATACAAGTTGAAGGAACATCGCGATGAACTCGGTCTGACGATCGGCTGGCTCGGGTTGAGTGATGGACTGCCCTACTTACGTCATATCAAGCCGGCGCTTCAGCAGCTGACCGGGCGTTTTCCCGGATTGAAATTGACAGTCATCTCGGACAAACCGCTTCAGCTCGACGGTGTCCACGTTGAAAACGAACCATGGCGGTTGGAGACCGAGCAATCGAACCTCGCCAGCTTCGACATCGGCATTATGCCGCTTTGGGACTCGGTTTGGACGCGCGGCAAGTGCGGTTACAAAATCCTGCAATACATGGGAGTTGGTACGGCCGTGGTCGCGTCCGACGTTGGAGTAAACAGCCAGATCATCACGCACGGACAAAATGGTTTTCTCGCGAGAACCATCGAGGAGTGGGTCGAAACGCTCGCCAGTCTGATCTCGAATGCGGAACAACGAAAAGCTTTCGGCGTTCGCGGGCGCGAATTGATCGAACAGCGGTATTCGCTCGAAACATTCGCGGAAGGTTACGTGAAGCTGTTGCGAGAGGTCGCGCGATTGCCAAGCGATTCACCATCGACCACCACGCCAAGCGCATTTCGCCGGTGGAACTTTAGCAGTCGCGCGCGCGAACTTTCCGGCGGCGACGCCATCGTCATTTCGGTTCCGAAAAGTGGCCGCACATGGGTGCGGACTTTCCTTTGCGCCTATTTCTGCAAGCGCGCCAGCAAACCGTTCACGCTCCGGCCGGACCATTATCATGACCCTGGCATTCCGCGGCTGATCTTCTCGCACGATTTCGCCGAACAAAGAATGAAAGGCAGAGTCTGGGACCGCGTTCGCGGAAAATATCTCGTGCCGGCGCGGGAGCTGGCGCGAGCAAAGGTAATTCTGCTCGTGCGCGACCCGCGGGACGCGTTCGTGTCGCTCTACATGCAGCTCGCCCACCGCACGCGAGAAACACCGCAACAGGTGAAAGAGAAAAGAGTCGGCGATCTGATGCGCGACCGGCGCTACGGCATCATGTCGATCATCAGAACAATGAACGACTGGTTTGCAGAATTTGGGCGCCGCAAGAATTTCACTTTACTTCACTACGAATCGCTTCGGGCAGCGCCAGAGAAAAATTTTCGCGCGCTTCTCGCGACGTTGGGAGAATTGTCGCCGGACCCGGACGCATTCAAACACGCCCTCGAGTTCTCCGATTTCGCAAACATGCAACGCTTGGAAGCGGCCGGCGTGTTCGATTCGAAAATTCTCCGGTCGCGCGATGTCCGAAACCCGGAGTCATTCAAAGTCCGACGCGGCAAAGTCGGCGGGTATCGCGACTATCTTTCACCGGAAGACCAGGTGTTCGCGGCGGATGCGCTGAAGCATCTGGATGCACGATTTGGTTACACGGCCTAACGAGCCAGGATCGACATGCACCCAAAGCGACTGCCCGTTCTGATCATCGGCGCACATCGCTCCGGAACGAGCGCCACCGCGCGCGCGCTTGAGCTGCTCGGATTGCAAATCGGTCAGCGGCTCGACAGCCATCGCGAATCGAAAGCGCTCCAGCGATTGCACGAGGAGTATCTTCAACAGGTCGGCGCGTCTTGGCACAATCCAGCGCCGTTCTTGCGCTCAATACAAACAGCAGAGGGCGAACGGGCGTGTCTCGACTATTTGCGCTCGAACGTTAACTCTCACTTCGGCAGAATATTTGGCTATCGCAACAATCCAAAAGGTTGGTGGCTGCGCTTGCGGTTAATGTTCGGCGCTGCGTGGGGCTGGAAAGAACCGCGCACGACATTGTTCGCGCCGATCTGGCTTAAAATTTTTCCTGAAGCGCGCGTCCTGCACGTGGCGCGCGATCCATTGGCGGCGGCGGAAAGTATTCGCGAGCGCGAACTTAAGTTTCAAGCTGCGGGCGATGCTCCAACCGGGAGTTTGGCCGACTTGGATTACTGCCGGGAATTAGTCGAAACTTACATCAGCGCGGGCGAACGAGTCGCCGGCCCACCAAATTATGAGCGCTTTCGCTTCGCAGAGCTTCAAGCGAATCCGCCGGCAATGTTGGAGCAGTTGGCCAAATTCTGCGGGCTGCATCCAACCACCGGTCAACTGGCAAACGCCGCAGCAAGCATCCGTCCGCTGCACGAGCGGCCATTATCGGCTTAAATCGACGCTTACTTCACGTGCATCGCGTCTTCCCAACGGATCGCCGCGCGCAATAATTCAGTCAGCGATGTGACGCCGAATTTCTCTTTCGCGCGCGCACAATAGGCCTGGACCGTTTTTAAGCTCAAACGCAAATCTTCCGCGATTTGTGAAGGCGTGCGTCCTTGCCCAAGCAAGCGAAAGATTTCCAATTCACGGTCGCTGAGTCGCTCGACAGGTTCTGCGGCGGCCGTTTTGCGCGAGCTCATCCGCTTGGCCATAGAATTAACAACGCGATCGCTGACGTAGATATCGCCTTCGAGGACGCGCCGGATAGCGGTGAGAACATTTTTTGTCGTCTCGCGTTTCATGACATAACCGCGCGCCCCGGCGTGCAATGCGCGCTCAGCGTAAAGTGCCTCGTCGTGCATCGACAGGACGATGACCGCGAGCTCTGGGAATTGCGTCCGCAATGTCTTCACCAGTTCCAGTCCGGATTCATTCTTGAGTGAGATATCGACGAGGACAATATCTGGATTGATGGTTTGGATGGCGGCGATCGCGCTCGTGGAATCTTCTGCCTCACCACAAACCGCGACATCGACCTGTTGATTGATGAGATTGGCAAGGCCTTCGCGAACGAGTGGATGGTCGTCGACGATGAAAACCTTGTGCTTGCGACCAGCGCCGTTTTGATTTTTTGGTTTCATAATTTCCGAATTAATCCGCGTTCAATTTACATGTGACTACTGTTCCGCCGTTGCGGTTACGCTGAACAGAAAATTTTCCGCCGATCAATGCCGCGCCGTGGGCCATTAAACGTAGGCCGATGCCCGGGGGCTCCGGCAGTTTGTCCGGAAAGCCTTTCCCATTGTCGGAAACGGCGAGCGTTAGGCGCTGACCTTTTTTCGCCAGCTCGATGTCGATCCTTGTGGGCTGCGCATGCTTCACTGCATTCGTGGTCGCTTCCTGGGCAATGTGATAAAGCTGAGTAGCAGTAGTCGAATCGCGCAGACGAACGGCTTCGCTTCCGTTGAACGTGCAAGTAACTCTGAACCGTTCACTCACGTTCGCTGCCAAGCCTTGCAAGGCGACATTCAAGCCATCGGCTTCCAGCTCGGGCGAGAAAAAGCCGCGCGCGAGGTTTCGCGTTAGCTCGATACCTTCTTCCAAATAGTGAACGACCTTATCGGCGTCTGGAACTTCGTTGGCCGAACGCGCGGCCAATTTTTCGCGAAGGACTTGAGCTGCCAATGCCGTACCGGTCAGATGTTGGCCCACGCTGTCATGCAGGTTTTGGCCCAGCCGGCGCCGTTCGCGATCCGCGATTTCGGCAATTTCCTGATCGAGCCGCTCCCGTTCGGCCATTTCGCGCTGCAGAGCGATCGTGCGGTCGCGCACGCGTTGATCCAGCTCACGCAAGAGGGTGCACAATTTGTGCAGGACAATTGCGAAGGCGAAGTACGAAGCGAGCGCCATTCCGGCATTCCAAATCCGCACTGCCGGAATACCTGCCGCGAGGTCGGACACAATCCAAACGACCACGCTCAACGAGGCGATTGCCAGGCCAAACACTAAGCCAACGAACCAGGTCCCAAGCGAAATCGGCACGAGATAAAAAAGCGAGAGCGATCGCTCATAGCCGGTCTTGAAATCGATATAGCCGATCACGCAGACCAAAAACAGCGAGACTGCGCCGAGAGTGCGACGGTCGAACCGCAGCAATGCGATGCGCGGTTTTGCCAAAAATCTAGACGCTCGGGCAGCTGGCAAATCATCAATGTAGGTTTGCATCTAGCTTGCGTTGAAACGCGTTAGCATTAGAACAATGTAAGGCCGTCCTGCTCGATCTTTCCATGGACAATTTGCGCAGGGCGTGACCGGACAGTATCGTTAAAATGACGGGGGCGCACTGGTTTCGACTCATCGTTGGAAGCGCAGGCGGCATGTCGAGGATGGTTCGTTGGCCTCGTAAAAAACCGGACCAAAACAGATAAACGCAGATCACGGAGTTCTCGCTCTCGCGGCTTAATTGACCGTTACGTTTTCGCAGCGACGCCTGCTAGCGGCGGAAACGTGGACAGCAGGCTGGCGAATCGGCGGAGCGACCGCGCCCGGTTCGTAAGATCGACAATCGCGGACGCTCGGGAGCTGGTAGTGCGCCGGTGCAATGTCGGCTCCTCAGATTAAGCGCCGGATAAACATGTAGATGTTTGTGTGGATAGCGACGAGGACAGGGGTTCAACTCCCCTCGCCTCCAGGCTCTTCAGCACTAGCGAAACGCGTCTTGCCCAGCCTTTCTTCGGACCGAAGGGCTGTCTCTATTCTCATTCAGGTGTGTAATTTTCTTGCAGCTCTGGAAAATAAAGCTTCACATCAGAGTGGCGCTGTTCTATAAAAACTATAACAACAATAATTCTACGACCGCTCCCGCTCATGAACCGCCCGTCCATTCCCAAGATTACCTATCACTGCGCAATTCTCCTTGCCTGTGCCACTTTTAGTTGCCGCCCCGCCCAAACGGTTCTGGTTTCACCCGGTGACGACGAGCTAGTGGTGCTTAACGGTTGCGTCGTATCGGCTTGTAATTATTTAGCTGCGATCAAGACCCAGCACGCGCTGGACAAAGATTTTTGGGCGAAAATCCTCCTCGTCCGGTACAACAATCATCCAGCTGGCCACGCTTATTGCGTGTGGGAAACCGATGGAACGGTTTACGGCTACGATCGCAATGCCGGTTCTTTTCCAATTCCCGTCTACACGCAGGACGCTCGCGCGATCGCGATCGTGCTTGCGCAAGAACTCGGAAAAGTTTTAAACGAAAATCTTTCAGTCGAGCGCGCCGAGTTCGTCGAATCGAACAAAGCTCAGCTCTACCGGTTCTAAAGGCGAGGTCCAAGGTTAGACCGTCGCTTCACGGCTTGTCACCCCAGTTCTTTTTCTGAAACGACACCCGTCCCGAACCGTGCTCGAACGCCTCGAAATGTTCCGGGTTCTTTTCCGAATACTTCTGATGATAATCTTCCGCCAGCCAGAATTTCATCGCCGGCAAGATTGCCGTGACGATCGGCTTTTTGAATTTTCCGGAGCTCGCCAACTTCTCTTTTGAACCTTCCGCGGTTTTCTTTTCCTCCTCGCTGCCATAAAAGATCGCGGCCTGATAACTCGGACCGATGTCGGTAAACTGGCCGTCTCCCTGAGTCGGATCGATTTGTTTCCAATAAATGTCGAGGAGCTGGTCATAGGAGATTTTCGCCGGATCGTAAACGATCTCGATCGACTCGCGATATTTCGTTTTCTCCGAACCGACGAGTTCGTACGTCGGATTCGGTTCGGTTCCGCCGCAGTAACCGACAGTGGTCTTGATCACGCCCGGCGCCTTTTCGAACGCCGGTTGGATGCACCAGAAGCAGCCGCCTGCGAAAATCGCGGTCTTTATTGTTGTTGGCGAACTTTGGGCAAACGAAAGATCGACAACCAAAGCGAGAGTCGCTGCCACCGAGAGAATGATTTTCATGTTGTCTATCTTAGACAGTCGTGACCGCTTGGCGTTGCTGGAAATTGCCTTGCGAAGACACGGCCGCGCTGCCATAAGCGAATTTTCTGAAAAACCCATTAGGAGCTTACTATGGCTAAAACACTCGGAATGCTTTTTGGTATTGTCTTCTTAGCGATCGGCATCCTCGGCTTTGTTCCCGGCATTACGAAAGGTGAAATGCTGCTCGGGATCTTCCACGTGAATGCTGTGGATAGCGTTGTTCACATCGTCTCGGGCGCCATCTTTCTCTTCGCATCGATGGCCGGAGCCGGCGCTGCCCGTTTGTGGTTCCAGCTCTTCGGCGTCATCTACGCGCTCGTCGCTGTGCTTGGATTCATGAACGGCGATAAGCCCATACTCGGGTTAATTTCCAGCAGTACAAACAATACCTGGCTTCACGTAGTCTTGGCCGTAGTGATGCTCGCGATCGGGTTCGGCACGCCGAAGCAAGCTGCCGCCTAGTCGATTCTCAAAACTTCCTGTTGCGCGGTTGAAACGCCGCGCAGCGGCTTCATTCTTATTCCGTGGTCGAACTGATCCCGGAATCCTACATCGCGCCGCTTGATCTGGTTGCGATCTTCGACCGCGCCGCGCCTCTCGATGTCGATCTTGGCTGCGGCGACGGTTCGTTTTTATGTGAGCTCGCGCAACGTTATCCTGAAAAAAATTTTCTCGGAGTCGATAAACTGACGGGCCGCGTCGCGAAAACTTGTCGGAAAGCGGCCTCGCTGAAAAACGTTCGCGTTCTCAATGTCGAAATCTCTTCCGCCGCTCGATATTTGCTTCCGCCGGAATCAGTCGAGACTTTTTATTTGTCGTTTCCGGATCCGTGGCCGAAGCGCCGCCATCATCGGCGCCGGGTGGTCACGAAAGATTTTCTCGATTCGATTGCGCGCGCGCTCGTCAACCGCGGCTCACTGCGGATCGCGACCGACCAACGCGATTATTTCGAGCAAATTGAGCGCACGGCTCGAAATCATTCGGGTTTTGCGATTGTCGATCTTGACGATGTCGATCTTCCTGCGACCAAGTTCGAAAACCGCTTTCGCCAACAGGGCGCGCCGATTTATCGATTGTCGCTGCGAAAGGTATCGCCAGTGACATAGGCGCGCGCCTGCCATTTGTCTTCGCCGATTTCAATTTCGACTGCGCCCGTTTCGTCCTGACGAAAAAGTTTGATTCCTCGCGCATGAACGCGCTCCGCCCATTCGTCCGAAATGCGTTCCTGCTGCGGAAAGTCGCGCGAAGTGGCGACGATCAATTTCGGCCGCACCGCCTTGAGAAATTCATCCGAGCTCGAACCGCCAGAATGATGTTGGCCTTTGATCAACACTTCGCTCTGCAAATCAATACCCGACGAAAGCAAAAACTTTTCCATCGTCGGTCCGCCGTCTGATGAAACCAAAATCCGGGCTGACGATGTTAATAACTGTACGACCAAGGCTTGGTCGTCTGCCGTGCTCGCATTGAAGTCCGGCGGCGGAAATAAAATTTTCGCGCTGACATTAGGTGCAATCGCGCGCTCGGTTCCCGCTCTCGCATTTAACAAATTCAATCGGCGCAGCGAAAGAATCTCGCGCAGTCGTCGATGAACGGTCGAGCGGTCTGCGACTGGATTGTCGATCAAAGCGCGAGGAATAAAATCGTTGAGCAAGCTTTCCGCGCCGCCGATGTGCAACGAATCGCCGTGCGTGAGCAACAGGCCATCGACGCGATTCACGCCCGCGGCGTGCAAGTACGGACGCAGCACCCGTTCGTAATCGCGCGCGCTTCCACAATCGAAAAGCCAGTCGCTTTGCCGCCCCCGCACGTGAACCGCTGCGCCGGCACCGACATCCAAGACCGTAATCTTCGCGGCAAGCGCCTTTGGCCAATGCGGATCGGCAACGTAGTAATGGCTACCGGGAACTTGGGCGAACCAATTAACAAACGCGATCACCGCACTGACCAACGACCAATTCGCGTTGTTGAAAACAATTGACAGCGCCGAGCTCAACGGCGCCGCAACGAGCGACAAGAGTGCGATCGCCAAAATAAAAAACGCGATCGGCACCACGAGTAAATTCGCGCAAACCGAGCTCGGCGTGATCAAATGAAAATAGCAAAAGATCAACGGCAAGGAGCCGAGCCACGCTGCAAGCGAAACCGATCCACCGCGACAAATGAAACCGTAGCCGTTGCCGAGCGCTCGGCGTGAACCACTCACCAAAGTGCGCGGCAGGAATGGATCGGTTTCGCCCAAACGCCGCAGCCAATTTGAAAGCGGATCGGCCAGGCACACGATCGCGCCGACTACCGCGAACGAAAGCTGAAAGCCGGTCGAGAAAAATTCGTTCGTATCCCAACACAAAAGAAAAAATGCCGCACCGGCCAGACTGTTCAGGGCAAAGACCTTTCGTTCGAAAAACAAACCGGCGAGCAAGACCGAACTCATGACCGCCGCGCGAACGCTCGAGACGTGAAATCCAGTCACAGCGGCGTAGAAAAGTAGACATGGGATGATCACAGCCGCCGCCCATTTGCGCGACAGCCGCGCAACGGAGGCGAGAATCCACAAGAGTTGCGCTACAATTCCGACGTGAAGTCCGGCCACTGCAAACAGATGAAGCGTGCCGGTCTGCTGAAACGGTTCCTCGATGTCTTCCGGCGTTTGATGCCGCAAGCCGAGCGCGATCCCGCCGAGAAAATTTTGGACCTGCGGCGAGTCGTCTAGTCCGCGGCAGATCACGCTTTGCATCCAATTTCTCGATTTTTGCGCCGCGAACAAAATCCAATTGCCGGCACCTTTGCGTAATAGAGCGCCGTCTTCGGCGTAACGAACAAACAAACTTCGGCGCACGTCCTGGCGCGCGAGGTAGCTGCGCATATCAAATTCGCCCGGATTTCGCGGCGGCTCGATCGGCTCCGCGACCCCGAACAGTTTCAATTCATCGCCGAATTCGGGATTGCCCCGCCACCGCACCAACACACTTGCCGTTGTCGATCTTTTCTCGCCCGCGAACTCGATCGACTCGAGATCGAACAAAAAGTTCGCGAAACCATTCGGCGCGATTTTGGGCTCGGAACTGACACATCCGATTGCGGTGACAATGCGCGGCCGCTCGGTCAAATCGGCGGCGAGCCGCAACCCTACCGTGTCGTGAGTTTGAAAGTTGTGCACCAAAAAGAAACCGCCGCCGACGAGCGCGTAAGTGAGAATCGCATTCGGTCGCCAAAGCAGGGTGAGCGCGACCGACACGAATCCGACCGCCCAGAACAACCATTGCGATTCACGAACTGCGATAAAATCCGCGACCACAATTCCGAGCGCCGTCATCACCGTGAGTCCAAGAAATGGCAATCGAGGAACGTTCATAGGGGAAGCCGACGCGCCAGCTTACAAAGTTTGCCGCGCTTCGCTCAACTGGAAATGCGCTCGCCGACGCCGTAACTTTGCGACGTGCAGGACTTGTTCCAAGAGGAGGATGTCGATCTTGCGGCGGTCAATAAAGCCGCGCCGCTTGCCGCGCGGATGCGGCCGCGTTCGCTCGAAGAGTTTGTCGGCCAGGAACACATTCTCGCGCCGGGAAAACTGCTAAGACGCGCAATCGAAGCCGATCGTCTGCCGTCGGTGATTTTGTCCGGGCCGCCCGGCACTGGAAAAACGACGCTCGCCTACATCATTGCCGACATTACGCATGCGAAGTTTGTGCGGTTGAGCGGGGTCGAGAGCAATGTCGCGGAAATGCGGCGCGCGATCGCCGCGGCGACGAACCGGATTCGAACGTCAGGTCAGAAAACGATTTTATTCATCGACGAGATTCATCATTTCAATAAAGCGCAGCAGGACATTCTGTTGCCCGACGTTGAAAGCGGAAATCTGCGATTGATCGGCGCGACGACTTACAATCCGTTCTTCTACATCAACAGTCCGCTCGTTTCGCGGTCGCAGGTTTTTCAGCTCAACTCGCTCAGCGTTGACGAATTGGAAAGTTTGATCGATCGCGCGCTCGCGGACAAAGAACGGGGCCTTGGCAATTACAAGGTGAAGATCGACAAGACCGCGAAACGGCATCTCGCGAAGCTGAGCGACGGCGACGCGCGAAAATGTTTGAACGCGCTCGAAATCGGCGTGCTCACGGCGCCACCTGAGTCTGTGGCGGCGGTCTATGACCGCCGAAAACAAAAGATCGGCGCTGACACAGCGCCGCTACAGCAGCCGGTGATTCACTTCACGCTAACGATCGCCGAGGAAAGCATTCAGCAAAAAGCGGTCGTTTACGATCGCGCGGGCGACGCGCACTACGACACGATCAGCGCGTTCATCAAGAGCATGCGCGCTTCCGACGAGAAAAGCGCGATGTATTGGCTCGCGAAAATGCTGCACGCCGGCGAAGACTTTCGTTTCATTGCGCGGAGAATCGTGATTTTCGCGAGCGAAGACGTTGGACTGGCCGATCCGGAAGCTTTGCCGCTGGCGATCGCCACACAACAAGCGGTTGAGTTCGTCGGAATGCCCGAAGCGCAAATCCCGCTCGCGCACGCGACCGCGTACATGTGCCGCGCCAAAAAAAGCCGCGAAGCTTACGATTCGCTAAATGAAGCAAAAGAGCAGATCGCAGCCGAACACACCAAACGCGTCCCCGAACATCTCAAAAACAAACACTTCCCCATTAATCCGGAGAAGTAGCGTTATCCTTCGAAGGCAGTCGCGACGAGAGTGGCGTTGTGACCGCCGAAGCCGAATGAGTTGTTGAGGGTGACGCGGACTTTTTTCTCTTTCGCTTTATTGGCGGTGTAATCGAGGTCGCACTGCGGATCCGGATTTTCGAGATTGATCGTTGGCGGAATGATTCCGTCGCGGATCGACAATATGCAGGCAGCCATTTCGACGGCGCCGGCGCCACCCAACAAGTGGCCGGTCATCGATTTCGTCGCGCTGATTGTGACCTTCTTGGCCTGCTCGCCGAAAACCATCTTAATCGCTTTGGTCTCGGCAATGTCGCCGAGTCCAGTCGAAGTGGCGTGCGCGTTGATGTAATCGACGTCGCTCGGCGAAACCTTGGCATGATCGAGAGCAATCTTCATCGCGCGCGCCGCACCTTCGCCGTCTTCGGGCGGCGCGGTCATGTGATAGGCGTCGGAGGAAAGTCCATAGCCGGTAAGCTCGCAATAAATTTTCGCGCCTCGCTTCTTCGCGTGCTCGAGCTCTTCCACCACACAAACGCCCGCGCCTTCGCTCATCACAAATCCGTCGCGGTCACGATCGAACGGGCGCGACGCGCGCTCGGGTTCGTCGTTGCGTTTGCTAAGCGCTCTCATCGCGGAAAATCCGGCCAGACCGAGTTCGACGACGGATGCTTCGGAGCCGCCCGCGAGAAAAATATCGGCGTCGCCGAATTTAATCGTCCGCCACGATTCACCGATCGAATTGTTCGAGGTCGCGCAGGCGGTGACGATGCACATGTTCGGGCCGCGCAAACCGAACTCCATCGAGATGACGCCGCTGGCCATGTTGCTGATCAGCATCGGAATCGTAAACGGCGACGTGCGAGACGGACCTTTGTTCATCAGGATGCTGAACTGGTCCTCGAGCGTTTTCAGTCCGCCGATGCCGCTGCTGATGATCGTGCCGAAGCGATCGCGATTTACTTTTTCCAAATCGATCCCGCTGTCTTGGATCGACATCTTGGCCGCAGCCATCG
>Ga0137359_10003426_pt1 | contig 12849 bp, 4 predicted proteins | sample Mad1_40_16metaG_FD_108281 | JGI IMG/M metagenome (GOLD analysis project Ga0137359, IMG submission 108281) | Vadose zone soil microbial communities from Angelo Coast Range Reserve, California, USA - Mad1_40_16 metaG | ecosystem: Environmental > Terrestrial > Soil > Vadose zone | place: USA... | reverse complement strand
GCCGGCGAAGTGCTGACCTCCAGCACCGTCAAGGATCTCGTGGTTGGCTCGGGGCTGACCTTCCTCGAGCGCGGTAGTCGCGTCCTCAAAGGCGTCGAGGGCGAGTGGCGGTTGTTCGCGGCCACCTGAGGCTGTCGCGATCCCGTAGTGATCGTACACGCCGGCGGAACCAGCGGCTGTTGCTGGGGGCAGGGTAGGGCGAATGTCCGAGAATAGATCTTACGTCAACCAAAGAGGCCGTTCGGAATTCCTACGATCGAAAGTCAGGGGAGCAGGACAGTCGGAACGCGCGGGTTCGAACCGGCACCGTCGGAACGATTGTTCCAATTCCGTAACGGCCGTATTGCTCGCCGATTGCCGAGACGCGGCTGCGCCTTCGCTTCGGGGAGCGCCCACGTCGGATTGTGTCATTCTGAAACAATTTGTTGCCGCGATCATTTCTTTGTTGACACATCGTCTACACGCGCCGATATGCGATCCTAGACAGTCGGTACCGCGGTAGCGCTGTCCGTATAATCTCTATGAGGGTCAAATGACTCACATTCTAGTGTGATTCGTACACGTACGCATTACGGAGGGTAGCCATGAAAGCGGCATCTGTTATCGTACCGTCCCCCACACCACGGCGTAGCAACTTCCTGAATCGACGCTCGCTCAGACATGCGTTGCGCCTCGGCGTGCTCGGCCTGATGCTATGGCCGCATCCAGCAGCCGCCGTACCGGCCGGCGCGATCTGGCTGAGCGGCGCCGAGATTCAGGCATTGAAGTACGAAGCCGTGGGTTCCCAGTTCGTGAACATCGATACAACGACGAAACACAGTGGCGCCGCGTCGTTCGCGATCTTCGGCAAAGGTGTCGGGTCTGGATTCTCCACGCCGACCTGGGGATCCCCGGTCACCAGCGGAACGGTCTACATCAGCGCGTGGGTCTACATTGGAAGCAATGCCTGTCCCGTGGGGTGCAACGCTCCATTCATGCTCGCGCGCGCCGGCGGGAACGGCGTCGCATCATTCCGGTACAACCAGAGTAGCAGCTCGGTGACGTTCTCCGGTGCGACCGCTCAGATCGGGACGGGCTACACGATCACCACCAACGCCTGGCACCTCTACGAAATGAAGATCAGCATCGACGCCGATACGACCGCCGACGACGTCGTGGAGGGTCGTATCGACGGTGCGGTACGGAGCGGTCAAACGACCAATACAGTCGATACGGGAACGACTCCGGTGAACAGCCTGCGTTTCGTGACGCCGAACATCAGCAATTTCGACGGCGACCCGCTGCGCGTCGACGACATCATCGTGACCAGCGACGACTACGTCGGCATGGACGGGCACGTCATCATGCGCACCGCCGACGGTCCGGGCTTCTACGGCTCCGGGTCGTCAACCGTCGCGTTCAACGGGTGCAGCTCGTACGCGTCGTGCTGGAGCGACGTCCCGCCCTCGTCGACGACGTTCGCCAACGACGGCACGGGATCGAGTCAGAACGGCATCAAGTTTCTCGCCACCATCGCCGACTTCGATGTCGGCGCTGAGGCGATGACGGCGACCGACACCTTATTCGGGTGTCGCGGGACCTGGACGATCGCCAAAGGACCGAACGGCGTCAACCGAAACTGGGAGATGCTGCGGCGGATGGATTCGACTGCAACCGAGATCAACATTCCGAGCTCGGGAGCGCTCAATCTGACGACGTCTTTCGATCGCTGGGATGACCTCGAATGCACGCTGACCAACTGCGGTCCGTGGGGCTTCTGTTCGACTCCGCCGTGCACCGGCGACGTCGACCAGATCGAGCTCGGCGGCTTTCGCAACAGCAACGCGCAAGCCAAGGTCGAAGAGATTGGCGACGTGTACGTGTCGTGCGCGTACCGGCGCGTGCCGGGCATCCTGATCAAGACGCTGTCGGGCACCATCGATCTCGGCTGGCAATCGGGTTCGCACGACCAGGCGATCGTGGAATCTCTCGCCAACCCCGTCTCGCTCACCAACTGCGTCGGCACGACGCAGACGACCTGCGATCTCAGCGCTCAAGCGACGGGGAAGATACGATCGGTGAGCCCGTCGACGAACGGTGGCGTCCCGAGCTGCATCGTGACGACGGCCACGGACAACCTCACCGGCAGCATCACCTACACCGGTACCGTGTCCAGCGTGGACTCGCTCGAGATCACGCTGCCGCAGAAGATCGGCATCTACAACGGAGCCAGTTTCTCGGCGCCATGCCCGACCTGCTCCGGCGCGAACCTCGGCGACTCCGGGACCTGTCAAGGCGGCGCCAATGACGGGCAGCCATGCGTCGTCGACGGAACCTACGGCACGCTGGGGAACACCTCTGCCAGCTGCCCGCCGGTGAGCGGCGCCCTCCTCACCACGATGTTCCCATCCTTGACCAGTAGCTCGACCGGATCGCAGAGCCTCGCGGCCACCCAGACATGTACGGGCCACGGCGCGATCGGTCTTTGTCACTGCGATGGACAGACCTATGCAAACGGATGTAACGACCAGGTCTGCGATTCCGACGAGACCTGCGGCGACAACAACGGAGGTCCATTCTGCTTTCCTGATCCGATCGTCCGTGACGGCTCGACGAGCCCGTTGACGATCGCCGGCGTCGGCTGCATTCCCGCGACGACGAGCTCCATCGTCAACTCGATCGTCGGCCTCCCCGGCCCGATCGGCATCCGAGTGAATCTGCAGGTCTCCCCCTTGCAGTAGTCGCGAGTCCGAAGCAGGCCACCAGCGGAGACGCTGGTGGCCTGCGGAGGATCGGGGATTCACACGGGAGCCGACGCCGCGGCAGAGGACGCCGCGACGTCTGACGATCATCGCATGAAGTGATTCGTGTCGTTTTGACGGCACACCTTGAGCGTGGACCAGTGTAGACGCGCTGTTGCTGGGGCAGGGTAGGGCGAATGTCCGAGAATAGATCTTACGTCAACCAAAGAGGCCGTTCGGAATTCCTACGATCTGAATTGCGCCATGACGGAGCACATTGGCGGGTTCGGACGACAGATTGACGCGTAACAGCAAGCACAAACGGTTTCATTTCGAAAATCGTTGACGTGCCCCGGCGAATCAGGCTAAGGCGGCGTGTCTTCGTGTCGTAGCCGGAGCCCAACCGCCACGCCACAGGTCGACGTTCGCGTCCCACCGAAGCCGTTGATGCACTGCAACCGCAATGAGGAGGTTACTGTGACGTGCCCGGCAACGAAGAGAGTCGACGCTACGTCGCCAGGCGGGTGCTGGCTGCGTTCCATCGTGGCGATGCTCGCGCTCGGCATCGTTTTCCACGTGCGTGCCGCCTCTGCTCAGATTCTGCCCGGCTTCGACGACCCACGATGGTCGGCGAGCAACGGCGTGTGGGAGATCGGCGTACCGTCGTCAGGTCCCGGAAGCTGCCACGGCGGGACGCAATGTGCCGCAACGGTGCTCGCCGGCAACTACGACCCGAACACCGACAGCCGGCTCGAGAGCCCGTCGGTGGACCTGCCGGCGATCGGCGCCGGCGAGGAGCTGCAGCTGCGGTTCTGGCAGTGGTTCTCGTACAGCTTCAGCGACAACGGCACCGTCCAGATCGCGGTGTTCGATCCCGCGACGCAGACGTTCGGGAGCTGGCAGAACGTCGCGAGCGCGGTCGGGCTATACAGCTCGGTCGTGTGGAGTCGGCGGATCGTGGATCTCAGCACGTTTGCCGGCAAGCGTGTGCGCATCGGGTTTTTCCATAACGCGGCCGACGACGGCAACGTCAGTGGCCCGGATAACGGCTTGGGGTGGTACATCGACGACCTCACGATCGAGGTCGTGACGCCGGCGTTCACCGGCGATTTCGAATGTGGGTGGGGCGACTGGTCGGCGAGCAACGGCGTCTGGGAGATCGGCGTGCCGTCGTCCGGGCCGGGGAGCTGCCACGGCGGGACGCAATGTGCCGCAACGGTGCTCGGCGGCAACTACGACCCGAATACCGACAGCCGGCTCGAGACCCCTCCGATCGATCTGCCGGTGATCGGCGCCGCCGAAGAGCTGCAGCTTCGCTTCTGGCAATGGTTCTCGTACAGCTTCAGCGACAACGGCACCGTCCAGATCGCGGTGTTCGATCCCGCGACGCAGACGTTCGGCGACTGGCAAAACATCGCGACGCCGGTAGGCGGTTTCGGTTCCGTCACATGGACCTCGCGCTCGGTGGACGTCGGAACATTTGCCGGTAAACGTGTGCGCTTCGGGTTTTTCCACAATGCGGCTGATGACGGAAACGTGAGCGGCCCCGACGTCAGCTCCGGGTGGTACATCGACGACATCTGCTTGGTCGGTCCTGGTCCGAACGTGCAGTGCTTTCCGTGCACCGGTCCGACCGCCACGCCGCATCCGCTGACACCAAGTCCCACACCGAGCACGTCGCCGATCGTGACAGCCACCGCGACTCCGGCCGTCACTGCGACGAGCGGGGCGACGCCGACCAATCCAATCACGCCGACGGCATTGAGCCCGTCGACCACCGCAACGGCGACGCCGAATCCCTCGCAAACACCGTCGGCGATGCCCACGTGTCCGCCGGCGGCCGAATGCGTGGTGGGCACCGTTGGCAAGGGAGGCACGGTTACTACGGACACCGAGAACGACGACACCACGCCTGACGACCCCGTCGAAACATGGGTGATGCCCCCGATCGGGTGCACCATCGGTATCATCGAGGCGCCGTTGCCGCCGGGCCGCACGACGACGAACGGATTTCAATTCCTCGGCCAAGAGATCGACATCAACGCCGCGTGCGACGACTCACCAGAGGTCAATCCGGGAGCGCCGCTCAGGATTGTCATCGACGTGAATCTCTCGCAGCTCGGTACGCAGCAGCGGCAGAAGCCGTTAACGTTGGATCTCTTCCGCAACGGTTGTCCCGTGTTGCCGTGTACCGGAGACGTCGACGTCGCGTATCCCTCGCCGTGCTGGGTTGACAAACAGCTCGTTCAGGATGGTGACGCGGTTCGATTCACGGTGCTCACGGCGAAAGCGAGCACGTGGAACACGGGGAACGCCCTCGACGCGTTCCTCTGTCATCAGGCCAAACCGTCGGCGAGCGCCCCAAAGTTCACCGCTACTGACGTCTCCCTCGCGATCGACGGCGCCGTGCGCGTATTCGCCGTTCCGGCGGTCGGTGCACTGTGCAATCCCGCGGACCTACAAGGTGGCGGCATCCTCGACGACGAGGCGCATTTGCAGTCGTTCAAGACGAAGCTCGCGAAGGTGTGCGCGAGCCAACGGACGCTCTGCCGAACCGCGAAAGATTGCAATTCGGGCGAGGCGTGCGTGAATCAGGATCCGCTCACGACCGCTGCGCCCGAGGTCGTGCGTGACGGCTTCGGCGTGCTGGTCCTCGACGCGCAAGCGCCGCAAGGGTTGCGTGTCCCGAGCGCGAAGGCGGAAGGCGCGATGCCGGCACCGCTCGATCCGCAGGCGCACACGGTGCCGCCTTTCGCATGCGGCAAGGTGAAGGTGCGCAAGGGCGTGTGCGTGCGCGATACAACTCGCGCCTGCAAGACGGACGGCGACTGCGGCGATGCGGGTCCATGCTCCGCGACGCCGGCACGGCGCGTCGTGTCGGTCAAGGATCAGTTCACAGTCGACCCAGTCGTGTTCGTCCTCGGCCAGCCGACCGTGTTGTGCTCCCCGGTCGCGTTCGGTGGGGTGACGGAGGTGAACGACCTCAGTCATCTCCTCTGCTACCGAGCGAAGCGCGCCCGTAAAGAATGCGCGAACACATTGACGGCGAACTCGGCCATCGTGTGCCGCAAGGAAGAAGATTGCGGTGGGATTTCGCGGAACACGCAATTCTGCGCGTCACAGTCGCCGGCGGACACCGTCGTCGTCGGAGTCCAGGCTCTGCTCGGCTCGCCGATCGAGCTGGAGCGCGACGCGACGAAGGAGGTCGAACTGTGCGTGCCCGCCACGGTGGACTGAGCCGATGCATTGGGGAGTTCGCGTTCGATGGCTGATGGTGTTGTGGGTCGTCGTCACCCTTCCGTCGATCGCCGATGCCTCGTGTAATCTGATTCCGGGAACCGTCAACACATTTAACGGCACCCTCGGGGCGACGAATCGCCCCTATGCAGCGCCGGGAGAGCGCGTCGAGGTGCGTACGCGATCGTGCGATGCCGCGGCGCGGCCGCTTCCCGACGACACGGCCGGCCTAGTCGTGACGATCGTCTTCACCCCCGCCGGAGATGCGCCGCGCAACGCGGCGATTCTCTCGGGCGGACGTTGCGCGGACCTCGAGAAGGCGCGGGCTGCGTGCGAGGCGTCGCTCGGCGGCGGCACGGCGACGTGCGTCGACGGGGAGGACGCCGGGCTCGTCGTGGTGCCGTCCGAGCCGCGCCGCCTGAGCTTCAAGTTCCCCGACACGTACCGCACCGATCCGCAACGACCGGACGTCCGCATGCTCGCTGGACCCGCTGCCATCGCCGTCAGTGACACCAGCGCGCCGTTGCCGTGCGATCTCGCGAGTTTTCCATGCGCCGGGCATTCGGAACTCCACGCATGCGTCGATCGGTTGTTCGCGGCGGACGGCACGTGCGGCTCGACGACGCATCCGACCTTTCCTTCCTTCACGGCGCTGCCGCCGCCGAACGATTTCCAGGCCGAGTGTCTCGATCCCGACGTCTGCTCGGCGACGCAGCAGGAGCTGAGATTCGCCGTCGACGCCGCCGGTAACGCGCTGCTGCCGATGGACTGGCAGGGCGTCCTGGTGCGGCGCGACGCCGTTCCCGTTCCGCGATTGCTCCAGGCGACGGTGGCGCTCGATACGTTCGCGTTGACCGCCGCTCTCCCGACATCGTTTCTCGGCTCCTTCACCCCCGAGGGCGCGCGTCTGTCGCCGATCTTCGAGCCGCAAAACGATCCGAGCGCGCCCCCGCATGCCGTCACGCTCTTCGGCTCCGCCGATGCGGCGTACACAACGCTGCGGTTCGCTCGTCGGAGCGCGAGCTTCCAGCAATGTGCCGGAGGGGCGCGCACGGGATTGCCGTGCAACGAAGCCGACGATTGCCCGCAAGGAGCGTGTGGCCCCGCCACGTGCCGCGCAGGGGTGAATCAGGGGAGCCAATGCGCGGCCGACGATGACTGTCCGGGGAGCGAATGCGGTGGATCGCTGTTCGACGTCTCCGACAAGGCGACCACCGGCCCCGTCGTGCTGCACAAGCTCGTTGCGGCCAACGCCGACGGGTTCTGCCAGAGCGACGAGCTGCACGAGTGTACCGCGACCGACCAATGCGCGGCGTCTGGACCGTGTGTCACATATGCGATGCACGCGCGCGCGCCGGTGCCGCTGGACGGCATCGTGCTGACGCCGGACACGCTCGCATTCACGTTCAACGAGGCGATCGACCAACGAGATCGGAACGGCGACGGCGATGCACGGGATTTCGTCGTCACGATGCGCGATCGCATGACCGGCCGACAACGGCTCTTGGGTGCGTCGCCCGCGTGCGGACTCACGGGCACCGCCTGCGAGGGGGGAACGGCGCCGGGCGCGTCATGCGTCGCCGACAGCGAGTGTCCGGGCGGCGGCGTGTGCGTCCCGGAAGGGCGCGCGGCGGTGAGGGTCGGGCGGTTCCCATTCCGATTTCCCGCGGTCGTCGCCGACGGGGATGCGATCGCGTTTCTCGAATCCGAAGCGACGACGAACGACGGTACGGCGGGGGGCAAGCCCTGCGATCAGAATGCCGATCACGATGTCACCGACGCGTTCCTGCGCGTCTTCGACCTGCAGCGAGGTGACATTGCTCCCGCCGGCGGTGGACCGCTCGCGGCGGACGCCGCCCCCGTGATCAACGGCCGCAGCCTCGCGATGTCCGGCGGGCTGGTGTTCTTCCGGTCTCCCGAAGCGGCGGACGCGCCCGAGCGGACGGTGCTCGTCAGCGTCGCCTCGCCGCCGCTGGATCCGGACGACGCGAGCGCCGCACCGGCGCTGTCCACCGACGGCCGGTATGTTGCCTTCGAGAGCGCGGCATCGAATCTGGTCGCGGGCGATATGAACAACAAAACCGACGTCTTCGTGCGCGATCGGGACTACGACGGCAACGGAATCTTCGACGAGATCGGCGACGGCAAGACGAAGACGGTGCGCGTCAGCGTCAAGAGCGATGGGTCGGAAGCCTCCGGAAACAGCCACCGCCCGTCCATCTCGCGGGACGGTCGGTTCGTCGCATTCGACAGCGACGCGCCCGATCTGGTCGATGGCGATGGCAACGGCAACCCGGACGTGTTCGTCCATGATCGCGACACCGGGGCGACGGTCCGCGTGAGCGTCGCGAGCGACGGCGGCGACGCGAACGGAACCAGCCTCGACCCGGCGCTCTCCGCGGACGGGCGCTATGTCGCGTTTCAAAGTGACGCCGCCAATCTGCTGCCGCCCGGCAAAGATACGAACGGGGCGAGCGACATTTTCGTTCGCGATCGCGACGCGGACGGCGACAAGATCTTCGACGAGCCGGGACCGGGGAAGACGCGGACTGTGAGACTCAGCGTCACGTCGACCGGGGGCGAGTCCTTCGGCGACAGCCACTCGAACCCGGCGATCTCGGGCGATGGGCGGTTCGTCGCGTTCGTCGGCGGTACGACCGCCAATCAGCTGGTCGCGGGCGACACGAACAATCTGCCGGACGTGTTTGTGCACGATCGCGATGCCGATCGCAACGGCGTGTTCGACGAGAGCGGGCCGAACCAGACGTCGACGGTGCGGGTGAGCGTCGGGACCACCGGTGCCGAAGGATCGGGTGTCAGCGTTGATCCCGCGATCTCCGACGACGGTCGCATGGTGGCGTTCCGCAGCACCGCTCCCGACCTCGTCGCGGGTGATACGAACGGCGTTGCCGACATCTTCCTGCGCGATCGCGACGTCGATGGCAACGGACGCTTCGACGAGGAGGGCGGAACGGCGACGATTCGCGTGAGCGTCGACTCGTACGGCACGGAGATCCATGGCAGCAACGACGGCCCATCCATCTCGGGCGACGGACGCTACGTCACGTTCAGCAGTGTCGCCGCCGATGCCGTGATCGGAGACACCGCGACGCATTCCAAGGTCTTGCTGCACGATGCGCTGACCGGCGCGACAAGCGAGGTCAGCGTCGATTCCGACGGAACGGCGGCGAACGGCCCGAGCTCAGGTGCCGCGATATCCTTCAACGGCCGCGTGGTTGCGTTCGCGAGCAGCGCGACGAATCTTCCCGGCGCCGCCGCGGGCATCGAATCGATCTACGCGCACGGCAGCGATCGGACGGATCCGCTCTACGACGTGACCGGCGACGGCGACATCGACGACGTCGTCCTGCACGTGCTGGATGCAACGGCGACGCCCGCCGTCGATCACGCGCTCTGCCCCGCGGAAGACGTCGCGGTGTTCGGCGACCGCGCGCTCTTTCTCCGTCCCGAAAGCGCGGGAGCTACGCACAACGCGGCGTGCACCGGCCCCGATCTGACCGGCCCCGACCTCAACGGTGACAATGACGCTGACGATAACGTCGTGCATCTGTGGTCGAACGGAGTCGTGACGAACCTGCACTGCGCCGCGCGCGCGATAGCGTTGTCGGCGAATCGCATCGTTGCGATCACGCCGGACCTCGTCGTCAACGTGCAGCCGCCTGGGCAGCTGCCGATGACGGGATGCCCGGGATGGGGCAACGCCGGGCAAAAGGCGGACGCGATTGCAGCGTCCGGGAGCACGGTCGCGCTCATTACGCCCGAAGTGGTGCAAGGTCAGGATCTCAACGGCGACGGCGTTCTCGACGACCGGGTTCTGCAGATTCTCGATCCATCGAACCAGGTCATCGACACGCACCAGGCCGCCACCGACTTCGTGCTCGGCGATTTCGTCGCCGACGCGTGCGACCATTCGAGCGTCCAGCTCGTCGCGTTCCGAACTCCGGAGAGCGCCGCCGGTGATGATTTGAACGGGGACGGCGACGCGGGCGACGACGTCCTGCAAGTCTACGACGTCGTTAGCAACACGCTAGTGAATACCGGACAAGCGGTGACGCCGTGCCGCTTAGAGGCGTGCGACCCTCGCCAGCCGTATCGAATCGTCGGAAGCACGGTTCGATTCCTGACGTTCGAAGGCGATCAAGGCGCGGATCTGAACGGCGATGGCGACACGAGCGACCTCGTCCTCCAGGTCTTCGACTTCTGCCACCGCGTGACGACGGTCGTCGCGCCCGTAGACCCCGGCGCGAGCGACGGCGATCCCCTCGGTCCGACCGATGTCAGCGGCGGCATCGTCGTGCCTAGCGGGCAATGTATCGTCGGAACGCCGTGCGACGGGACCTCCGATTGTACCGCGGACGCATTCTGCGAGACGGACGACGCATGTAAGCCCGCTGTCGCGGGCGTCCGCACGTGCGCGATACACCCGACCGTCGCGTGCTCCTCGGACGCGGATTGCAAAGTGTGCGTTCTCCGTCACCCCGGTACGTGCGGGGCCGGCACCGACGAGTGTCCTCCCGGATCGACGTGTAAGGATGCGCTGGTCGCTGTCGGCGCGAAATATACGGATCGAGACGGCGACGGTGTCCCGGACGATACCGACAATTGCCCCGATACCGTGAACCCCGATCAGAGCGACGCCGACGCTGACGGCGTCGGCGACGCATGCGACGAGCAAGTATGCGGCAACGGCGTACGCGAGATCGGCGAACAATGCGACGATGGAGGCACCGTCGGTGCCGATCAATGCACCGCCGACTGCCGCGCCGATTGCAGAGGATTGGGCACAGCCGCCGCGGCGAAATCAGCGGTGCAATGCCAAGAAGCGATCATGAAAGCCGACGAGGCGCTCGTGACGCATCGCTTGAAGAGCATCTCGGCATGCGTCGCGAAAATATTCCGGTGCATCCAGACGCAGACAGAAGGCGCGGCGCGCGACAAATGTGTCGCCAGGACCGCAAAAGGTTGCACGACCGCATTGGCGAAGATCCACGACGAAGAAACGGCTCTGCCCGCGACGCTCGCGGCCGCGTGTGACGACCTCCACGGCGACCTCGTCGACTGCCGCGGCGTCGGCTTCGCCAACGCCGATGCCGTGTGCGGCGGAACCCCCACGACCAGTTCCGCCGTCGCCGCGTGTCTCGAGTCGCGACATTGTGACGTCGAGCACGTTGTCGATACACAGATGCCGCGCGCGAAGGAGCTGTTGAAGGTAGCGGGTGTGCCGACCGGCGGCTTCAGCTGTCTCGGCGACCGAGGCGGCACCGGAGCCGGTGTTGGTTCGAAAAGCGTGGTGAAGTGCGCCGGCACGATCGCGAGCGCCGGAACGAAATTCGCGACGGCGAAGCTGCGCGGCCTCGACCGCTGCCTCGACGCGCTGTTCGCCTGCGAGCAAAAAACGGGCGGCGATCCGGCATGCATCGCAAAGGCCACGAAGAAGTGCGATCAGAACCTCGGCAAACTGCCGAGCGTGGCGGACAAACTTCGCGCCGGGATCGCGCAGACCTGCAATGACGTCCAGATCGACACGTTGTCCGCAGCCGGCGCTAATCTCTCGGCGCTCGATGCCGGGTGTGCGTCCGTCGGAGTGCCGAAGATCGATTCGATTGCAGCCTACTCGACCTGTTTGTTCCGCACGGAAGAGTGCAAGGTTTCCAAGATCGTCGGACTGCACGTCCCCCGGGCGCCTGAGCTGCTCGCGCACGCGTTCCGCGACCTCAGGACGCCGTTCTGCTCCGACGGCGACTGACGCGCGCCGTTCTGCATGACGATCGCTCGACGTCATGGAGATGATCGAGCGCAATCTCGCGTGATCTAGGGCAGCATAACGGCCGGATCGGCGCCTTCACCTTGAAAGGCGCGGTGGCGAACGGTGTCGTCGAGATCGTCCCCTGCTGGATGAGCTCGCACGCGTTGTTCGTGGGGAAGGCTCCTGGGCCCATCGCGGCGCCGCAGTAGTTCTCGCTGGCATCGATTTGGCCCATATTGAGCGAATGCGCGGCGAATACGGTAGAAGCGCCTGACTATCTCCGCCGGCCATTCGCTCATACGGAAAATCGCGGAGGATCTCGTCGTCACGCGACGGAGCGCAGGTCGAAATCGGCGTGAATCACGTCGTACGGTACGCGTACCCGACCGTCGTCGGCGCGCGCGATGAGCCCATGCCCGATCAACGCCATCACGTCCTCGTGCACGCGCTTCACGTCGCGGTCGAGTGCACGGGCGAGACCGCGCACACTACACGGACCGAGGCCCTGTAAGCGCTCGATCAGCTCCCAGCGTTTGGGTGTGAGGGCACGGAAGAGAGCAGCGGGAGACTCGAAGGTCAGGACATCTCCGGCCGGCTTTCCCGATTTCCACGTCTTGACGAATCGCGTGCCCATTTCCTTCAGCACCGCGTCGGTATCGCGGCGGATCCGGATCGTCGCCTTCCTCATCTCGATCTCCATCGTGCGACGTCAGAGAGAAAATCACGGACCAACGTCTCGACGTCGATGAACCGGTACGGCTGCTCGACGCCGCCGATATGGCGGTGGTCACCCTTTGGTCGCTCGTTGTCGTAGGCGACGATTCGCCTACCTGAGCGACCATACCGGTTGGCGCTTGTTTTAGGTAATCCAGGTAAGTTAAATTAGCGGCGGTTGTTGTTTTAGGATCCTGGACCCCGCCATGAAGCGCGCACTCCAAGGGAAGTACCGCGAGGTTTCGACGGCCGGCGAAAAGGTACGCGCCTTCGTCCCCGCGCCGCTGCCGCCCGGGATCGACTGGACTCCCACACTGCGCGGCAAGTTCGATCAGGCGCTGCATGCGCTGGGGGAACTCGACGGTGTGGCCAGCCTGCTGCCTGACGCTTCGCTGTTGCTCTACAGCTTCG
>Ga0137359_10003425_pt1 | contig 12849 bp, 12 predicted proteins | sample Mad1_40_16metaG_FD_108281 | JGI IMG/M metagenome (GOLD analysis project Ga0137359, IMG submission 108281) | Vadose zone soil microbial communities from Angelo Coast Range Reserve, California, USA - Mad1_40_16 metaG | ecosystem: Environmental > Terrestrial > Soil > Vadose zone | place: USA... | reverse complement strand
TCGCGAGCATCGAGAGATACGTACTTCCCTGGAAACAGAAGTAGCGCTGGAACAGCGACCATGCAACGCACAGGCGGCTGGGTGAGCACGGGCAGGAGCTGGCTCATCGCGGGATTGATGCTCTGCCCGATGGGGGCAAGCGCTGCAGACGGCGCGGCGCCCGTCAAGATCCGCATTGCCTATCCGACCGGCATGAACGGCCAGATTCCTGTCGTCATGGAGCGCGCCGCGATCGCCCAGAAGCACGGCCTTGACGCCGAGTTCGTGTTCTTTCAGTACGGCCCGCCGATGATGGAAGCCCTGGCCTCCGGCCACATCGACGCAGTGGTGACCAGCCTGATGCCGGTGACGACGTTCCTGTCGCGCCAGCCTGACGCTGCGGTCGTCGTCGCAAGCCTCGGCAGATCGAGCTATTCGCTGATGGTGCCTAAGGACAGCACCGCGAAATCGCTGGATGATCTCAAGGGCAAGCGCATCGCGGTGTCGTTCAACTCCGACTCGCACCTCGATCTGCTGCGACTGCTCAAGCAGCGCAAGCTGGACTCCAGGAACGACGTCCGGCTGCTCAACGTGCAGCCGAACGAGCTCGTCTATACGTTGAGCGAGGGGTTTGCGGAGGCGATCGTCATCCGCCAGCCGCAGGTCCTGAAGATGCAGCAGCAGTTCGGCGCGCGCGTCATCCATACGTGGCCGTTCGAGTTCATCTCGATCATGCGAACCGAATACCTGGCACGGAATCCGGACGCGCTGAAGCGCTACCGCGAAGCGTTGCGAGAGTCGATCTACTACCTCGGCACCCATAAGGAGCAGGCGAGCATGTGGTTCGGGGAGAAGCTGCGCGTCGAGCCCGAGGTGGTGCGCCGCGTTTCGGAAGACGATCCGAGCTATCGCACGGTGAGGTCGCTCGGCGAGGTGTCGATCGATTTGTCCCCCGATGCGCGCCGCCGCGTGCTCGCCTGGTTCGAGGCGAGCTACGAGCTCGGCATGGTCAAGACCCGGGTCGATCCGAGCCGGGCGCGGATCTTCGCCAACGGCCGCTAGCGCGGTCGTCTTTTCTCAGGCCGCGCTTCGCTACTGAGCCTTCTGCGGTAGTGTGCCGTTTGCGCACGCGAAAGTAGGTTGCCGCCAGGCCACCTCCTTTTTGTTGCGCGAGCGCTGGCGCACAATTGGCGCCGGAGGAGGATCCCAGATGACGGCGCGCCGCATGGTGGTGTCTCTCGGCATTGCTCTGATCATTGCCCTCGCCGGCGCTGAAGCGCGCGCCCAGGACGGTTATCCGTCAAAGCCGGTGCGCATCATCGTGTCCTTCGCCGCCGGCGGCCCTACCGATCAGGTCGCTCGGATCATGAGTGCAAAGTTGACCGAGCTGCTCGGCCAGACGTTCCTGGTGGAGAACAGGACCGGCGCCGGTGGCAACATCGGCGCCGCCGAGGTGGCGAAGGCGCCGCCCGACGGCTATGCGCTGCTGATGGCGACAGTTTCTACGCACGCCATCAATCCAGGCCTCTACAAGAACATGCCCTACGACCCGGTCAAGGACTTCGCGCCCGTCGGACAGGTAGGCGTGACGCCCTGCGTGCTGGCGGTAAATCCGTCTCTGCCGGTGACCGACGTGAGGGGCCTGGTCGCCCTGCTCAAGGCGAATCCCGGAAAGTACAGCTACGGCTCCTCCGGCATGGGCTCGATCCTTCACCTTTGCGGCGAGCAGTTCAAAACCGCGGCCGGCGGACTGCAGATGGTGCACGTGCCTTACCGTGGCTCGGCACCGATGATGGCCGATCTCGTCGGCGGTCAGATCGCGATCGCGTTTGACGCGCTGCCGACCGTGCTGCCGCAGGTGCAGGCGGGCAAGATCCGCGCGATCGGTGGCGGCATGACGACACGCGCGCGGGCGATGCCGGAGCTGCCGACGCTGCAGGAGCAGGGGGTGAGCGGCTTCGAGTGCTACACCTGGAACGCGATCCTCGCGCCTGCAAAGACGCCGGCATCGGTCGTCGCGCTGCTGAGCGACGCGATCAACAAGGCGCTCGCCGACCCGCTCATCCTCAAGCGCCTGCAGGGTGTCGGTGTGGACCCCACGCCCGGCAGCACGCCGGAGCAGCTGGCGGAGTTCATCAAGTCCGAGCTCGCGAAATGGGCGCCGATCATCGCGGCGTCCGGAGCGCGCGTCGACTGAATCACAGAATCCGGCACTGCTCCTCGAAAGCGAAGCGCGGGTTGCGAGGCGGAATGCCGTCGCCCGTGCCATAGCCGATGTTGATGAGGAAGTTCGACTTCAGGCGCCCGTCGGGGAAGAAAGCGGCGTCGAGCTTGGCATTGTCGAAGCCGGACATCGCGCCGCAGTCGAGCCCCACCGCGCGCAGCGCGATGATCAGATAGGCGCCCTGCAGGCTGGAATTGCGAAAGCCGTTGATCTCCGCCACACCGGGCTTGTTGTACCAGTTGATCGCGTCGGGGTTGTGGTACAGGCGCGGCAGGTACTCGTAGAAGCGCGTGTCGTAGGCGACGATCGCGACGAGCGGCGCTTTCATCGTCTTCTCCAGATTGACGGCAGAGAGCGCCGGCTTCAGCTTTTCCCTCGCTTCCTTGGAGAAGAGATAGAAGATGCGCGCAGGCTGACTGTTCGCCGTGGTCGGGCCCCATTTCATCAGCTCGTGCGCGGCGCGCAGCAGCGCCATGTCGACCGGGCGGTCCTGAAACTTGGCGTGCGAACGCGCCTCGCGCAGGATGAGGTCGAGCGTTTTCTCGTCGGCCATGATCTTCGCCTCGATGATGGACCTTGCTAGTGTAATTCGACCGGGCGGTGGAACTCTTCCCACCGAACAGTCAAAGTAGCGCTACGCCGGATCCGCGCTTCAAACGAAAAGCCCGGCGCTCGAGGAGAGCGCACGGGCTTCTGGTTGGCGCCGTCGCAACTAAAGATCAATCGCCGGGAGCGCATCGCCCATCTGCGATGGGTCGCTGCCGCGATCGGTCGAGTCTCCCAGTCCGAGCTGGCCGAGTGCGTTGTAGCCCCAGCACTTGATCGCGCCGCCGCCGAGGATGGCGCAGGTGTGGTAATGGCCCGCGGCCATGGCGATCACCTGGTGCTGCATGCCGGCCGGCTCGAGGCCAAGGTCCACCAGTCTGGCATCGGGCGCAACGCCGACCGAGCCGGGGGCGACACACGATTGCGGTGAACTAATGCAGTATCAAGTCGCGCTCGCGGGCAGCACCGGGCTTTTTCGTTTGGTAGCGCCGCCCGATCGCTGTTCAATACTTGCCGCATGCAGTGCAGGATCACTCACGCCGGCGGTGTCGTGTTCCGACTGACGAGCGCAGGACTGCGCTACCTCCTGGTCGAGGCGAGCGGGACGCAGGGTCGCTGGGTCCTCCCGAAGGGGCGCGTCGAGGACGGAGAGAGCGGCGCCGGCGCAGCGTTGCGCGAGGTCGGCGAAGAGGCGGGCGTGCGCGCTAGGCTGATCCGCCGGCTCGGGCCCGTCGAACAGAAGAAGGAAGGCGAGTGGATCCGCATCGCGTACTTTCTCATGGCATACGCGGGCCGCACCAAGCCACTCGACAGGCGCCGCATCCGCTGGCTCGCGTTCGACCAGGCAATCGAGGCGCTCGATCTCGGCAAGAGCCGCCGCGTGCTGCGCGCGGCGCATCGGCTGACCTCGGCTACGCTGGCCGAGCCGCCCGGTCGCCTGCGTCGCGCCGCGGCGCGCCTTGGCGAATGGGCGATACTCGCTGCGCGCACGCTAAAGCGCTTTTTTGGCTTGCGGCTCTAGCGCACCAGGACCTTGCCGAGCATGCCGGCCTCGAAATGTCCCGGCACGAGGCAGCCGTAGTAGAACTCGCCACTCTCGGTGAACTGCCACGTGATGCTGCGCGCCTTTCCCGGCGCGACGTGCGCCATCTGCGGCGCGTCGTGCTCCATGCCGGGATGCTTCTGCATCATCTGCGCGTGCTCCTTCAGTCCGGGCAAGGTGCCGAGCACGAACTCGTGCTGGAGCTGTCCCGAGTTCTTCACGACGAAGCGCACCACCTGGCCCTTCTGCACCGACACCTGCGCGGGCGTGAAGCGCAGCTGGTCGCTCATGTCGATCGCGATGCTGCGGGTCGCACGCGCCGGGTCGGCGGCGCGTCCGTACGGCGCTTCGGAGGCTGCGGCAATGCCGTGATGCTCGCTCTTAGCGTCGTGGCTGGCGGCCACGACGGCGACAGGCGACAGGGCGAGCGTCATGCTGAAATGCAGTGTCGTGGGTTTCATAGATCGTCAGTGTGCATGGCGTCGCGGCGCAGGCAAGCGCGGTTTCTCGCGATCCAGGGCCACCGCCTGGCGGAGCAACTCCGCCATTGAGCTCCACTGCGCAGCGCCCGGCTCCATGGAGCGCGCGCGGATGTAACCCTGGCGGTCGATGAGAAATTCGAGATGCCGCGCTGGGATCTGCCGGTCTTCCACGATGGTCCGCGTAAACATGGCGTAGACCGGTACCAGGCTCGCGTCCGGGGTCGCGATCATCGCGGGGTCGATGCCGTCGATGTCCGCCGCGACGGTGTCGGCGGGCGTCAGCGGCACGGCGAGGACCCGCACGCCGAGGCGGTCGAGGCGCGGCTTCGATTCGGCGAGCGCGCGCAGCCGCGCCAGCGAGTGGCGGCGCGAATAGAGCACCAATAGCAAAAGGCGGCGGCCGCGCTCCTGCGCGAGCGACTCTTGCGGCCCGGTACCGATCTGGAACGTGAAATCCGGTGCGCCCACCGGCCGCCAGGGCTCGACCTGTGTATCCAGGCGTCGCGCCGCATCCGCATTGGCGAGCGCGCGCAGGTAGTTGAGCAAGTCCCAGCGCCGCCCTTCGCCGACGCGCTCGGCAGATCCGGCGTGCCCGAGCCGCCAGAGCACTTCGCCTTCGCGACGTGCGGTGACGCGCGGTGTGAGATACGGCGGGCGCACACCAAGCGCGGTAGCGCCCGGACCGTCGCCATAACCGAAGGCACCGTGGCACACGGCGCATTGCTCTGCATAGAGGGGCGCACCGCGAGCGGCCGAAGCGACGCTGTAGTGATCTACACCGGACCGGCCGAGGCGCCAGCCGCCAACGAGCGCCCGGCGTGGAAGGACACGGTGATCAGCTTGCCGGGCACGGTGGCGCGCATCATCGCGCGCTTCGACCTGCCGTCGGCGGCGCATGCGCCCGGGCGACAAGTTCCTCTACGTGCTCCACTGCCACATCCTCGAGCATGAAGAGAACGAGATGATGCGCCCGTATACCGTTCTCGGCTGACGGCCCGGACCGGGCATCGCGAAAGCCCGCTCCCGCGAGGGGAGCGGGCTTTTATGCTTGCGCGGCGAGCTCGTTCACGGCGGCGATGAGGTCCTCGAACCTGAACGGCTTCTTGAACGTCCGCACCGCGCCAATCTGGCGCGCGACCTGGAACACGTCGAACTTCATCCGCGGATCGCGCCCGCTCATGGCGATGACCTTCACTTCCGGGAACTCCCGGCACAGGTCATGGATGGTCTCGATGCCTTCCATTTCCGGCATGAAGATGTCCGTCACGACCACGCTGGCCGGCCGGGTGCGCTGCCGCGCAAGCCCCTCGGCGCCATTGGCGGCGCCTTCCGCATCGATGCCGTAGCTGCGGAACCAGCGCAGCGCCAGAGTCCTGAAGTCCTCGTCGTCCTCGATGACAAGAACGCGCATGATGGCTCAGTCGAGCGTGTAGCTGTCCCAGGCGACGCTGTCCCAGGCGACACTGTCCCAGGCGACGCTGTCCCAGGCGACGCTGTCCCACGCTACGCTGTCCCAGGCGACGCTATCCCAGGCGACACTGTCCCAGGCGAAGTTGTCCCAGGCGACGCTGTTCCAAGCCAGCGTGTCCCACGTGAACAGGTTCCAAAGAACGCCGCCGAGCAGCGGGTTTTTCCAGTACAGCGGTGAGCCGAAGAGGACCGGGTATAGCGCGCGGGCGAAGCCGTCCGAGGGCCGCAACCCGCCATTGGCGCTCGGAACGACCAGGCTGCGTTGCAGTGCCCGATCCGCGCCCCTGGCGTCGAGCAGGCCGCTGCCGTCTGCGCTGGGGTCGGGCAGGCCGGTCTGGCCAAACTGTCCAAACTGCTGCGTGTTTCTGACCAGGAGTGCCTTCACCTGATCCGGCGAGAGACTGGGCTGCCGCTCGAGCAACAGGGCCGCGGCGCCCGAAACGACGCCGGTGGCCATGGAAGTCCCGGTGAGGCAGAAATACGTCGCGCCGTTAACCGCCGGCACGACGTGGTCGGGATAGAGCGTGTCCAAGGTGCTGCCGGGGACGCGAATTGAAACGAGGCGCCGCCCAGGCGCGACCAGATCGGGCCTTTGCACCGAACTGCCGTTCGCGCCCCAGGCAGAGAACCATGCGAAGACATCATCGTCCCGGTCGACGGTGCCGCGGTCGTCGGTCGCGCCGACAGTGATCACGTAGGGATCGATCCCCGGCGTCAGGACGGTGTCGCGTCCCGGCCCGCCGTTTCCGGCCGCCGCCACCACCACGAGCCCGCGGCGCCACGCGATCTCTACCGCGGTCGAGAAGGGATCGGCGCGGTACGAGAGTGGCGCCGGCGCGCCAAAGGACAGATTGATGACGCGGATGTTGTAGAGGCTGCGATGCGCGAGCACCCATTCGATGCCGCGCACCACCGAGGACACACGGCCGCTGCCGCTGGTCCCGAGCACGCGTACGTCGACGATATTCGCCTGCGGCGCGATGCCGCTGAACTCGCCCTCGGAGCGCGTGCCGTCTCCGGCGATTAGCCCGGCGATGTGCGTGCCGTGCCCGCCAGGATCGTCGCTGGTGCGCTCGTCGGCGAAGTTCACCGAGGCGAGGATGCGGCTCGTGCATCCCACGAGGTCGAGATCGGCGGCAACGCCGGAATCGAGTACCGCAACCGTCACGCCGTTGCCGCTGATGCCGTTCGCCCAGACCTTGTCTGCTCTCACCACGCGCGGATAGACCGACGAGGGCGGGCCGGCTGGAATGGGTGGCGGCGCGGTTGTGCTGCGCGGACCCACGGTGCGATCGTGGTGGATGAAGGCGACCGTCGGCACCAGGCTGAGCGCATTGATGGCTGCGGCGTTGGCGAAGCCTGCGGCGCCGTCGATCAGAGACAGGGCCGCCACCGGAATGCCGTAGACGCCAAGCAGGTTGAGCGCTTCCAGCGCCCGGCCGACGTTGTCCCCGCCGACGAAGGGCGGCGCCGGTTGCCGCATCTCCACGATCACCGGCAGAAGTGCCAGAGGATTCGCCTTCATCAAGGCGCGCAGGGCCGCATCGACGTTGTCGCCGCCGAGCGCTGCCGCGCGCGCCGGCGCGACTGCGAGCGCGGCGATCGCGCCGCTGAGCCCGAACAGCTCGCGGCGCTTCATGCGCGCTCCTGCAACGGCAACGTGAAGCAGAAGGCGCTGCCTCGGCCGTGGCCCGCGGACTCCGCCCACAGGCGGCCGCCGTGTGCCGCGACGATGCCCTTGCTGAAATACAGTCCGAGGCCGCCGCCCGGAACCTTGCGAGCGCTCTCGGCGCGGTATCCCCGGCGGAAGAGCCGCGCCAGCTCGCTGCGATCGAGGCCGATGCCTTGGTCGCGCACCCGCACCGTGGCGCTCCGCTCATCGGCGCGCAGCGACACGGTCACCGTGGAGCCCTCGGGCGAGTACTTCAGGGCGTTCGAGAGCATGTTCATCAGCACCTGCCGGATCCGTCCTTCGTCCCAATCGCCCAGGACGTGCTCGTCGCCCTCGACCCTGATGTCGTGCCGGGCTGCCGCGTGCATGCCTTCCGCAAGCTCCCGAGCCACTGCGGCGAGATCAGTCGGCACGCGCGAAATGGAAAGCAGCCCGGCTTCGAGGCAGGAAACGTCAAACAGCGTCGTCAGGAGGTCGGCGAGGCGGTCGACATGGGTGACGATCAACGCCGCTTCGCCCTTGAGGACCTTGCCGTTGCTCTCACCCTGGGAAAGCAGTCGTAGGAGAAGCTCGGCGTGCCCCCTGATCACCGCGATCGGAGCCTGTATGTCGTGCCAGGCCATGCTGAAGATGTCTTCGCGCAGCCGCTCGAGATCGCGCTGCGCCGTCACGTCGCGCAGCACGATCACGCCGCCCTGCGGCGTTCCGTCGGCTGAGCGGAGCACGGCCGCGCCCACGCTGAGGATGCGCAGCCTGCCGGAGTGGAGCTCGACCTCGCGTTCGGCGATGCTCGTTCCCGACCGGACGGCATCGATGATCGGGGCGAGCGCCGCCGCGATCTCGCGCGCGGTTTCGGGCCATTGCTCGAGGCGCTGCTGCTCGAGAGCCTGGCCGAGCACGAGGCTCGCGCTGTCCAGACGCAGCAGCTCCCGCGCCGCCCGGTTCAGCTGGACGATCGCGCCCCGTGCGTCGACGATGAGCACCGCGTCCGTCATGGTCGCGAGGACCGCTTCGAGCTCGAAAGCGCGGCGCTCGTGCTCCAGGGCCTTCTGCTCTGCGGCGCGCATACGCTCTATGGCGATGCTGCCCTGCGTAGCGATGCAGGCGAGCCTTACGAGGTCGGCGGGCTCGTAGGATTCCGGTCGATAGCTTTGCGCGGACAGTACGCCGAGGACCCGGTCGCCTGACTTGATCGGGACCACGACGCCGGACTGCGGTGCTACCAGCTCCTTCGCCTCGGTTCCGTAGAGAAGGCGGACCGGCGGCCCGTCGGTCGACCAGCGACGGATGAGTTTGGACGACCCGGTTCGAATGACCTCGCTCGTGAAACCCTTGCCCAGGGGAAACGAACCGCCGGGATGCTCGGTCCCCCGATCCATCTGACGCACCACCCGCACTGTGTCGCTCGCCTCGTCGTACAGGGCGAAGAGAAAGACCGTCGCGTCCATCGCGCGCGCGGTCTCTTCATAGAGAACGTGAAACAGCTCGGTGAGGCTGCGGGCATCAGCCGCGAACGCCTCGGCCGGGCGCGCCGGCTCGAGGCGCGCCGCTAACTGCGCGTCGCGCCCGCTCAGGGCTAATGAGATCGGCTCAATGATTTTTCTGCCTTCGCATCCCCGGTTGGACTGGAGCAGTCTCCCAGAGGGCGTTTTATTTCAGAATACGGGGAGCGGGTATCGCTCGTCCGTCGAATTGCCTGTCGCTTCCGAACGACAGCATTTTCCTGATAGCGGCTTAGCTCTTTGGAGCCATCGCCCTCTTGCTTTGTGGCTGGCGGCCCTGCTAAGAAGCGGCGAAGCGCATCAACGTCGCGGCGTACGCCGGGGCGCTCGGCTCGTGCATGAAGTACGCATATACCTCGCCCCATTGGGTTTGCGCGAGACGCCGCGCCCATTGCGCGAGCTCGGCATCGGCATAAGTTTCCAGGCGCAGACGCACATAGCCCCAGGGTGCGGTCTCGACCAGCGGGGGCGGCGCGTTGTCCTCGCGCTCCGAGAGGCAGAGCGCCGCGCCTGCTGCTTTCAGCGCGTCGTACACCTCATCCGAGAACCAGCTCGCGTGCCGAAATTCGAACGCGCCGCGATGATCGGGCGGCAGCAGCTCGAGGAAGGCACGAAGACGCGGCACGTCCTTTTTCAGCACCGGCGGCAGCTGGAACAGCACCGGCCCGCGCTTGTCGCCAAGCGCGTTGAGCGCGCGATAGAGAAATGCGACGGAGTCCGCCGCTTCGGGCTTGATGTGCGCGAAATGCGTGATGCGGCGCGACGCTTTGATCGCGAAGCGGAAGGCGGCCGGCGTGATCTCGGCCCAGTGCGCGAGCATTTCGGTCTTTGGCATGCGGTAGAACGTGTTGTTGATTTCCACCGTGGGCAAGCGCGCGCTGTAGAACCCGAGCATGCCCTCGGGCTTCATATCCGCGGGATAGAAGCTGCCCTTCCACTCCTTGAACGAATAACCGCTCGCACCCGCGAATAGGTTCATAGAATCGCGCTCATGGCCAAGGACAAGCTCGCCGAATACACCGCGAAGCGCAGCTTCCCCGCCACGCCGGAGCCCGCGCCGGCGCCGATCGCCAAGCGCAGCGGCCCGCTCCTCTTCGTCATCCAGCAGCACGCAGCACGCCGAATGCATTACGACCTGCGCCTCGAATGCGACGGCGTGCTCAAGTCCTGGGCCGTGCCGAAGGGGCCTTCGCTCGATCCTAGCGAAAAGCGCCTCGCCGCGCAGACTGAGGACCACCCGTTCGACTATGCGTCCTTCGAGGGCGTGATTCCCGCCGGCCAGTACGGCGCCGGGGAAATGATCGTCTGGGATTGCGGCGTCTACAGCCCGGAGGAGGGGAATGAATACTGGTTCCACGACCACGCGGACGCCGAGCGCCGCGTGCGCGAGGGGATCGACAAGGGGAAGCTCGGGTTTTTCCTGCGCGGCGAGAAAGTGAAGGGCTCGTTTGCGCTGGTGCGCATGGCGGACCGCAAGAACTGGCTTCTGATCAAGCACAAGGACCGGTTTGTGGCGACCGCCGATCTCACCGCGTTGGACCGCTCCGTTCTTTCGAGCGCTACGCTGGACGAGATCCAAGCAGTGCCGCTCGAGCGGCCTCCGGCGCTGCAACTGATACCCAACGGTCCGAGCGAGGCGATGCCGGCGTCGCTCGCGCCGATGCACGCCGAGCTCGGCGATGTGCCGTTCGACAATCCCGACTGGATGTGGGAGCCCAAGCTCGACGGCTACCGCGCGCTCGCGTTCGTCACCGAGAGGGGCGTCACCCTCAAGTCGCGGCGCGGCCTCGAGATGGACAAGTTTCCGCGGCTGGAAGCGGAGCTCGCGAAGCAGGCCGTGAGCGCCATGGTGCTCGACGGCGAGCTCGTCGCCTTCGACGCGGACGGCAAGCCGTCCTTCAATGCGATGCAGAACGCGCAGCACGGCACGTCGGTCATCTATTACTGCTTCGACCTCCTGCACTTCGCCGGGCTCAATTTGCGCAAGGCGCCTTATCGCGATCGCCGTCGCTGGCTCGCGCAGTGCCTGCTGCCTTCAACGCTGGTGCGGCTCGTGCATGCCTCGGAGCAGGGCAAGGTGCTGCAGCAGGCGGCAATGGAAAGCGGACTGGAAGGTGTGGTGGGCAAGCACAAGGCGAGCGTCTACGAGGCCGGCAAGCGCTCGTCCTCGTGGCTGAAGGTCAAGGCGACGCAGAGCGGCGATTTCGTCGTCGGCGGCTATACGCGTGGCAAAGGCTCGCGCGCGCCGCTCGGCGCGCTGCTCCTCGGTTACTGGGAAGGCGAAAAGCTGCACTACGCCTCGCACGTCGGCTCGGGATTCGACGACGCGACGCTCGCTCAAGCGAAGAAGCGGCTCGAGCCGCTGCGTCGCGATTCATGCCCGTTTGCGCAGAAGCCGGAATTGCCAAACCCGACGACCTGGGTCGAGCCGAAGGTCGTGGCGGAGGTGAAGTTCCAGGACTGGACCGAGGAGGGGTCGCTGCGCGCGCCGGTATTCCTGCGCTTTCGCGATGACCTCAACCCCGGGGAGGTGCATCGGCGCGTGGTCCATGGGCGAGCCGCGCTGGAAATGGACGACGAAATCGGCGCCATCCTGCGCCAGCTCGACAACGCGAAGAGCTCGTTCACGCTCGCCGTGGGAAAGCACCAGATCAAGCTTTCCCACCTCGACCGCGTTTACTGGCCGGCGGACCCGCCGCTGAAGCAGCCGGCGCTCACCAAGCGCGACCTGCTGCGCTATTTCGTGCAGGTTTCGCCGTACATGCTCCCGCATCTCGCCGACCGGCCGCTCACCATGATCCGCATGCCGGCCGGCATCCACGGCCAGCGCTTCTATCAGAAGCATTGGCGCCAGGAGCGGCCGCCGTTCGCCGAGACGATTACCGTCTTCTCGGATCACAAGGACGAGTCCCACGAATACTTGGTCTGCAGCAACCTGCCGACGCTGCTGTGGCTCGCGCAGTCCGGCACGCTGGAATTCCATGTCTGGCACTCGCGCGCAAACGCGGCGCCGGATGCGAAGAGCCGCGAAACCGATTACGCGAGCTCGCTCGAGTCGCTCGAGCGCTCGGTGCTCAATTACCCGGACTACGTGGTGTTCGACATCGACCCGTACATCTATTCGGGCAAGGAGGCGCCGGGCGAGGAGCCGGAACTCAACACCGTGGCATTCGAGAAGGGCAAGGAGGTGGCTTTGCGGCTGCGCGAGCTCCTGAACGGCATGGGGCTCGAGCCGATCGTGAAGACCTCCGGCAAGACGGGCCTGCACGTTTTCCTGCCGATCCGCCGCACCATCGACTTCGACACTGCGCGGCAGGTGTCGGAATTCGTCGGCCGCCATCTCATGCGCTTGCATCCGAAGGACATCACGCTCGAATGGAGCGTGCCGAAGCGCACCGGGAAGATCTTCATGGACTACAACATGAACGTGCGCGGCAAGACGCTGAATGTCGCTTATTCGCCGCGCGGCGCGGCGGGCGCTCCGGTGTCGATGCCGCTTACTTGGGAGGAGTTGGCGTGCGCCCATCCGCTCGACTTTCGCATCACCAACGCGGCCGCACGCCTCGCCGAGACCGGCGAGCGCTGGAAGGAGGCGCTTCACAGCAAGCAGAGCCTGGAGAAGGCGCTGGAGGGTGCAAAGGCCTGAGAAATCCCGTTGTATTACAATCCGTTCCCCCGCGTACCTAAAGCAGGGAGTCAAACAAATGGCTGCGCGCTCGATTGCGTCGTTGACGGTGTCCTTCGGGTTGGTGTCCATCCCGGTGAAGCTCTTCTCGGCGACCGAGGCGAGCCGCGCCATTTCGTTCAATTTGCTGCACAAGACTTGCGGCTCTCGCCTCAGGCAGCAGTACTTCTGCGTGAAGGAAGAGGTGCCTGTCGGGCGCGAGGACATGGCCAAGGGCTACGAATTCGAGAAAGACAAGTACGTGATG